>Ga0210040_10004735_pt1 | contig 17562 bp, 9 predicted proteins | sample CryGeyCG12114_NA_FD_185462 | JGI IMG/M metagenome (GOLD analysis project Ga0210040, IMG submission 185462) | Groundwater microbial communities from aquifer - Crystal Geyser CG19_WC_8/21/14_NA (SPAdes) (version 2) | ecosystem: Environmental > Aquatic > Deep subsurface > Groundwater | place: USA... | reverse complement strand
ACATGCTTTATTCAGTAGTGTATTTTGTATTTGTCTCTAGCAAGCATCGCCATCATCATACTTTGAATTTTCAACCAACGTTACAAAGGATTTTGTGTCATACGACACTAATGAATTCGCAATGAGCCACATTAGATTTTAATTTATGCATCCTTTGAACTTTATTCTCACAACCAAGTCATCCATCATTTCCATACAGACGAGTAGGTTTCGTCGTATGCACGTATGGTTTTCCTTTCGCAATTCAATGGATTCCTATATGAAGCCAAAGAAAGTCTAGTGGTACTCACACGCTGAATTAAAAGGACCTACAGCAAACAAGATGACTCCAAATTGAACTAAAGTTGAGGGCACATTTGCATATCAAATGGTAAGTTCCCTCCGAGCAGAATACGTATTCATTATTTCACCGAGTCAACCAACTTTATTCGTCTATATTCGCAAACTTGACATTCTCCTTTTGGCGTCCTGTGTTCAATATTCATTCCCAAGAGTGTTTTTTCAATCCTATAAGTTCCTGCTCTTACAATGCTGATTAGATTTTGTTCAGGTGAATTACCGTATTTTTCTTCTTCCTTTACCACAAAAAACAATATTTTGTTCGCTTTGTAATAAATAAGCACAGCTAGTTACAACAGCACAACAACTGCAAAAAGAGCCAGAAGCAAAATATTTACTTTAGTTCTCTCTAATCTACAAAAGGCCAATATGGCTGTAGTACTATTGCAAAATTTTTAGGTTTTCCTCTGGATTTACAATTTACATTGTGTACTCTTCAGCCATGCTATTAATATAACAGTTGTATAAATCATGCCAACTTTATTGCGTATAAACCAAGTCATTGTATAAACTTTCTCATTTCGTTCCAAATATGATTTCACAACGATTTACTTGCTTAGAGATTTCCTCTTCAACTTAATTCCAAAATAAACAAGATGCATTCCACTCACTCGACTAAATAATCATAACTTCCATCCCATTTCCTGGAGTGCACATCATCAGACTAAAAGATGGGATACCAAAAGCTACTATAGTGTGCTCTCTCCTCCAGACCATCATAACTAAACCTGGAAAGCAAATCCAAAAGTAAATGATTCGGCAACCCAAAACATTTGATTGGACATTTTCCTCCAGTCAAGCCAATTGTGATGCAAATCAAATACTTTACAGAAATAGAGATATGTGCCAGCTAGCTGACAAACTAATATTTACACAGTCGTAGGCGGTAGGAAAAGACGGGCATTGTTATTATTTATTCAAAGACTATTACAAAACAAGTTTTGCAGAATTAATTTATTTTCACAGTCTCGTTTTTCTCACACTCGAGTAACTTGCGTAGGTGGACGGACAATAGTTTACATTAAATTCCACTCAAAAACAACGTGCATTATGAAGCTCAATTGTCATCGCCCACAGAGTATTCGAAATAATTAATTCTTTCACACGCTACTAGTCTTTGCATAAGGTTTGCCTAGACAAGTTTTTGTTCTAATTATTTTCCCATCAGTTGGACTAATGATGCATATCAATCACTAAGAACATTCTTGAGTGCTTTCAAATCCCTATTTTCACACACTAAAAGCTAATTACAATGGAATCATACACCTGAATCAATCCCCACTTTTGACTAGACTAGGTGAGCCCCATTTACAGTTTCACATGCTAACCAAGTTCATTCTACATGATCCAAAGCGTCGTTGTTAGGAACCTTTTTTGGCAGCATTGCGAAAATTGGACAATGTAATTTGTTAGAGGATATGTAATGCAAAATTTTCTCCAAGGTGGGCTTGTTCTAGAATATTTGGCAATCCTTAGCTTATAAGTCTCAGTTAGCAGTGTACACCGAGTGGAAAGGAATATGATCATGAATGAAACATGAGAGAGAAATGAAAGTTAAATATAAGGTAGACTATAGTGACTGGTGGGTGACTATGAGACACTGACTGACGGTGACTACATTATGGAAAAGCAGGCGCAAGACTTGGCTCCCAATTTGGGCAAGTTTTCAACAAGCTACTTTATTTGCGCTAGGTGAGGTATTTGGAGGTACAAAGCTGGCAAAGTATTAGAATACTATATGGGAAGAAAGTAATATTGTTTGTTGTATAGTATGGCGTAGCGTGATTACAAGACAAAAGTGTCATTCGCGGAATATTATACGGTCAAAATAGTATAGTTCGAATGTGTCCACTACGAAAGGATATAAAAATTTTCTAAACGGAGTCAATTTTTCAAGAAGATTGAAAAAGGTATTTAAGATATTTTTATGAAGTTTAATACTAGAAGATACTTTTGAATCCAATTATATTAACTATTCAAATAATTGGGAATTAAGTTTACCTTAATTTATGTCCTTTCACTTCATTGTTGCCTTCATTTTCACCATATAACATTTCTAGTTTAAAAGTTTTGTTTTCCTTTAGTGACGTAGCTCCAGAATGTGACAGTTGTAATCAAATAGAACCAAATAGTGCTTCGCATATTCATTGTTTTCTAGCCATCACCTGAGCCCCTTGGTGTATCGTTGTGAAAGCATCAAAAATTCCTGCAAGCTTGTAGTGCGTACCTTTCTCTTTCATCATTCATTAATGCTAGAGCACGATTGCTTATTTGGGAATCAAAGGTGTGGACTCGCGCTTTGTTTGCATGTTTATGTCTTTTGTATACGCAGAAACATGAATAATAAAATAGTTGTTTGTAAGGATAGGTTCGCTGTACCGCGCAAGAATTTAGTGAATACTTAAAAATAAGTCCAAAATTCTGTTGTGTCTTTTCATTGACTGACATTTATTATTCATTTGTTATACAACAATGCTTTTCCAAAAGAATTTTTTTGATGATGCGGAAAAAACAGATCGTAAGATAGATTATTGAAAATCTGTTTGTCTAACTCAAAAGAGGCATTCTTTTTACACACTGATGAGTATGAATACCCTTCACAAGATGATGATAAAGATAGGGCTGTATTTACAAGCCATTCTACACAACATCGCGTACTCCAAATTTTTTAAATTATGTGACAAATTGATCCAACGGAATGTAACTCGTACAATGCAATCAACACACAACTTCTCTGCATAACGTCAGTTTTTTTCCTTTTGTGTGTCAAGCCCAGTAACCCTACATGCTCATAAAAATTGCTCTTTTCAAGTTTATTAACTTTGCTTTAGTAAAGTTATTGAGAACAGCTACAAAAAAAAAAGTAAGAAGGAGACAGAAAGAAGCGCAGAGTAGGGAAGGTACATTAAAATACATTGCAGCTTGGCTTTTACTCAAAAGCTTCTACAAAAATTACACAGTTACGCTTTGAGCGAATACAAAACCGAACGGATTGTCGTCAAATTTTCCATAGTGATTGTGATTACGGTTTAGCTGAAACTGATGTTTTCCAATCGCAAATCTGTCGATAATTGCTGAATAATAAACGTTTAAGTGTAAATCAAGTTGCGGCATGTATCGGAGAATTTTGCGTGTGTCTAGGAAGTGCACTAGCTTGGACTAGGTGTTAGTGTTGCGGCATATGGGATGGGCAGGCCAGAGTTCAGCGCCTACTTACGGAATTTTTTTTTGCTCGGTTTTTTTAAAACTATATCACATTAGTTGGTTATAGTACAAATGAAATAAAGTACAATACGTTTACCTGGCATTTTTATTACATGTGATACGCGTCATTAGCCTACACAATACAAAAATCTTTGTCTCATTAGTTAAGCGTCTAGTGGACTTGCGAAAGATAAATACTGAGACGGCAAAACAGTAAAAGTTTAATCATTTTTTAAAAGAATTCTTTATGCCATTAAGAGCTGTTAGTGTTGTTGGATCTTCTGTAAACGTTTACCCAAAATAAGCAAAGTTATCTAAGGTCTTACAGAGAGTTTATTAAATGCAAAGTGAGCGCTGCCATCACGATTTCACGATTTAGTTCCTTCGTCACTCCAAAAACTCATCTATTCATGAAATGTGTTGGGAATAATATGAGATAACTGTGCCACATTTTATTGCGTGGGAATAAAAAGATAACAAATGTCATCTATCGTCTAGTTAAATTCAAGCGCCTAATAATACACTACATCCTGAACCATTGCAAGTTCATTAAGTAACTGAAACAGACCCAGTTAAGCATAACTATGTGATACGTACTTGTAGGTAAATAACGGTTTTTGGGTTCAGTCAATAATACCAGTCAACATTTCGATGTCGACCAGCAAAATTGTGCAATGAAGTATGACATCAACCAATCAACTAAGTGTGAGTGTATTACTAAATTTGAGCCAAAAATATCAATGTAGCCTACAAAACAATAAGTGCCAGTTGGCAGTAGCAGAACAAAACAAACAAAGAAATCAAACGTCAAGTTAAAGAAAAGACGCTATCATCCAAATACAGATGTACGCTTCAGTTGCAATCAATCCATCTCCCTCAAACGTCGAATGATCTTTCGTGTTCTGCTCACGTTATCTCCTAGTTCCATCCTCGTTTAACAAACACATTGTTTACTTGTACTAGTTCACAATATTTCGAAAAGTCACAGTGATTTGAAATTTAATTGGTATAATATATGGTCACAAATTACTACTCTTCCATCCTTTAATTAATCGATCAAGTAGGAAACTTAAAATATAACTACCTGTCGCAAAAACGAAACATACGATCGGTGTTAGTGGTGTATAAATAAATCAGTAAGACGCTTTATTATAACCTCCTTCTAGATTTTTTGTGTTTATGAAAATAAGTCAGCTATAGTGGTTAAGTGGTTACTGATTAGTAGACTGGATCCTGTAAGTTGTAAACCATCGTGAGATTGGAACCGTGAGATTAGGGTTGTAATTTTCTTTAAAAACATTTACTATGTTTTTTGTAGGCCACGGAGCCCCCAGATGTTTGTGCTTTTGTCGCGTTGACTTTACATTATCTTCATCTGGTAATCGGATGCTGGCTTCTTGCACACACTGTGCAAACATATCGAGCTCTATCCCGGCATGCAGAGACCCCAAATCTGCTGACTCCCGATGATTTGGATGACAGGGGCTCAGAAATGTTTCTTCTTCAACGGACTACAACCATCCGCTATTCAATAGCAGCATGGACGTCCCCTCTACCTTTTATCGTGGTAGGTTTGATTGTGTTTGTTATTACATTGCCTCTGGTTCGACGTACTGATTAATTGAGCTGGAAGGAAATTGACAGTGGCTGTAGCATTTCATAGCAACATCATACAATTGTGCATTCATCTGTGCCTGCATTTCATGCGAATGGTCTATTTATATGTAAATTTAAATGAGTAGATGATACTATAGCCTTTTGAAAAATGTGTGCAACCATGTTCCTTTCATCTGACAGACTGTGAGTCTCCATATATTCCATAAAAGTTTAGGCATATGTTTCGTTTATGCCGCTAACTTTCCTTTTTTAAGCGGTTTAAGTTTGTTTATAAACCTAGTGAACCAATTTTGTCCAATCAAAATTAATGGAATGAGTAAAGTGGAACCAGTGAATCTCAATTCAATAATCTAATGTATCTAGTGAACCCTGTGTTCAAAGACTGGATCAAAGAAACTGAACAGTAGATGTAAAATGCTCCAGAAGTTCATACGCATTCCCAACCCTAGTCGTCACACTCATGTAACCACTGAACTTTTCTATTTTCAAAGCTCAAGCAAAGCTTTGATGTAATTCATTGTCCCATTAAAATATTGGAATCAATGGGTTCACTACACACGTAAGGACCATTCGTCCAAATCGAAAAGTCTAAACCTATTTATTTACTTTTTGAGGCGAACTTTCCAATGCAATCAATATCTCAGATCCTAACATTTTCTCATTCCACTATGAACTACTGACTACTGAGAACTGAGGACAAAAGGGAAATTTCATTACTTGAAATTTTATACTGTTTATTATGAGAACAACCGCATGAATTGAATGTAACAAAACCACCATACATTTCCTTTCAGTCAGTTAGTTAACTTAAGCGATGAATCCTAAACAATCATCTGCAAAACCACATTGCATTATAAAGCAATAATATAATTTCAACATACTCTCAATCGTTTAGTTACAAAATTAAGACGTATACTCAGTCGGCATTCTGACTGAGTCCTTTTAAGTGCTATCATTGAATATAGCAGTGTCTTATTGTTATTAATAAAGATATTTCTTCTTCTTGAATTTCGATTTCAATTTAAACAATGCTGGTAGAAAGTATCGGGCTAATCTGATATCCATACCAAACATGCATGTTCTCCAGATGCCTAGTTTTGCTGCTACTTTGACTTTCCCTTTTAATCTTGACTGGCTAGTACTCAAATCGAAGGAGAATACAGTGTTGTAAAATAGAGTAGCCAGGATTGCATTGAAATATTGATTTTCCTGTATAGGGTGTATGACGACGACGTTATGTACATTTCTTATCGCAAACAAACTTTCTTCCGTGTGTGTAGTAGTTGTAAAGCAAGATGGGATTTAGCGATCGGCTCATAATAACAATAGATGCATGGTTGCCATTGAAAATCTTTACTTTCCATCCATCAATTCTCTTCCAAACTAGCGCTTATAGACTCACCCATATGGCCATAGCCCTTTTGGCACACTTTGTTGTCAGCGCTGGGAATCAAAGTTCAGCTGAACTGTCAGTGTGTGGATGCACGAAACACAATAGAGTTAAAATGTCCATTGATTCCCTTTGTGAATACGACTCATTTCGATTTTTTTTCGATTGTGCCGTGAACGCGTTCAAATTTACTCAAGCACTAATGATATGATTATTACCAATAGGTCGTCCCTTTAAATGAGGTAGACGATTACTTTAGGGGAATTCCAAATGTCGGATGGGTTTCACGAATTTCTCATTCTCATGCTTTGTGCGTACGATAAATGTAGATAATGCATGAGGTAGAAGTATTTTTTGCAACTTTGCCCGTTTTATTGAATTGGTTGAAGGATGGAACCCTTTGAATTCTATCGCTCGTGGACAAAGTACAGTAGGCTAAAAGAAAGATGAACTTTTCAGTCCACAATGAATGTAGAAATTGTATTCAATGAGTTTCCACTTCCACCCGTTTCCTTTCTATTGTGGGTCTCTTTGAATGCCATATGTAGAGCTATCTGTTCAAAATGGAATGGAAATGGAAAACGTTCATTGAAATGCGTAATTCCAGATATGTTCGTGATGAATGAAAAGTGTTTCACATCTGACGCTATTTGTACTGTGGTACATTTATTTACCGTCGGTTTCATGTGTATGCGAACTGTAGAGCTTTTTGTATTTTTATCATTCCAATCTGTGTGCATTGTTCAATGACGACGAGGCATTCATGAGAAATCGAGTGAAAGTAAAGTGACTCAAGTGAGTTTCACTTGCTGATGTCCTTTTCGATAAATCACACCAAGGGTTTTTGGAATAGCTAGAATTTTCCCACGGATTTGAATAGCATGGTGGGCCCATCAGTACAGTTGGTATCTGCTGTAAAAGAAAAGCATCAAATTGTAGACGGCAAGTTTTTCCTATTGACCTACTCAAGTCGGTTGACTTTCTATAAAACCAACTGATATCACCGAGTTTCGTAGTCAGCCACTATGCCTGTAGGATATTGAACAAACTTGAGAAATCACCCGTTTACATGCTGCCTGAATAGAACATGTTAAAGTAATAGCAGTCGTAGGTTCCGCTCTTCAAATGTGCATTCATTTTTCTCTTCTTTCTCCCCAATGGCTTAAACTGCTGACTCAAACACATAGATGAACTCACATTGTTTAGCCAAGTCTATAAAGCTGGTCATTATAGAGAAGCTAGAAAACTCAAAGGGAAAAATCATTGCCATGAAAATTTTTACCTTTTCTGGAACATTCCAACTTAAATTACCCCTGAGAAATTTATCATTCTCTAGTGCGAGCATACTGAACACATTTATTTTTTCCCCGCACATAACATTCTTAGGAACAAACTACTTTATTTTAATAATGGCACAGACCATCTCTCCCATATGCACTCTCTCTGTACTAGTTGCCCATAATAGTAATGTCCTCCTAATCTACTACCCAGAGGATACTGTGCTCCCTTTACCTTTATTATTAGAAAATACTGCGCATACTTTTGAAATTCTGTGACAACCAAAGCATGTAATACTTAAGGTTGTCACCTTTGCGAAAAAACGATAATTCCTTTCAGCATATGTGCTTCTCATCTTAAAAGAAAATTAAAGTTGACGGGGAAGTCGTTACGACGTTCTACTTCCATCCCATTACAAGCAGCATGTCCTTTTTATTGTCAGTGTGCACACGCATGATGATGATGAATCCTGTCCTCTGATATCAACTTTTTATAGACATTTTTTTCCTTTTCCCTCAGCAGTTTCCTGAGGTAAACGGAGTAAATATGCACGCACATTTCTCTGCATTTACAATTTTTTTACTGTAATGTGGCTGCGGCATTTCTATCTGGATGGTCTCAGTTTTTTCCTTGTTTGTGTAATCAGTGTATTTTGCATGACATTCAGACAAAAAGGCATCATCATGTGCACGATATTAATTCAGTGATGGCAAAAGGCAAGCTGCTCGCTGTATCGTAACTTCTCTTGTCTATAAGCACAATTTTGATCTTATGTCTTTGTGTGGACCAAATAATATTTTCTCAGGCTAAACTAAAGATATCATGGCGTTGTCAACTAAATTCACTTCCTTTTGGTTGCACACTAAGCAATTTAAAAATAGCAGATGATTTATTTCCGTTTGCTCTTCACACTCATGCAGTTTGTTGACAATAATGATATACTGAGGTAAATAAAGGAATTGTTAGAATGCAAAATCAATACGTTTTTATCCCCTAATGCTAAATATGTGTAGGCTCAGTTTTTAGCCAAAGAAAAGGGCCAAATGTTTGTTTCTTAGCTACGATTGTGACGATTGTGTATATGGTTTGTTGAGAACGAGTCCAGACAATGAACACAAAGGGTATAAAAGAGTTCACTTGACTTCAATAGCAAAGGAAAACATACATGACAGTTATTCTTGTTATTTACGGTCAGCTTGGTAAGGGAAACTAAAATGTGCTACATGTGGATACGCAGAGCATGGCCAACTTACTAAGAAACCCACGACTACTAATAACATACACAGAGAAAAGAAGCAGAGCTCTATTTACATTTATTTTCACTGTGTTATTTCTTTTGATCCATATGGATCATCATCATGATCATTGCACACTGACTGTAACGCATGTGGAGAAAGCAAGTTGACTGTGTACTTATTTATCGGTAACTGTGTAGTACCCATGCTGTTTCAATGGTTTCGGGTCAACTGCTTGAAAAACTGGAAGCCTTGTATAAAGAAAAGGGTAAGAAAAAATAAGTAAATGTGGATGTTTTTTTCTTCTTTTTTTTGCAATGAAACGAAAAAGGATTTTTCTTTATTTTCACAATCCTTTTCTTGATCACATAGAAAGAAAGGGAGCGAGAGAAAAGCAAACGAGACTAGTTGTATGTGTGTATATACACATAAATGTGTACTTGTAGTTAAGAGAGCATATAGAAAAAGGTTGTAATGGAATGGAAGTCGAGTCTGCAAATTTTATAGGCGTCCTATAGTCAAGTAGAAGAAGTGATCTCTGATCATTCTCCACCATTTCTATTACACGCAAAGAAGAATCACAGCACTAGGAGTAAACAACTCGCAATTGTTTTGTGAACTCAACCAATGTCACGATTTTGGGGGTTCCTAAAAATACTGCTAGATGAAATTACGTGATAAAGTGAAAACTGCAATCAGTCTCTTTGGTCAACAAAGAAGCCAACATTTTATTTGCGTTGCGCTCCAGTTTTGCTCACTGGATAGGATTAATCCATTTGGAACAATTCGCAAACAAAACCTACAGACTTTAAAAGCTTGTTTTGCTTGTGAGTCAACTAACTGAACTAACGCAATAAAATTATGAATGTTGTTTCGCATGTGGCAATGCTATTCTTATGTCAAGCACAAAGTGTGTTTCAAAAGCGTCATTTCGGTGATACAAACTAAAGGTTTTTAGGTATAAATTTCCTCACACAATTGTAGACAAAAAGTTTCCCACCCCACAAATAATAGTGAAAGTGCGTGTAAAGTTCATATTTGCATTGCGTGTTAGTGCTCATCGCCACATTGTTGCTGTTATTATTTCCCTAATCCATTTAATTTTTTTTGTCAAACTAAAACGATTGTCATGCTAGGGTTCCATTAGTGAAATGTGAGGATTTTTTTGCTTATTGTTGTTATATAAAACGCATTTATAAGTATTTGCCTACACATAGTTTCAAAGAATTGCCTTTGCCGTTGTATAATTATTCTTTCATATTCATCCAGATATATTCTCCTGGGAATAATAATTGTGTGCTAAAAGCAGAATCCGAGGGATTTCTACTAAAAGAGAATAGTGTTATTCTCAGCTATTTGTTTATCAGGCAGGCAGCAGTAAACAGGAGCAGGGTGCAATTAGTGTGGCTTACAAGTTTATGAGGCACTCACACTAAAACCGTAGAAAAGATAATTGTGAAATGACCAAGCATTTGCATGTGTGGCCACTGGCGTATAAACCGCACGTTGTTTAACTCGTAAATATAAAAAGTGATGCCACTACTACTACATCAAATACACCGGGTCTATGTGGCCTGCCAACTAATATTTGAACTGGAACCGTTTCCACTTTACTTTACGAGTGTAAAATGGCTAAAACATAGTAGTTTGTTCGTCCTGTAGCGATTATAACAATATTAGTTGAACCACGGCGAGAACTTTCGTAGTCCAAACTTTGATAAGAGTACATGTAGCTGTTGGATAGTTAGTTCGTAGTGAACTACTGTACTGTAATGCTGAACAATATAATTACAGAAATCAGATTAATTGGCTGTGAAAAACGTGCTATTCTGTGAAACAAAATTCCGACTCGAGATTGAATAAGTAGTACCTCAATTATATTTTCACAACTTTCCCAGATTTCAAGCGTCAGAGTTAACTTATTAAGTCCAACTCAAGGCTAATTATTCAGAATTGTGATGAATATGCCCACACGACTTGTATATACATTGAACGCTCATGTTAATTAGCATAATTAAGCGTCATAATGAACCTCCCATTAGGTATTGTGAGTTCTCGTTTGAAGTAAACAAAAATATAATTGCAATCCCATTGCTCCATTTGTGTTGCAAATACTATAATTTAAGTTGTGCTGAAATTATGAGTACTATGGACTCATTTCTCTCTTACATATATTTGTACTCTGAAATCAGGTAGTAGACGAAATCAAAAGGCATACATACTAATTTAGTCCCTGCTGGCAACTCTCTTTGGTGCATAACATAATAGCTTAATCTTGATTGCTGAAATAGAATCAAATGAATACAGTTGAGCGAAACTCTGTTATTGGATTAGCGCTCATTTGCGTAATGGTATAGTAAGGAATGAAAGTTTACTACCACAACCGTATAGTCTGATAACTCCAATATTGGGCAACATTAGGTTGGAATGAGTAAGAGTAGATTCTGAAAGTTCATATCGTACACTCTGAAATCAGTTGGTATTTGTGATGTGGGTTACAGTCCCTTGGGTCATACTTTTAGTGTCTAACAATTTCCTATACTTAAAATGTAGTTGTTGGCGCTACTTCATTACTGCATGCATACAGATATAAAGTTGAACATTCGAGTTAATCGGAATCACAAAAAAGTTTAGCCTGAGAACCAAAATTCCTATTATTTTGTTACAAAGGGATACCAAAAAGTTTGGTTTGTACTATATTCTTTTAGTGCGCAAAAATATAGCTCTAGCACTATAGACTCAGGAAGTAATGTATATGCTAAAGATTTGAAATCAATTGAGGGATGGCAGAACCTTTAATCAAATTCAAATGGATCGTACCAAATGCAATTTGGGTGCACTCCTTCTGTCTAGCAAATTGGATTCACTTTGGAGAATCTAATTTTGGTCTATCGGTGCTACACACTTCTTTGTTTCCAGTCTTCAGTCGTAGTCGTATCGCAAATTAAATCATAATGAAAGTAAATCTCTCTGTGCTTTTAATCAACCATCTCTTTTCGTCTTTGTCTAAAATTACAATCTTTCCCAGTTCATTGCCATTGTAGTGAGTGGCTGTGCGGGAATGGAACCAATTCAAAAATTGTGTGATGTATCTTTAGCTAACTAACTAATTTTCAACATAAGAGTTCAAGTTATATATTGGCCAAGAGACAACTAGTTGAGAATTACGTGATAAAATAAAGTTTGATGAGTGGCTGAGCATAGCAAGGATCAATAATCCATTGCAATTAAACTAGAGTTTTGTCGACTACAGAACTTGTTGTTGTGCAAGTTGTACGCTAATTTCAATGTGGGTTTTAAATTTTGACAGGATTTGATCTCACTTGTCATAGGAATCAATAGGAAGTGGAAGTGGTGTGCACATTTCGCCTAAATAGCAAAGGCTCGAAGCCGTCCATACTAGATATATTTTCACCAGACATGGTTAAACAAACGAGAAGCGCTTATGCATGCATGCATATGTTTGCTTTTTCATTAGCATACATGCAGTGCTTGTACCCAGGCCTAAGTAAAGTAAATGAAAACAAACCTCAGAGAATATTTTCACTCTGGTTAAAGGATGAAGGGAAATTAGTCTGGCTCTATTTTGTTTGAATTTGTTTTCCTCGTTTGCAATGGTAGACACAATGATAATCACCTTTGATAGCTGCTTACCCCAAGTTTTAAATTATTCATTCAGTCCAATGTATCACACGATCAATACATTTGTCTGCCGGTGCAAATGAATTATAAAATAAGTAATTTTGTTGCGTTACTTCAGATGGGTTTCTCCTGTGCGTATATGTACGTTTTTCATGGATCACTGGGTTGGTTTAATTGACTATTCACGAGATTCAGTCGAATCTACACAGTAGGCTTACTTACTCGAGCTGCCTAGGAAAAGCTCTGGTTTTTATGTTCCCAAGAGTGAGCATGTGTTTTAGATAAATTGCTTTTATTATATTATGTACTATGCCTTATATTAAGTCGATCAAAGATCAAAAGCTTTTTTTTTTCATTGATTAGTTTTAAGTCTTGAACAACTACTTTTTCATTGAATACATAATGCGACCTGATTAGGATGCAGATCAAATGGCGCTGCTGCTGGCTGTGTGTTTGTACTGTGCGATTTGATTTTAATCATTGAACATGGTACTGAGTTGTGAGAAAATTGTTACGAAACAAAACTTTCCTTTTGAATCGTGCATTATGTTTTTTTTTGCCTGGCCTTAATGTTAGGTTTGCATTTTTAGTTAGGCAACACGCAGAGCAAGCAAACAATGATTACTAACTGAAGAATGAAAATGATTGATGATTAAAAAAGTTGATGAAAACGCAATCTTATGTATGCTTCTATTTTTTCAGATGAGCTACATTAGCAACCCAGATGGATACGAAACACGGCATTACTGCTGGATGTCCATAGAGAAAGGAATGGTCGTGTCTTTTATCGTGCCAGTATTTATTCTCATTGGGGTGAGTCTTAATTTATTTATCGCATGATTTGCATGTTCTCTTAGTTTTATGTAAAATACAACAGGCAAACTGCATTCAAAATTGGAAGAGAAAACTCTCCTTGTTTTCTGTTTAGTATGTTTGGCAAGTACATATACTGGAACGAAAATGATAGTCTTGTATGAGTTGTGTTTGTAAAAATTCAGAAAGACTTTATTGTGCAAAAAAACTGATTCATGGACTCATACAACTTATTTTGGCACAAAAGCAAGAAAGAATTTTTTCTATCTAACCTCAAAGGCACCCATAATGTGACGGCATGATAAATTTAAGTCATTTGTAGGTCAATTTATCTTGAAAAATGTCATGCTACAGTTTTTTCTCAGTCAGTACGTCTTTTCAATGCGATGTTTGCACACATTGGTTGCTTGCAATAGCATTTATGCAAAATTTTAAAGTTCAAGATTTCTTCTACCAATAATTCAATTGAGTACATTTTAGCTTGATTAATTTATTGCGAACAAAGATAGGGCTCGAAATGGTTTATAAATGGGGCCTGATGCTCGTATACGAGTCGGAAAAAAAATGTCGTAAAATGGTACGATTACAAAATTCTAGAGATGCGTCATAGAATTTTATTCTCGAATCGAATGGTTCTACTGTTGTAAAATTTGTGTGTTAAAGCTATTCATGAGAAGAAATTTGAATTTTCTATGCGAAATTTTTTAAATAATGATATAGATGGGAGAGACTAGCAAAGAAAATTCTCCAATTCCCGTAGCAATGGTTTCCCCTATTCACAAGACAAGAGAAATTTTGGGATTCTCTTATATTTAGTTAGAACAGGGAAAAACTCAAACGGTGCGCATATCTCCAATTGAAATCCAATCTTATATGAACCTTGTATGACTGGTTTTTGTGTAGAAGGTATTGAAATAATTTTCTGAAACCTTTTGGGTATTATTTTGAACCATTGTTAGCTATATACAAGAAATACCTCATCTGTCAATGCCAATTAATTGCTTCCTACTGGGGTAAAATGAGGTCACAGAATTCGACAAGGCTGTCAACTGCAATCCAAATACGATTTTTCTTACCGAAATAATAAGTTCTTTTTTTACTTCAATAATACTGTATTTCTAGTGTTCAGACTGGGATTACATGAGTGTACTGTCGAATATGTGTTTCAATGTACAGAAGAGAAGAATGGGAGTCAACTTGGGTTATGAGAGACGTCGTTAAAGTGAAAGAAAATTAGCTTGAACTGATCCCCGGAATATAACAGTCGTGTCGCTGTGATTAAAATCTAGTATAGTAGTTGAAAGAGAAACTTTCCGATAGATGTTACATAATTTACTGAAGAAAAGTTCCAGTTTGATTTTCTTTTTGTGTAATTCACAGCCTCCCTAAGTTTGTTAGACGTAATGCAACTTTTTTCAGTCATACAAAGTGAGTGAGTGAGTGGGCAGTTTTAAATCATATATTTCTGCTCGTATGATAAATGAAAAGGTTTTCTTTCTCGTGGATTGAATATCTAGCAGTCTGTTTAAGGCTACAAATAATTCTGTGATCTGAGAAAATTGCTATGTTTAAACCAGTGTTATTTGAATGGCTCTCCAAACACACTTGTTTATTCTTCCCGTGAATTAATTTCCTGTTCCAAAAAAGTTTTACTCTTCCAAATTTTATGGATTTCTCCCAGTCTTTTTCATTGACCATAAGTATTCTTGTAACATTTTTATGGGTTCAAAACTTTCTTCCCAAAGGGATTGAAAGGAATACATGATATTTCAATTTCCGCGTAAACTTACGGCTATTTTGGTTACACTGATCCTCATCATTCTTCCCATGAAAAGAATGATTTTCCCATTCGCCGTTACACATCATTATATAAAAAGTCTAAAGGAATCCAAAGCTTAACTTTCTCTATAAAACTCGCCCCCATTATGGACGCACTTTTTTCTCTATATTCTTCGTTGACTTCATGAGCTATAAATATTCCCTGTCAATGATTTATTCATGAAATTTGGGCCGAAAAGTCAGTGTTGTTGCCGCTCCGACTAAAAATTGCCATTTGATTACCCTTTTGGATACTTTAGTTGAGAATCAACTTGTTTTTCATTCATCTATCAATGACCCTTCATCCAAAGAAAAACTTTTGTGAAAAGGAGTCAGGAGAGCTGTAGCACTAAAATGCGTAGGTGGTTCTCATAGTTTGCTCTCCAAGACTTTTTACTTGTCATTTATGAACATTTATGGAGGAGCTAAACTATCAAAATTGGTCACTTTGGGAGAAGTGCTTTTCTCAAGTTCAAAGTGAATAGAAACTCGTATGTGAATTTGTTTTTGTGACTGTCAAATCACCCCAAAACCAAGTAGTGGCTAAGTGTAGGGCAAACAAGAGAGCTTTAAATCCTTCTGGGAAATCGTATAGGCATTGCTGTTCTCTTATTCTGGCTCCAGTATGACAAGACATCCATTAATACATCCATTAGGGATTTCATGAGATGGACGTGGTTCGTTACAGACGGAATGACCACGGTGTAAATGGAATTGTATTGCAGTTCAAAGTCCAACTACCGTCCTTCCTGTACTGGAATAGATAGGCTACACTAACGTGCTGCTTATTGGTCTCTGCTTTTGTTTGTGGAAACTGAATGACGCCTCCGTATTTGCTTGTTTTGTGCGTTTTTAAATTGCATTAGAAAAAGAAAGCGAGGATTTCTTGGCAGAAAATAGGAATATTGGAGACTGGGAACGTAAAATTTGGCACTTGACTTTTATATTAAGATTATCACGGTTTTATGGATCATTGAACTGCAGAATTTAATGCCAGGAAATCCGTGATTTGTATAGAAGAAAAAAAACTTTTCCTAAAAGATTTTTTCGATGTACTGTTGCTGAATTTTATTTTTGCAAAAGTCCGATTTAGCTTCTCCTGCAAAAGAACAAGTTAAAGTCCAAATTCTTATGTATGTTGGATGTTGTAATAAATTGTATAGTATGTTGAAACGTTGTCTCGTCTTCCCACTTTGTGGAATAAAAAAAATGAAATCCTTGTGGAAATTTCCTTCAGTCACTTGCATATGAATTAGTTTTTATCCTCTACACGCTGACAAAACTGAAAATATATTATTCCCTTTCCTCTTATCTAGTGTCAGACTCATAAAATATCAGAATATGCTAATTGCATTGTACTGCATGCGACAGAGAGGGGCTCCTTAGGATATCATTAGCAATAAGATTCTGATCAAAGAACCCTCGTTTTTTTCTATCCAACAAACGTGAAAGGAAACTTTTTTTCCCTTCTTGGAATTCTTCCCACTCACTTAACAGTCGCATTTCATTATTAGTTTTTATCCACTGTCTGAGTAAGAAACTTTTTGCAACCAAAACAAAAGTTATATAACAAAAGTTTTCCAAGATCACAAAATCTTAAATTCCTAGCTAACAACTTATATACCATCTTTAGACGTGCTATAAGCTATTTCTGATTCCGGAAAGTAAGGAAGCACTCATTAAGAATTCCTGGCTATTTTCTTACCATAAAAAATGTCCACATTCATAATTGTATTACCGTTTTCATGAATATCAAAATGGAATAGAACAAAGACAATTTCTCTTTGCCAAGTTTATGAAGGGAGCCTTTTTCCACCATGATACCAATCTTTTAGCATTATCACGCCCCATTCCACTTAACTTAATTATTCTCATGTTCTGTCCCGAGAATGTCATTCCTCAACCAGCCCAATGGATTTCATGCATATTTCATAAACAATGAATTTTCAACTTCAACACCATGCAGAAAGTGTGATAACTGAGTCTCTCAGTTGTAAAGTGAAACTTGTGTCTCTTGTGTATCCAAAATTTTCATCAATGTTTACATTTTTAGTATAAGAAGGCGAGAAAAGTTTTGAGAGTGAAACTTTTGGACTCGAGACTCATGATCACTAACCAAAGTCCTTTGTATATTATGATACAGTCATTCTTGTCAACTTTCATGATAATTTACTTCACATTCGTTTCGCATTTGTGTAAAGTTTGTGTATTCACTGTGAATTAGTA
>Ga0210040_10004734_pt1 | contig 17566 bp, 16 predicted proteins | sample CryGeyCG12114_NA_FD_185462 | JGI IMG/M metagenome (GOLD analysis project Ga0210040, IMG submission 185462) | Groundwater microbial communities from aquifer - Crystal Geyser CG19_WC_8/21/14_NA (SPAdes) (version 2) | ecosystem: Environmental > Aquatic > Deep subsurface > Groundwater | place: USA... | reverse complement strand
TCAACCGTGTCGCCCACCCGTACAGCGACGGTGGACACGGTGCCGGTGACGGGGAAGGCGGCCTCGGCCTGCTGCACGACCTTGCTCGTCCCGGTCAGGCTCAGCAGCTGCTGCACGTCGGCCGTGCCGACGCTCACGGTGCGGTACGTGGGAGCGCTGCTGCCGGTGGTGGCCCAGGCCAGCCCGCCGCCTGCGACGAGCAGCACGGCGACCGCGGGCAGGACGGTGGCGCGCCGCAGGAGTCCGTCAGGCACCGGGCACGCCCCGGCCCGCGATGGTGCACGCGCCGTCGGTCGCGGGGCGCACGGCGATGCTGGTCGCCCGCACGGTCCCGCTGCTGTCCTCGGTCCCGCGGGCGGTGACGCAGGTGCCGGTCTTGAGCGCGCTCTTGCCCGCCTTCTGCTGCTTGGTGTACGTCGTCGTGCCCGCGGTCGTCACGGTGACCGGCGTCGTCGTCGAGGCCGCCGTGGTGCCGGGCTGGCCCCGGCCCGCGCTCGCGACGGTGAACGTCGTGCCGTCGACGGCCGTGATCTTACCCATCGTGCCGCCGCCGCGGCCGCCCATCCCCCCCGGCGCACCGGTCGGCGGTGTCCCGCCGCCCATCGGCGCACCGGTCGGCGGTGTCCCGCTGCCTATGCCCATGCCGCCGCCGCCGAAGCCGCCGGTGCAGCTGCCGTCCACCGCGCTACTCAGGACGACGGTGGTCGCGGTGACCACCGTCGGCGCTGCAGTCGCGGTGCCGCTGTCGGCGCTGCGCACGGACGCGCACATGCCGACGGCCAGGTCCGACGCCTTGGCTGCGACGGTGCTGGTGATGACGGTGCTGGCGGTGTAGGTGACCGCCGTCTGGGCGTCGGTGCTCTGGACCTGCAGCGTCGTGCCCTGCACGGCCGCCAGCAGGCCGCTCGCGCCGGGGACGCGCTGCCCGCCCTGGCCGGGCTGCCCGGAGGCGGCCGTCGTGGGCTGGGCGGTGGCGGCGGTGGCGCTGTCGGTGCTGCCGCCGCAGGCGGCGACGCCCACGAGTCCGAGGGCGACGAGGGTGGTGCGGAGGGGCGTGCGGAAAGTGGTGGTCACGGGCGGTGCTCCTGTCACTCGTTGCGGAGGGCGTCGATGGGAGCCAGCCGCGCGGCGCGGCTGGCGGGGTACACACCGGCGACGACGCCGATGAGCAGGCTGACGCCGACCGCGGTGGCGGCGGCGGCGACCGAGACGGTCACGGGCTGGTCGAGCAGGACGGGCAGGACGGCCGCGCCGACGAGGGCGAGCAGGACGCCGGCCACGCCGCCGGACAGGCCGAGGGCGCTGGCCTCCACGAGGAACTGCCGCCGTACCGCCGCGGGTGTCGCGCCGAGGGCCTTGCGCAGGCCGATCTCGCGCACCCGCTCGGAGACCGAGACGAGCATCATGTTGCCGATCCCGAGCGCGCCGACGAGCAGGCTGATGCCGGCGACGCCCGCGAGCAGCACGGTGAGGGTGCGGTCCGTGGCGGTCGCGGTGCTGATGAGCGACTGCTGGCTGCTGAGGGTGAAGTCCGCGGCGGCGGCGGTGACGCCGTGCCGAGTCTGCAGCAGCGCGTTCGCCTCCTGGTACGCCGCGGTCAGCGTCTCCTGCGAGGTGGCCTGCAGGTAGATCGTCGAGACCGCCGCGCGGGTCGTGCTGCCGGCCACCCGGGTCGCGTACGTGGTGCGCGGGACGACCGCCTGGTCGTCCTCGTCGGTGCCCGTCGTGCTGCCGATCGCCTGCAGGACGCCGACGACGGTGAACGTGGAGCCGTTGACGGTGACGGACTGCCCGACGGCGCCGCGGCCGCCGAACAGCTCGGTGGCCGTCGTCGGGCCGAGCACCGCGACCGGGCGCGACTGGGCGACGTCGTCGTCGGTGAGGAAACGGCCGGACGACAGCGTCCGCGCCCGCACCTGCGCCCAGCTGGGTGTCGTGCCGACCACGTTGGCGGTCCAGTTGGTCGTGCCGGCGGTGAGCGACTGGCTGCTCGTGGACACGGCGGCGACGGCGGTGACGTCGGGGGCCACCCCGTCGTCGCCGAGCGCGTCCGCGTCGGCGACCGTGAGCGTCGAGGAGCTGCCGCGGCCACCGCGCACGCCGCTGGCGCTGGTCGTCGAGCCGGGGGCGACGATGAGCAGGTTGCTGCCCAGCTTGCTGATCTGGTCGCGCACCTGGGCCTGGGCGCCCTGCCCGAGCCCGACGGTGAGGATGACCGCGGCGATGCCGATGAGGATGCCGAGCACCGTCAGGGCCGAGCGCAGCCGGTGGCCGCGCAGGGCCTCCAGGGCGGTGCGCAGGGTCTCCCCGTACGTCATGCCGCGCCCGCCAACCGCTCGACGAGCCCGTCGCGGATCCGGACGGTGCGCTGCGCGGCCTCGGCGACGTCCGCCTCGTGCGTGATCAGCATGATCGTGCGGCCCGCGGCGCTGAGGTCCTGCAGCAGCCCGAGGACGTCCGCCGTCGAGCGGGAGTCCAGGTTGCCGGTCGGCTCGTCCGCGAGGATCAGCGCGGGGTCGGTGACCAGGGCGCGCGCGACGGCGACCCGCTGCTGCTGCCCGCCGGAGAGCTCGCCCGGCCGGTGGTCGACGCGCCCGCCGAGTCCGACCCGCTCGAGGGCGGCCACGGCGCGCTCGCGGCGCTCCTCGCGCCCGACCCCGGCGTAGCACAGCGGCAGCTCCACGTTGCGCCAGGCCGACAGCGTCGGCAGCAGGTTGAACCCCTGGAAGACGAAGCCGATGCGCCGGTTGCGGACCTCCGCCAGCTGCGCCTCGGTCATCGAGCTGACGTCGGTGCCCGCGAGCTCGTACGTCCCGGAGGTCGGGACGTCCAGGCAGCCGAGGATGTGCATGAGGGTCGACTTGCCGGACCCGGACGGGCCCATCACGGCGACGTACTCGCCCTCGTGCACGTCCATGCTGATCCCGGCCAGGGCCTGCACCTCGAGGTCGCCCATGACGTAGGTCTTGCGGACGTCTCGCAGGCTCAGGATCGCGGTCACCCGCCTGCTCCCGGGAAGCCACCGGCACCCGGGAAGCCACCGGCGCCGCCGGTCCCGCGGGTGCCGGTCCCGGTGCGACCGGCGCCACCCACGCCCGCCGGGCCGGTCGAGGTGACGGCGACCTGGTCGCCGGCCTGCAGGCCGCTCGTGATCTCGGTCGTCGGCCCGTACGCCGTGCCGACCGTGACGGGCGTGCTGACCTGCTTGCCGTCCACCTGCTTGTGCACGACGGTGGCGTCGCCCTCGGTGGACAGGGCCTGGGTCGGGACGGTGAGGACACCGGCGACCTTCTTGACCAGGATCGACACGGTGGCGCTGCCCCCGGCGTAGAGGTCGGCGGGCGTCCCGGTGACGTCGACGACGACCGGAAAGGTCGCGCTGCCGCCCGTGGTGGAGCTGCTGCTCGCGACGATGCCGAGCGAGCTGACGAGGCCGAACACCGGCGTCCGCGCGCCGGTCGGCGTGATCGTCGCCTGCTGGCCCTTCTTGAGCTGCGCGAGGTCGGAGCTGCCGACGCCGAGCTCGACGACCCAGGCGTCCGTGCTGATCAGCGTGATCGCGCTGGTCGTCGTGCTCGTGCTGCTCGCCGCGGCGCCCGGGCTGCCGCTGCTGGCACCCGAGCCCGAGCTCGAGCCGACGGCGTCGCCGACCGCGAGCCCGACGCTGGCGACCGTGCCGGCGAACGGTGCCGTGAGCGAGGCCGCCGCCAGGTCGTCCTTCGCGGAGGCCAGCTGGTTGCGGGCCTGCGCGAGCTGCGCCTGCGCGGCGGCGACCTGCGTGTCCGACGAGCCGGCGACCGCCGTGACCTGCTGGCCCGCAGCCGTCACCGCCGCCGAGGCGGTGTCCACCGCACTCTGCAGCGTGGTGCGGCCGACCGTCGCCAGCACCGCGCCCTTCGCGACCTCCTTGCCGACCGTCGCCGGCACCGACGTCACCGTGCCGCTGACGCTGAACGCCAGGTCCTGCTGCTTGGCCGGCTGCACGGTCCCCGTCGCCGCCACCGTCTGCGACAGGTCGCTCGTCGCCGCAGCCACCAGCGTGGTGGTCGCGGCCGCGCTGGCGGTGTCCGGGCGGCTCAGCGCCCACGCGCCGGTCCCACCACCTGCCAGCACGACCAGTGCGGCGGCCGCGACCAGCCACCGCTTCCTGCCACTGATCCCGCGCACACCGTCTCCTCGTCGCTCCGGGGGAGGCATCGCGCCCGCCCCAAGCACGCAGACTCGGAGGCCCACCTGTGGGGGCGGTGCCACGGACCTGTGCCCTCGCTGTGCATCGCCCAGGAGATCGGCGCGGTGAGTTCGTGAAGCGTGACCCCGCCGACCGTGGTGGCCGTGAAGTGCGACTGCACCCAGCTGCTGATCTCCGTCGAGGTGCCGCTGGAGCTCGCGCCCCGCATGCCGCCGCTGCCGCCAGCCAGGAAGAAGTGGACGTCGCCGGCCGCGACGCACGCCTGGAAGGCCGCGAGCGTCAGGGTCGGCGTACGGGCGGAGGAAGTCGGGGCCGGTCGTGGTCCGTGGCGTGGGTGCTCCGGGGGCTCGGGGAGGGCGCCCTCGTGGGCGCTGCCCCAGAAGGCTCGGCGAGCGGTCTGTGCCGCAACTGCCGCGGATCTGTGCGCCTGCTGTGCCCGGCTACTGGCAGCCCGCTCCCCAGCGCTCCCAGGTCCGACCGGCAACCTCCAGGCAGACGGACGAGGGGAAGGCCCCTCGCCACAGCCGCGGAGGAGAGCCCGGTGTCCTACGACCAGCAGCTCACGTACGAAGGCCGTCCCCTCCCGCGACCGGAGGAGGAGCTCGTCGACCAGGGGCTCAGCTTCGACGTCGGCACGCTCCAGGGGTCGGCGCCGCGGGTCGCTCCGGACGCTGCTGCGGTGCCGGCTGTGCGGGACCTGCAGCTGGTGCGGGACTGGCGGATCGGGGCGTACCTGAGTGCGCCGCTAACGCTGGACGGTGTCACGTTGTACGGGACGTTGTGCGCGGTCGACCCGGACCCGCAGCCGGAGCGCGTCGTCGGGGCAGTGGCGCTGGTGGACCGGCAGGCCCGGCTCCTGTCCACCCTGCTGGCTGCCGACCTGCGGGCCGACGACGCGTTGCGCCGCGCCGAGCGTGCTGAGGCCGAGGCGCTGGTCGACCCGCTGACCGGGCTGGTGAACCGGCGGGGCTGGGAGGTGCTGCTGGACCGGGAGGAGCAGCGCTGCCGGCGTTACGGCGCGGTGGCGAGCGTGCTGATGATCGACCTGGACGGCCTCAAGGCCGTGAATGACTCCTACGGGCACGCCGCCGGGGACGTCACGCTGCGTCGTGCCGCGGTCGTATTGCGTGCCGCCGTGCGCAACGCTGACGTCGTGGCCAGGCTCGGTGGTGACGAGTTCGCGGTGCTCGCCGTGGAGACCGACCTGCCGGCTGCTGAGCGTGAGCGGGACCGGGTGCGGGGTCTGCTGCACGCTGCTGGCGTCCCCGCCTCGGTGGGTGCGGCGGCGCGCCCACGGCACGGCGGCCTGCTAGCGGCCGTGGCAGCCGCCGACCAGGAGATGTACCAGGCCAAGCACCATCGCCCGTCAGCGGCACGGGACTAAGCGCAGCGCGGTCGGCCCACGCGTGCGGTCGGGCGCGCCACTGCCCTGAACGGCCCCCGCCGCTGCGCTACCTCCGCGGCTGCTCGGGGCCGTGCCTGTGTGAGGAGTCGAGTCTGCGGGCATCGCGCTCTGCGTCGTCACTGGTCTCCAGGCGTCGGCGAGGTCCCGGCCGCCGAACAGGTCGAGGAAGGCCTCGACGTGCTTGGTCTTGCCCAACTGGCCAGCACGAGCCGGAAGCCGCGTTCCTCAGGGCATCCGGGGCCGGCCGATCGCCTCGCCAGCGCTTGCCCGCAGGTCCTCGTCGTGGGTCGTAGCAGTGAGCGACGGTCGGTACACCCTTGCCGTCCTCACTTCCTACGGAGAGGCGAAGGTGCACGCCGTGGCGCCCGTGCACGAAGCGGAGACCCGGCGGCTGGTTTTCGACCGGCTGACCAGGGCCACCCGCCAGCAACTGGTCGGCCGCCGAGAAGATCCTGCAGAGCATCGACCCGACCACGCCGCCCATGCAGGACTGCGTTCCGTCCACCCCGGGCACCAGCGCGGCGCGCGGGTAGGGAAGCGCGGCGCCCAGGAACGACAAGCTCCGCAGCGGCTGGCGCTACGGCGCGCCAAGCAGCGCCGACAGCAGCGCTGCCAGCGGTTCGACGAGCTCGCGCTCGCTTGCAGCGGCCAGGGGCTGCACCGCCGTGGTTGACCGGAGCATCGCCACTCCGAGCGCAGCAGCCAGGACCAACTGCGCCCTGAGCAGCAGCTGCTCAGCCACTGGGTGGGCGGGATACCAACCGGCGTAGCCGGCCAGGCGCTCGGCGAACGAGCGCAGGACGTCCAGCCGGATGCTTTCCGCTGCCTCGTCCGGCGAGGGGCGCAGCAGCAGGAGCAGCCGCGCTCGCTGGTGCGCACTGCCGACTCCTGCCAGCGCAGCGGCGATGGCGGCCGGGAGCTCCCCGAGCGTGGTCCCCGTGGGAAGCGAGTCGTCGAGTTCGGAGGAAGCAGAGAGCAGGCACGCTCGGTACAGGCCCTCCTTGGAACCGAAGTACCGGCTGACCAGGGCCACGTTCACGCCAGCCTGGTCGGTGATGTCCCGCACCGTGGTGGCGCTGTACTCGCCGCGGGAGAACTGCTCGCGCGCCGCCTCGAGCAGCCGCTGACGCGTGCCCGCGGCATCGCGACGCCGCGGTTCCCGGGCCGTGACCGCGGGTGTTACTGCGCTCATGCGGCGACTCCTCTCCTCCGTCATCGGGATCAGCAGGGGTCTACAGAGCGTGAGGTAAAGCACCGTTGACTTGCGAGGGTACGTTCTCGACACTACAAGTCAACGCTCATGTACATCGACTGCGAGGGCCTCCATGACCAGCACTGCCTCCCCGCCCGCCAGCTCAGGCGCGCCGACGACCCAGACCGCCGCCGGCGGCAGCCTGCTGCTGTACGTGGCGCTCGGCGGCCTGGCCTTCGCGGTGCTGCAGTCGCTCGTGGCGCCGGCGCTGCCGATCCTGGCCCGCGAACTAGACGCGTCGGTCGCCGACACCAGCTGGGTCCTGACGGCCTACCTGCTGTCGGCGTCGGTGCTGACGCCCATCCTCGGTCGACTCGGCGATATCGTCGGCAAGCGCAAGGCGCTCATCGGTGTGCTCGTCGTGCTGGCGATCGGCACGCTCCTGGCTGCGCTGGCACCCGGCCTGGGTGTGCTCATCGTGGCCCGCGTCCTGCAGGGCGCGTCGGGAGCCATCATGCCGCTGTCCATCGGCATGATCCGCGACGAGATGCCGCACGACAAGGTGAGTGTGTCGGTCGGCATCGTCTCCGCCATCGCCGGCATCGGCGCCGGGGTCGGCATCGTGGCCGCCGGTCCCATCGTGGAGCACCTGTCCTGGCACTGGCTGTTCTGGCTGCCGCTGGTGCTGGTCGTCATCGCGCTCGCCGGCGCCGTCTTCGCGATGAAGGAGTCGCCGGTGCGCGCGCCCGGACGGCTGGACCTGGTCGGCGCGGCCGTCTTGACGGTCTCGCTGCTCGCGCTCTTACTGGCGATCAGCAAGGGACAGGCGTGGGGCTGGAGCGACGGCAAGACCGTCGGCCTCCTCGCGCTTGGCGTCGTTGCGCTCGCTGCCCTGGTCGCCGTCGAGTCCCGCGTGCGGGAGCCGCTGATCGACATGCGCCTGTTGCGGCAGCGAGGCGTGTGGACCACCGACCTGGTGGGCCTGATCCTGGGCTTCGCGATGTTCGGGACGTTCCTGCTGATCCCCACGCTGCTGCAGCTGCCTGAGTCCACCGGCTTCGGCTTCGGCAAGAGCGTGTCCGCAGCCGGGCTGTTCCTGCTCCCGACCGTGCTCATGCTCATCGTCTTCGGCGTCGTCGGCGGCATCCTGGTCCGTCGCTTCGGGCCCAAGGTGCCGCTGGTCGTGGGTGCGCTTTGCGTCGCGCTCGGGTTCCTGCTGCCGGCGATCGACCATGCTGCGCTCTGGCAGGTCCTGGCTTCCGGAGTGCTGGTCGGCATCGGTCTGGGTCTGGCTTTCTCGGCGATGTCGAACGCGATCATCCTCGCCGTGCCGGCCGCGCAGACCGGTGTGGCGATCGGGGTCAACAACGTCGCGCGCACTGTCGGGAGCAGCGTCGGCACCGCGGTCATCGCCGCCGTCCTGGCCTCCAGCGTCACCTCGCAGGGGATCGCGACGAACGGCGCGTTCACCGCCGCCTTCTGGACGTGCACCGGCGCGGCACTGCTCGCCGTCCTGGCCGCGCTGGCGCTGCCCTCGGCACTTGCCCGCGGTGCCGTGGACGCCCCCGGCACCGGTGCTGCGCCGGACCGGGTGCCCGCCGGGGCTGGCGGGCACTGAGCCGAGCGCTTGCGCGCTGCAGCACGGCAGGGCACGGCACGCTTGCGACGACTTGTGGGGCAGTGACCCACCCGGCTATACGGCAGTTACTAGCTGCGCCGCACAGTGCCTTCGTCGCGCAGTCTCCTCTCAACCGATTCGACAATCGCATTCGGGAGGAGGAGGAGCAAGATCGCCGTTACGCGTAGCGTATGGCTCGGCGCCGGCCGGCGTTGTGTCATCCGCACGCGGATCGGAGGCTGTGCCCGAGCGCGCTGGGCGCTGCCGGATCGGCCAGCAGCTTGCGCTAGGTGTAGCGACCAGACAGGTTGTTCACGGTGCGAGGCGGCTGAGCGGGGTGGCGCCGTTGAGCGAAGTGTGGCCGCGGACAGTGTTGTAGAAGGTCAGGAAGTCCGGTAGGGCGGGGGTGCGCGCCTCGTTGCTCGTCCAGGGCTGCCGGTAGGCCCAGCGGTCTTGCAGGGTGCGGTTGAAGCGTTCGGCTTTGCCATTGGTCCACGGGCAGCCGGGCTTGGTGAAGCGCCGGCGGATCTGCAGGGCGGTGCAGACCGCGGCCCAGTCGGCGCTGATGCGGTAGGCCTTGGCGTTGTCGGGCAGGACCCGGCGCACTACCACCCCCCGCTCGCGCAGCCAGGCGCAGGCTTTCTCGTCGGGCAGGACCTCGGCGTAGGCCAGCCGGCTGTGGTCATCGACGGCGACGTGGACGTAGTCCCAGCCCAGCCCGCGTCCCCGCACTCGGGACTGCCCAGGGTTCAGTTGACTCCTTGCCTGTGAGGCGGCGGCCTCGCTGGAAGCGATCAGCAGCATGCCCAAGCCGTTCCCGAAGGAGTTCCGGGCCGATGTGATCGCGGTCGCCCGCAAGGGCGACCAGTCGATCGCGCAGGTCGCCCGGAGCTTCGGGGTCTCCGAGTCCTGTCTGGCCCGCTGGTTGAAGATCGCCGACCGGGAGGACGGGCTGACCGGCTTGTCGCCGGCCGCCGGCACGGCCGGTGCCGGCGGTGATCTCGAGCGGGAGAACCGGGAGCTGCGCAAGAAGGCGCAACGCCTGGAGCAGGAGAACGAGATCCTGCGCCGCGCCACGGCCTACTTCGCGCGCGATGTGCTCCCAAAATGATGTACCCGCTGGTCCTTGACCTCGCCGACGACGACATCCCCGTCGCGGTGACCTGCCGGGTGCTCGGGTTCAGCAAGCAGGCGTTCTACCAGTGGAAGGCCGACCCGATGTCCCAGCGGGACTGGGACGACGCACACCTGATCAACGCCGCAATCGAGATCCACCACGACGACCCCGAGTTCGGCTACCGGTTCATCACCCACGAGCTCGCCGCCCAAGGGCTGAGGGCCAGCCGGAACCGGGTGAACCGGCTGTGCACGCAGCAGCGGCTGTTCTCGGTCCACTCGCGCAAGCGCGGCACCGGCCGCAAGCCCGGGCCACCGGTCCACGACGACCTCGTCCGCCGAGCGTTCACGGCCCCGCGGCCGAACCTGCTGTGGCTGCCCGACATCACCGAGCACCCGACCGGCGAGGGCAAGCTCTACCTCTGCGCGGTCAAGGACGCTTGCTCCAACCGGATCGTCGGCTACTCCATCGACCACCGCATGACCGCCGAGCTGGCCGTCAACGCGCTGCGCAACGCCCTCACCCTGCGCGGCGGGGTCGGCACCATCGTCCACTCCGACCGCGGCAGCCAGTTCCGCTCACACGCCTACGTCCGGGCGCTGTCAGAGGCCAAGGCCCGCGGGTCGATGGGCCGCGTCGGGACGTGCGCGGACAACGCCGCCATGGAGTCGTTCTTCAGCCTGCTGCAGAAGAACGTCCTGAACCGCCAGCGCTGGCAGACCCACGATGACCTGCGGCTGGCGATCGTGGCCTGGGTCGAGAAGACCTATCACCGTCGGCGCCGGCAGGACAGCCTTGGCCGGCTCACGCCCATCGAGTACGAGACTGTCAACCAGGCCGCTCACGCGGCCTGACCCCACCTACCCGACCGGGTCAACCGAAGTCTGGGCAGTCCCCCCGCGGGCGACGTCGACGAGCTTGAGCGCGTGCTCGATGAACTTGACGGGCGACGAGCCCTGCTCCAGCGGCAAGCGCGGGCCGAGTTGACCTCACACGGCGCCCCCCTTAAACGCAGCACCGTTGTCCGACGAGCAGTGGAGATCCACCGCCGGACAGACAAGCCCGTGCATCCGGAACCGAGCGCATCAACTCGAACCACGTCATTCGAGGGCAAGCAGGTCGGGGCGGCCACGCCCCGACCTGTGCGGCAGCCGCCTGCTCATCAGCCACGCCCGACACATGATCTTGCAGGCAGAGGGACCTTGGCGGCTACCACCGACGGCCGGGACCGGTCGGCCTAGGTAACAGCGCGCGATTCGGCCGCTTGCTCGGCGCCCTCGAACTTCAGAGGGCTTGCACCAAAAGGATGGCCCGCAAGTGGGCCGGCGAGGATTCGGCGGCGGCAGCAGAGTTAGACCCCTCGGGTTGCATCAAGCACGCAAAAGGAGTAAACCGCAGTGGCCCAGCGCACCGTAATCCAGCTGTCCGACGACTTGGACGGCAAGCCCATCGTTGACGGTGACGGCGAGACCGTCGAATTCACTTATCGCGGGCAGTCCTACAAGATCGACCTGTCCAACAAGAACCTCGAGGCTCTGGACAACCTCTTGGCGAAGTACATCGACGCCGCACGCAAGACGGGGGCTAGCAGTGGCAGCACCAAGCGGCGGAACCCGTCGGAGCGGCCCCGGAGCGGGGATGACGTCGACCCCAAGGCCGTTCGGGCGTGGGCCGAGGAGAGGGGCGTGAAGGTCAACAGCCGGGGACGCTTGAGCGCCGACGTGCTGGAGCAGTTCAAGGCCGCCCAGAGCTAGGCACGTACCTGATCATACGAGGTGGACCAAGTGATCGCGCCAGTTTGGTCGCGACGAAGTCGGTCCTCGAAAGCGCGAACCGGTCCCTCAGCGGCTGCTGACGTCGGACGACTCGACCAGCTCCTCCAGCCGCTGGCTGGCGTCGCGCTGCAGCCTCTCGACGCGGTGGCTGTAGAGGTCCGTGGTCACCGACCACGAGGAGTGCCCCAGGAGCTGCTGCACGACCTTGGGGTGCAGACCGGCATCCAGGGCCAAGGTCGCGCACGAGTGCCGGGCGTCGTGCAGGCGGATGACCGGCACCCCCGCTCGCCGTGCTAGTGCCTGGAACAGCTCGCGCAGCCGGTCCGGGTGGTACGGCTGGCCGTCCAGCTGCACCAGGACCAAGCCGCTCTGCTGCCGGGCCAGTAGCGCATAGTGCAGCCGCTCCGACTCGCTGTCCCGCCGGTGCTCGCGCAGAGCGTGGAGCACCAGCGGGCCGAGGTCGATGCTGCGGCGGCTGGTTCCCTTCGGCTCCTTGGTCACCACCTGCCAGTCCGCGTCCGTCGTGCGCTGGCTGGCGACGCGGAGCACGCCCTGCTCCAGGTCGACGTCGGATCATCGCAGTCCGGCGAGCTCTCCGCGGCGCAGACCGCACAGCAGCGCCAGCAGCCACGCCACCCGCAGCCGGTCCGTCCGCGCGATCTCCAGGAACGCGGCGACCTGGCCGCGGTCCCACACCTGCAGCTCGGGCTTGACCGCCCGCGGCAGCGGGACGTTGGCAGCCGGGTTGCGCGGCAGCACACCGTCGCGTACCGCGTCGGTGAGGGCCTTCGACAGGATCCGGTGCACCGTGCGCACTGTCGTCGCTGACAGCGGCCGTCCCTGCCGCCCACCGGTCGCGAGCAGGGAGCGGTAGGCGCTGATCAGGTGGTCGGGCCGCAGCGAGGTGAGCTGACGGCTACCCAGCTGGGGCAGGACGTAGCAGTGCACGATCGTCCGGTAGTTGCTGGAGGCCGTCGCGGCAAGGCTCGGCTCAACCGCGTCGAGCCACCCCGCGAGGTACTGCTCCACCGTCACCTTCGTCGGTAGCAGCGCCTGGCCCTGGTCGACCGTGGTCAGGAACGCCCGCAGCGCCTGGTCGGCGTCACGCTTGGTCGCGAAGCCGCCCTTGCTGTGCTGGCGGCGGGGCTGGTCCCCGTCAGGCGGGATGTTCGCGATGAACGTCCAGCTGCCGTGGGACCTGGGGCAGGCGAGCTTGCCCCAGCGGCGTCCCGCTGCACCGGGCAGCTGCACCGCTTGTAGACGTGACCTGGCATCGGGCCCTCCTTCGAGGGCCGAAGGTAGGTCCGCTGGAGGGCTCGGTTAGCAATGGTTAGCAACTGTGGATAGAGCCGGTGCTGCCCGAGGGGCTGCACCGGCTCCGACCTGCGCTTATGAGGTGCGCTCGGCAGGACTCGAACCTGCAACCTCTTGATCCGTAGTCAACATCTGGCCGTCCAGGCACGTCCGCAGAAGTGCATACGTGCATGTCAGCCGTCCGCAGACGTCCGCCGCCGTCCGCCCTCAGTCGGCGGCTTGGCTGTATCGAGGCTGTACGGGGTCAGCCTCGTGCCCGGCTTCCGGAGCCCGATCGCCGACGGCTCCGGCGGCGAGGTCCCCGCTTCCCGCGGCAGCACGAATCGGTCCGGGGTTGTCTGCTAGTTTTGCCGCGCCCTGCACAGTGCAGGGTCAGCAGAAGGTAAGCCAATCCTCGTGGTCCAAGAACCCGCGGGGCAGATTGACAGCCCTATAACTTGTCAGGGACGGCGGGGGGTCAGGTCAGGTCAGACGAGATGTCGTACCAACCGGTTGCCCTGCCCACGAACCAGATCAGTCCCATCAGCGCGACCCCACTGGCGATGACTCCTGTTGCCCACAGCCAGGCGATGTGCGATCGGCGGCGCAATAGCGCCAGTAGCGGGAACAGCGCGGCGATGAGACAGAGCTGGACCGCCTCGATCCCGACGTTGAAGCTCGCCAGGGAGAGAAACTGGTTCCACCCGGACCGACCGCTGATGTTGAGTGCCCGGGCGAAGCCCATGCCGTGGACCAGGCCAAAGCCGAAGACGATACCCACGCGGAGCCAGCCGGCGCGGTCCAGCGAGAAGTGGCCGGCCTTCTGCGAATCGATCTGGTCGCTGCCGCCCTTGTTCAACACGAGTCGGATCAGGTGCCACGCGGCTACCGCCGCAATCGAGAACGCCACGGTCGGTTCGACGAAGTCGGACGATGGGGTGAAGACGCCCAGTGCCACCAGGCTGACCGTGACGGCGTGCGCGGCGGTGAACGCGCTTGCGCCGAGAACCACCTCACGCAGGCGTCTGGAGCCGGTGACAAGGGCCACGAGGAAGAGGATGTGGTCCAGCCCTTGAAGTACGTGTCCAAAGCCAGTCGTGAAGAACTCCCAGAACTGGTTGCCGCTGGTCTGCTTGGTGCTGGCTGACTTGGTGCCCTGGTCCAGGATCAGTTCGCCGCTGGCTCCCCCTCCTCCGGCGAGATCGAAGAGGTCGTAGTGGACGAGGGTCTTGGTGCCGCTGACGAAGCCCTCGGTGTCCCGGAAGAGATTCGACGTGACCACCGGAGCCTCGGCGGTGCCACCGGGACAGGTGTAGTCCAGGCTGACGTCGGCGAACGGAACGCTGCCGCTGCCGGGGTCCCTTGACCCCACCGTGACGGCCCGCTCCAGTGTTGCGACGCATGGCCGACCCGCGACGGTGATGGAGAACCGGTCCGCGAGGTACGTCTGCACCGGCGCCGCGAAGTCCTCGATCGCCTTCGCCATCGCGGTGTCTGATTGTGCTTCCGGGAGGCCGTCGGAGTTCTTCCAGCCGAGCTCGTAGGCCTGGTGGTAGAAGTCGTCGTTCCAGACGTTCCGGCGGAAGGTGTACTCGTTCTTGTCCACGGAGTAGACGAGCAGGTCGTACTCAAGACTCAGCTCGGCCTTGACCTGATTCTTCGCCGGCGAGGTGAGCTGGACGTACACGATGGAGTTGAAGCCGTGGGCGTGGGCCGAGCCGCTGCCGAGGAGCACGGTTGCGGCGGCGACGAACAAGACCAGAAGCGACTGCGGAACGCGCAACTGGAAGGTCGACACGACGCGAGGCTCCTTCCAATGAGGTGACAACCTGACGGTGGCGGGCACCGGACCACGGCGCGATCAGGACACAATCAGTATTGATCGGTGGGGATCCTGATGATGACGCTGGTGTAGCCGCTCAGCACGGCGGCAGCGCCGGCTCGCAGTGCCGCGTAGGCACGAGGCGCCGTCACGGCGGCCGGTTCGTAGAACTGCGATTCCTTCAGCCCTTCGCCGAGATACGCTGAGCCCTTCCAATCCGTGGCGGCGATGTTCGCCGTGGGTTCTGCCACTTCGGCGCCGAGGACGAGGAACTGCTGCGGGTCGTCGCCCGCATAATTGGCCGACACGACCGCGACCGGCTCTACGAGGCTGTTGCCGGCCACGATGATCAGGTCCGCGTTGTCGTGCTTGGCTGCGTCGTCGATCCCCTGAATGTAGGTGGTGGGGTCGAAGAGGTACCGGATCTTCAGCTTGACCCGGCTCTCGTCCTTCGCCCATCTGCGTACGGCGCCGACGAGGGTCGCAACCTGCGAGTCGTGGGCAGTGTTCGCGTCCTTGCCGGCGGCCAGCAGCAGCACCCGGTAGTGCGTGGAGGGTCTCACCTTCGTCCAGGTCTCAGGAGCAGGGTTGATCACCTGACTGCTGTAGTAGTCCTTCACGTTCGGGGCGTGGAAAGCGGTGTCCAGGGCTCCCTGCGCGTGTGGCGCGGCGTGTCGTGCGCTCCAGTCCATTGGATCGGTCCGGCTTAGCCACAGGAGCGCTGCCGAGACCACGGCTGCTACTCCCGCGAGCACCAGCGCGAGGGAACATTTGCGATGTGCAAACAACACGGCGCTGGGCCAACTCCTTCGATGGGCACGACGTCGGACGCGGTGCGGCGGCCATGAAACCGTCGGCGCGCGCTGGAAGCAAACCGCCGCGCGCCGGGGACGGGCGGCTCCTCAACGACGCCCGATAACTTCTTAGCCGTTGGACCGACGACGTGAGCTTTTCCAGAGCCGGCAACTACGCGGTGGGCTCGCGTTCACCTGAACTCTGCCTGACGCAGGCAGGCTTTGGCCCTCATTCGGTGCAACGAGAGGGCTCAGACTCGATGAAGATCAATCCGCGGCAGACCCGACGATCTGCGCGCCGGCGACTGGTGGCTGGCGCCGGGGCGATGGTCCTTGGTGGGGGCACTGTCTTCGGCGTTGTCTTCGCCGGCGAGCCGGCCCATGCCGCGGGGACCGTCACCGTCAAGGATATCGTCCTGGGGGTCGGTGCCAACGAGACCCAGCGCTACGTCACCTGGTATGCCGACGCGGGCACCGACTCTGTGGTCCGGCTGGAGAAGACCGCCAAACTGACCGAGGCTGGCGGGTTCGACTCGCACGCCGTCGACTACACCGCAGCCGTAACGCCCACGACCGGCAGCTCGGGCGGTGACGTCGGGCGGTTCCCCTACCGCGGCAGCGCGCTGCTGGACACCCTGTCGGCGAACACCTCGTACACCTACGAGGTGCTCGCCGCTGACGGCAGCGCTTCGAAGACCTTCACCTTCACGACCGGCAACTTCGGACTCGGCCGCGGTTTCGAGTTCGCCGCGTTCGGTGACCCGCAGCTCGGCGCGGACTCCAACCAGAACAGCCTCTCCACGTCTCCTGATCTCAAGGAGGACGCCGCCGGCTGGGCTGACACGTTGAACGCGTTGCAGTCCGATGCCTCCGACGATAACCTGCCGCTCGAGCTGCTTACCTCGACCGGTGACCAAATCGAGACCGCGAACGTCGAGTCGCAGTGGGATGCCTGGTTCGCCCCGGACCAGCTCCGCACGACGCCCTACGCCGCGGCGATCGGCAACCACGATTCTTCCGACCTCGGGTACCGGTACCACTTCTCCCTGCCCAACAATGATGTGACCACGCCCGAGCTGCAGACCACTGCAGGTGGCGATTACTGGTACACCTACAAGGGCGTGCTGTTCGTGGTCATCAACTCCAACGCGCAGTCGTCCGTCAAGGACCCGGCGCACATGAGCTTCGTGGAGATGGCGGTCAAGGCGAACCCGACCGCCCTGTGGCGTGTGGTCAGCTACCACCACGCCATCTACTCGCCGGCGGCCCACGCGAACGACACGGACAACGCCGCTCGCCGTCCCACGTACACGCAGCGCCTCTCTGAGCTCGGCATCAACCTGGTGCTGCAGGGCCATGACCACTCCTACTCGCGGTCGTACGTGCTGCAGAACGACGGCAGTGGCGCGGACCGGCAGAACCCGGCGGAGGCCGCAGCGGCGAACACCGTGGCCCCGGGTCCGGGCGGTGTCATCTACGTGACGACCAACTCTGCCTCAGGCTCGAAGTACTACGCACTCACAGAGCCGAAGGCCGGCACCACCTCTGACGCTACCCACAACGGCAAGTACACCGTCCAGACGATGCCGTGGGCGCCGGCCGCTGGGGGCACGCACGCGCTCCACTGGGCCAACTCAGTCGAGAACCAGGACAACGTCCGCACCTACCTCAAGGTGGCTGTCACCGCAAACAAGCTCAAGGTGACCAACGTCGTCGCCGGCGTCTGTGACTATCCGAACAAGTACACGACGCAGGGCGTCGGCTCCTGGTGTGGCGCTCAGCAGGCCACGACGGTCCTGAGCGACAACGACGGCACCTCGGGGTTCACCCGGAACACACCTAAGGCTGGCACCCCCAGGTACCCGAGCAACAACGACCCGGCCGCCGACAAGTACACCACCACGTCGGGTGTCGCTCCGGTCGGCGCGTTGCAGGACTCCGTCACGATCGTGAAGCGGGACGAGGACTGACAGAGTTCACCCCGTTCAGGACACCGATTCACCCGGGCAGCCTGCCCGGGTGAGTTCGGTGTCTTCTGTACACGACGAATGTGGAGGCGGCTCGCGTGCGGCGCTGCCCGACCAGACCCGCCCAAGGCGACCTGTGCCTGTGGGCTTAGCGAAGTGTGATGGTGTCGTCGATTAAGCGGATCCTCGCGTCCCTGGCAGTAGTCTTCTTCGGAGGGCTCAGCATCACGGTGGTCGCCCCTGCGGCTAGTTGTACTGCCCAGGCAGGTTGGTTGAGCGTCTGCGACGACACGCGCTGACTGCTTGCTGAACGGCGAGGACCTCCTGGCGTGAGGTGGAGCTGCTGAAGGCGACCACTTCACAGACCCCAGGAGGTCCTCGTCATGCACGCTAA
>Ga0210040_10004733_pt1 | contig 17568 bp, 19 predicted proteins | sample CryGeyCG12114_NA_FD_185462 | JGI IMG/M metagenome (GOLD analysis project Ga0210040, IMG submission 185462) | Groundwater microbial communities from aquifer - Crystal Geyser CG19_WC_8/21/14_NA (SPAdes) (version 2) | ecosystem: Environmental > Aquatic > Deep subsurface > Groundwater | place: USA... | reverse complement strand
CCCCCGCCAGCTCGCGCACGTCGCCCGCGCCCTGCGTCACCGGTTGTCCCCCGACGCCGGCGCGGACCTCGCCCGCGAGGAAGACACCGCGGTGGCGGCGCGGGAGGTGCGGTGCACCCAGACCGACGAGGGGACCTGGTTGTTGTCCGGGGTCCTGGACGCTGTCGGCGGGGCCACCCTGGCGGCCGCGCTGGACCGCTGGCAGCACCGCAGCCCGCGGTCGGTGGCCTGCCGGACCGGCGCTCGGCGGCCCGCCGCCGCGCGGACGCCCTGGTGCAGCTCGCCGAGCACTCCCTCGCTCCTCCGACCGCCACGGAGTCCGCGCGACCCCGCCTGGTCGTCTCCGTCCCGGCCGACACGCTGCAGCACCCGACCCGGCCCGGTACCGCGCCCGGACTGCTCGACGGCGGGGCACCGGTGTCGGCGTCCACGGTTGGGGTCCTGGCGTGCGACGCCGAAGTGGTCCCGGTCCTGGTCGGCGCGGACGGCTCACCCCTGGACGTCGGCCGGACCGTCTACGCGTTCCCCACCCCCATCCGCCGGGCGATCCTGGCCCGCGACGGGGGTTGCACGTTCCCGACCTGCGCCCGACCGGCGGGGTGGTGCCAGGTCCACCACCTGACCGCCTACTCAGCCGGCGGGTCCACGAGCGAGCGGAACGGGACGGCGCTGTGCGGGTACCACCACCGCCTCGTCCACCGCCAAGGATGGCGAGGAGAACTCATCGGAGCGCAGGTCATCTGGCACCCCCCGGACCGGTCCTCACCCCGCGTGCCACCACCACCCTGGCTACCCGCCCTCGACCGCCTCACCCAGACCTGGGCCCAGCGCCAGCACCCCCACGCCGCCTGACCGGCGGCACCCAGCCGAGGTTGCAGGTGACCGGCGCCGGTGGAGCGGCTGCCTGCGGGCAGGGGCAGGATCGGGTCCGTGATGCTCCCCGGGATCCCCGCGACCGCGCCCACCGCCGAGACCCTCGCCGCCGGGTGGCGGCGCCTGCAGCCGGGCCAGACGTGCCAGGTGCTCGTCGTCGACGTCGAGACCGGCACGTCGACGGTGGTGTGGGAGACCGACGACGCCCTGCTCGAGGCGCCCAACTGGACGCCGGACGGGCAGTGGCTCGTGCTCAACAGCGACGGCCTGCTGTACGCCCTGGCCGTCGACGCCAGCAGCGCGCACCGGATCGAGACCGGCGCGGTGCGCGACGCGAACAACGACCACGTGCTGTCCCCCGACGGCAGCCTCGTCTACCTCTCCTCCCAGGACGGTCACCTGTACGAGGTGCCGGTCACGGGCGGGGAGGCGCGCCGCGTCACCGACGACGCCGACGGCCTGCGCGCCCGCTACCTGCACGGCATCTCCCCCGACGGCGCCACGCTCGCGCACATCGGCGCCCGCGACGAGGACGGGACCACGACGTACGAGGTCTACACCGCCGCGGTGGCCGACGGTGCGACCGAGCGGCTCACCCGCACCGGCCGGCACCACGACGGCGCCGAGTACAGCCCCGACGGCGCCTGGATCTACGTCAACTCCGAGCGGAACTCCACCCGCCCCGGCCACGCCCAGCTCTTCCGGATGCGCCCCGACGGCTCCGAGGTCACCCAGCTGACCCACGACGAGCGCGTCAACTGGTTCCCCCACCCCTCCCCCGACGGCACCCGGCTGCTGCACCTGAGCTACGAGCCCGGCGTCCAGGGGCACCCGGCGGACCAGCCGGTGCAGCTGCGCCTCTCGGACGCCGAGGGGGCCGGCGTCACCACCGTGCTGGAGCTCTTCGGCGGCCAGGGCACCGTCAACGTCAACAGCTGGGCCCCGGACGGTCGCCGCTTCGCGTGCGTCGCCTACCCGGTGGCCAGCTGAGCCCAGTACCCGCAGGTCACCGCGATCATGGAGGAGTCAGGGGTGAGGTGGCTCACACACCCCCGTCTGCTCCATGATCGACGGGAAGGGGAGCAGCACCGACCGGTGTTGTGAGCAGGTCCGCCTCCCCCGGACGCCCCCGCAGCACCGAAGGTGACCCTCCCCATGTCCGCGTCCTCCCTCACCGCGTCCTCGACCGTCCCCTCCCAGCGCGGGTGCACGCGCCCGAGCTGCTCCAGCACCGCCGTCTACCGCTACTCCATGGCCGGCACGGCCTGGTACCGGTGCGACTGCGGCCTGGAGTTCCCGCTCACCGCCGCTCCGGCGGCCTGACCCACCTGCTGGCGGCCCTCGGCGGTGCAGCCTGCTGCACCACCGGGTGGCCCCCGCACGGGATCGTGGCCACGTCGCGCTGAGCGACACCCTCGAGGCGTCCGCAGGAACGCCCCACTCGAGGAGCCCGACGTGACCAGCACCCCCACCCCCACCCGCTCGCCGGACCGCCGCCGCGCCCCGCTGCTGGCGGCGGTCGCCGTCGCCTGCACCGTCGGCACGGCCGGCGCCGTCGCCGCCGCCCCCGCCGGGGCCGACGCCGGCAGCAGCGCGAGCACCAGCAGCCACCACGGCGGCCGCACCAGCGCGGTGCGCGCCACCCAGCAGGGCCTCGACGCCCTGGTCCGCGAGGACGGCTTCCCCGGCGCCCTGGCCGCCGTGCGCACCCGCGACGGCGGCGTCCGCGACCTCACCGCCGGCGTCGGCGACGTCGAGACGGGCCGGCGCGTGCCGCGCGACGGGCAGGTCCGGATCGCCAGCAACACCAAGACCTTCACCGCCGCCGTGGTGCTCCAGCTCGTCGGGGAGGGGAAGGTCGACCTCGACGCCCCGATCGAGCGGTACCTGCCCGGCCTGGTGCGCGGGGAGGGCATCGACGGCTCGGCCATCACCGTGCGCCAGCTCCTGCAGCACACCAGCGGCCTGCCCGACTACGACGTGGACGTCATCGGCGACGACTACCTCGCGGTGCAGCACCGCTTCGTCGAGCCGCACCAGGTGCTGGCCCTCGGCCTGGACGACCCGGCCCTCTTCGCGCCCGGCACGAGCTGGGAGTACAGCAACACCAACTACGTGCTGGCCGGCCTGCTGGTGCAGGAGGTCACCGGCCGCCCGGTCGGCGAGGAGATCACCCGTCGCATCATCGAGCCCCTCGGCCTGCGCGACACGTACTGGCCGGTCGAGGGCGAGCAGGAGCTGCGCGGGCGCCACCCGCACGGCTACTGGCGCACCACGCCGACCGAGCCGCTGACCGACGTCAGCGTGCAGGACCCGTCCTTCGGATGGGCCGCCGGCCAGCTCGTCTCCACCCCCGGCGACCTGCTGGAGTTCTTCACCGCCCTGGTCGACGGCGAGGTCCTCGCGCCGGAGCAGCTGGCCGAGATGCAGCGCACGGTGGCCGCGCCGACGTCCAGCCTGGACGGCGACGAGGCCTACGGCCTGGGCCTGCAGACCTTCACGCTCAGCTGCGGCGGCACCGCGTGGACCCACGGCGGCGACATCCCCGGCTACCAGACGCGCGGCGCGGTGACCGAGGACGGCCGCGGGGTCATGCTCGCCGTCACCGCGCTGCCGGTCGACGAGCCCAGCGCCCAGCACGTGGAGGACGTCGTGGACGCCGCGCTCTGCGCCTGAGGCACCAGGACGCCGGCGGGCCCGGGGACCCCCTCAGGCCCGCCGGCGCACGTCCTCCAGGTAGCGCAGGACGGCGGCCACCCGGCGGTCCGTGCGGTCGTCGGGCGCCAGGTCGAGCTTGGCGAAGATGCTGCGGATGTGCTTGTGCACGGCACCGTCGGTGACCACGAGGCGCTCGGCGATGGCGGCGTTGCCGTGGCCCTCGGCCATCAGCGCCAGCACCTCGTGCTCGCGCGGGCTCAGCCGCTCCAGCCGCGTGTCGGAGCGGGTGCGGCTGAGCAGCTGGGCGACCACCTCCGGGTCGATCGCGGTGCCGCCGGCGGCGACCCGCTCCAGCGCGGCGAGGAACTCCGAGACCCGCCCGACCCGCTCCTTGAGCAGGTAGCCCAGGCCCGCGGCGCCGCCGGCGAGCAGCTCGGTGGCGAAGGCCTGCTCGACGTAGGCGGAGAGCACCAGCACCGCCAGCTCCGGACGCCGGCCGCGGGCCTCGACGGCGGCCCGGATGCCCTCGTCGGTGTGGGTCGGCGGCATCCGCACGTCGACGATCGCGACGTCGGGCCGGTGCTCCTCCACGGCGGCCAGGAACCCCGGCGCGGCGTCGGCGGTGGCCACGACGTCCAGGCCCTCCGCGCGCAGCAGCAGCGCCAGCCCCTCCCGCAGCAGGGGGTCGTCCTCGGCGATCACGATCCGCACGGCAGCTCCACGGAGACGGTGGTGGGCCCGCCGGGCGGGCTGGTCAGGACGAGGCGGCCGTCGAGGGCCTCGACGCGGCGGCGCATGCCGGCCAGGCCGGAGCCGGCACCGACCGGCCCAGGGCCCTCGTGCGCGCCGCCGCGGCCGTCGTCGGTGACCTCCACGTGCAGGCGGTCGCCGTCGGGACGGGCGCGGCGGCGCACGAGCACGCGCACGGAGGCGGCGCCGCTGTGCCGGACGGCGTTCGTGAGCGCCTCGGCGACCACGAAGTAGGCGGTGGCCTCCACGGACGCCGGGCAGCGGCCGGGCACGTCGACGTCGGCGGTGCACGGGATCGCGCACCCGGCGGCCAGCCCCTGCACCGCCCCGGCCAGGCCGCGGTCCTCCAGCACCGGCGGCAGGATGCCGCGCGCGACGGCCCGCAGCTCCGCGAGCGCCTGCTCGGCGGCGGTCTGCGCGCGCTCGAGGAGGGCCTCGGCCCCGGCGGGGTCGCGCTCCAGCACGCGCCGGGCCGCGCCGAGCAGCACGGTGACCGCGACGATGCGGTTCTGGGTGCCGTCGTGCAGCGAGCGCTCGATCCGGCGCAGCTCGGTGACGTGCGCGTCCAGCGCGGCCGCCCGGGTCGCGGTCAGCTCGGCCACGCGCAGGGACAGGTCGGCGGAGCCGGGGTCGACCGCCAGCAGCCGGCGCCCGGGCAGGGCCTGCAGGGAGGCCAGGTGCGGGCTGCCGCGCACGATGACGACGACCCAGGCCACGCCCATGGCGAAGATCAGGGCGGCTCCCGGCCAGTCGCGGACCACCCACAGGCCGATCGAGCCGCTGGCCTGGCCGTCCGGCAGGGCCCACCACCACAGCGGGAAGGTGAGGTCGCGCAGGGCCAGGATCGGCAGCAGGACGCCGAAGAGCCCCAGCAGGAAGCCGCTCGTGGCGTGCAGGAGGACCCAGGCGAGCTCCTCGCCCGCGGTCGCGTCCAGCCGCGCCGGCGCAGCCACCGGGGAGGGCACCTCCTCGCCCCAGCGGCTGAGCCGGGCGCGCTCGCGGTCGGCGACGGCGCGCAGGCCCCGCAGCACCAGCGGCACGGCGAGCAGGCCCACGCCGACCAGCGACGCGGCGGCGGTGACCACGACGACGACGAGGACGCCGAGCGCCAGCACCGCCGTCGCCAGCCCGCCGGCCAGCTGCTCCAGGCCGCCCAGCGGCCCGGTGGCGCCGTCCGCCGCGGGCCGACCGGCGTCGCGTACGGGTGCCTGCTGCGTCGCCATCCCCGCCTCCTCCACCCCGCCGGACCACCGCGGTGCACCGCCCGCTGTGGCGACCGTAGGGCCCGGGCGCCACCGGTGTCGGTACAGCCTGCTGCACCAGCACCGGGCGGCTGGCGGGCTCGGCGCGGCGATCCTCCGCTCCTAGCGTCGTCATCACGAGATCGACCCCACCGACACCCCCGGGAGCCCGCCATGAGCACCTCGCCCACCACCCCCGACCGCACCTCCGCCCCCGCCTCCTCCGGCGCGCTGCGACCGGTGCTGTGGCTGCTGCTGGTCGTCAGCGCCGTGACCAACGCGGTGGCGTCGCTGACCGGCGCGCCGCTGGAGCTCTTCGTGGTCGCGCAGACCACGACCGGGGTGAGCGGCCTCGCGCTCGTCGCCCTGGCGCTGCGGGGCCGGCGCGCTCAGCGCCGGGCTCCCGCCGGCGGCGTACCGTCCGCCGCATGAGCTCCCCCGACGCGAGCGTCGTCACCACCACCGCCGAGGGCGGGAAGACGCTGGCCTGGACCTTCGACGACGGCCCGGACCCCGTGCACACCCCGGCGCTGCTGGCGGTGCTGCGCGAGCACGGCATCACCGCCACGTTCTTCCTGTGGGGCGACCACGTGCGCGAGCACCCCGAGGTCGCGCGCCAGGTCGCCCGCGAGGGGCACGTGCTGGGCAACCACTCGATGCACCACGACGACCTGGGCTCCTGGACGCCGGAGCAGGTGCGCGCCGACCTGGCGGCGACCAGCGACCTCGTCCGCGAGGTCGTGCCGGGCGCGCAGGTCCCGTGGTTCCGGGCCCCCTACGGCAGCTGGGGGGCGAGCCCGCAGGTGGCAGCCGACCTGGGCATGCAGCCGCTGGGCTGGAGCGTCGTGGTCGAGGACTGGGAGGAGCCCGGCGCCGACGTCCTCGTCGAGCGGGTCCTCGACCGCCTGGCGCCGGGCGCCGTCGTGCTGCTGCACGACGCCGGGGGCGACCGCAGCGGCACGGTGGAGGCCGTCGCCCGGCTGGTGCCCCGGCTGCGGGCCGACGGGTGGACGTTCACCACGCCGACCCGCAGCTGAGGGCCGCTCAGCCCGTGGTCACCAGGCGCGGTCGTACTGCGGCGGCCGCGCCAGCTCGACGCCGAGCTCCGCCGCGGCGTCCTGCACCCAGCGCGGGTCGCGCAGCAGCGCCCTGGCCAGCAGCACGGCGTCCGCCTCGCCGGAGGCGATGATCCCCTCGGCCTGCGCCGGGGTGGTGATCAGCCCGACGGCGCCGACCGGCAGCCCGCTCTCGCGGCGCACCTGCGCGGCGAACGGCACCTGGTAGCTCGGGCCGACCGGGATGTCGGCGTGCACGTTGCCGCCCGTGGAGGTGTCCACGAGGTCGACCCCGCGGGTCTTCAGCACCGAGGCCAGCGCCACGGTCTGCTCGGCGTCCCAGCCGCCCTCGACCCAGTCGGTGGCCGAGACCCGCACGAACAGCGGCTTGTTCTCGGGCCAGACGGCGCGGACGGCGTCCACGACCTCCAGCACCAGGCGCATCCGGCCCTCCAGGGCGCCGCCGTAGCCGTCGGTGCGGGTGTTCGACAGCGGGGACAGGAACTGGTGCAGCAGGTAGCCGTGGGCGGCGTGGACCTCGGCGACGTCGAAGCCGAGGGCGTCGGCGCGCCGGGCGGAGTCGGCGAAGGCCGCCACGACGGCGTCGATGCCGGCCTGGTCCAGGGGGCGCGGTGCGGCGTAGCCGGGGAACGCGAGCTCGCTCGGGCCGACGGTCTCCCAGCCGCCCTCCTCCACCGGCACGCTGCCGTGCTCGGGGGCGAAGGGCCGGTGGGTGGAGGCCTTGCGGCCGGCGTGGGCCAGCTGGACGCCGACCAGCGACCCGCGCGCGTGGACGAAGTCGACGATCCGCGCCCAGGCGGCGCCCTGCTCGTCGTTCCACAGGCCCGTGTCGTGCGGGGTGATCCGGCCCTCGGGGACGACCGCGGTGGCCTCGGTGAGCACCAGGCCCGCCCCGCCGACGGCGAAGGACCCCAGGTGCACCAGGTGCCAGTCGTTCGGGACGCCGGGCGCGGCCACCGGGTCGCAGGAGTACTGGCACATCGGCGCCACCCACGCGCGGTTGGGGATGGTCGTGCCGGCCAGGGTGATCGGGGAGAAGAGGGAGGTCACCCGGGCGACAACCCCGGGGGCCCCACCGTCCTTCCCGCCGGTGGCAGGCTGGACCCGTGGCGCAGACGAGGCAGCAGTACGGACCGGGGACGGCGCTCGTCGTCGTCGACGTGCAGGTCGACTTCGCCGACCCGGCCGGCAGCCTCCACGTGCCCGGTGGCGAGGAGGTGGTGCCGCTCGTCAACGCCGAGGTGGAGGCCGCCGTCGCCGCGGGGTCGCCGGTCGTCCTCACCCAGGACTGGCACCCGCCGCGCACGCCGCACTTCGCCACCGACGGCGGCCTGTGGCCCGTGCACTGCGTGGCCGGGACGCCCGGCGCCGAGCTGCACCCGGGCCTGGAGGTGCCGGCCGACGCACCGCGGGTGCGCAAGGGCACCGGCAGCGAGGACGGCTACTCGGGCTTCTCCGAGGTCGACCTCGCCTCCGGGCGCACGGGCTCCACGGTGCTGGGCGACCTGCTGGACGCAGCGGGCGTGCGCCGGGTGGTCGTGGTCGGCCTCGCCGGCGACCACTGCGTGAGGGCGACGGCGCTGGACGGCGTCCGGCGGGGCCTGGAGGTCGTCGTGCCGCTCGCCCTCACCCGCTTCGTGGGCCTGGTGCCCGGCGACGAGGAGCGGGCCCGGCAGGAGATGGCCGCGGCCGGCGTCCAGCTCGTCTGAGCCCCAGCCGGTGCCGGCACGTTCACCGGGCCGACTGTCCACGGTGGTCGCCGCGCCGCGGGCACCTGTGGACGGCGCCGAACCGTCCACAGGCGGTGGCGTCCGCACGACCACCGTGGACGGTTCGGCCGGGAGTGCCCGGCCCAGTGGGGCTGAGCAGTGCGGGTGAGCGGTGGGCACGGGTCGGTCACGATCGGGGCGCCGCTCTGGTTGCGGGGCGGGCCCCGCCCCTAGCGTCCGAGCATGAGGCGGACCCCCGCCCGGTCCGGCGCCGTCGCCGGCGGGCTGCTGCTGGTGCTGGCGCTGCTGCTGTCCGGGTGCAGCGCGACGAGCGGGGGCTCGGGCAGCGACGCCGGCAGCGGTGGCGTCGCGGGGAGCGCCTCGGACGCCGCAGGAGCCGAGTCCGCGCCCGGGAGCGCTGCGGCCGAGCCGGCCCTCGCGGCCGACCGGCAGGTGGTGACCACCGCCTCCGCCACCGTCACCGCCGACGACCCGCTCGCCGCCGCCGGGGAGGTGGCCCGGCGCGTGGAGGCGGCCGGCGGCCGGGTGGAGCAGCGCGTCGAGCACGCGCCTCCGGAGCGCGACGACGGTGGCGGCGGCGAGCGGGCCTCCGCCGAGCTGGTGGGCCGGGTGCCCGCCGACGCCCTCACCGCGGTGGTGGAGGGCCTCGCCGACCTGGGGGCCGTCGGGGAGGTCTCGGTGTCCTCGCAGGACGTCACGGCCACCGCGGTCGACCTCGACGCCCGCATCGCCGCCCTGCAGGCCTCGGCCGCCCGCCTGCAGGAGCTGCTCGCCGACGCGGCCACCACGGCAGACCTCGTCGCGGCCGAGCAGGCGCTGTCCCAGCGCCAGGGGGACCTGGAGTCGCTGCAGTCCCAGCGCCGGCTGCTGGCGGGGCAGGTGGAGCTGTCGACGCTGACCGTGCGCCTGGTCGCCGGCGACCCGGTCTCCGGCGAGCCGGCCGGTGGCCCGGACGGCTTCGTCGACGCCCTGGGCCTCGGCTGGCGCGGCCTGGTGGGCGCGGGCCGCGGCCTCGCGGTGGCGGCCGGCGTGGTGCTGCCGTGGGCGCTGGCGCTCGCCGTGGTGGGCGCGCTGGCCGCCGCCTCGGTGCGCGGCCTGCGCCGGCTGCGGGGCCCTCAGCCCGGCCAGTAGAGGCCGGCGATGTCCTCCGGGGGCGGGGAGTCGGGGCGGTACACCTGCGGCGGGGCGCCGTCGGCGACCGCGGCGGGGGCGTCGGCGAGGGCGAAGCGCTGCCGCAGCCGCTCGTAGAAGTTCGACGGGCGCACCCGCACCAGGCGCGCGCGGCGGGGCCCGGTGTGGACCGCGACCCAGTCGCCGGGGTCCAGGACGCCGCGCAGCTGGCCGTCGACGCTGACCGCCACCTGGCCGGAGCGCTCCAGCACGCGCACCGTGACCATCTCGTCGTCGGCCATCACGAGGCTGCGGTCGAAGACCATGTGCGGCGCGACCGGGGTGAACACCATGGCGCGCAGGCGGGGGGAGAGCACCGGTCCCCCCGCGGAGAAGCTGTAGGCGGTCGACCCGGTCGGCGTGGCCACCACGAGCGCGTCCGCGGAGTAGGAGGCGAACAGCCGCTGGCCCAGGTAGAGCCCGAGGCTGGCCTGGCGGTCGCGGGCCAGCTTCTCGAACACGACGTCGTTGACGGCGGTGACGTCCAGCGCCACGCCCCAGCCGACCGTGTCGACGTCCGTGGCGCGGTGCGCCGGAGGGGGCAGCAGGGGGCCGCGGCCGTACTGCAGCAGGCCCTCCATGCCGTCCGGCAGCTCCAGGGGCCGCGAGGCGCGCACCGTCAGGGTGACCCGGTCCTCGATGATGGCGCGGTCCTCGGCCACGGCGTCCAGGGCCGTCTCCACCTCGGCCGGGGAGACCTCGGTGAGGAAGCCGACCCGCCCGACGTCCACGCCCAGCACCGGGGCGTCGTCCTGGGCCGCGATCCGGACGCCGCGCAGGAAGGTGCCGTCACCGCCCACCGTGACCACCAGGTCCGGGTGGCCACCGGCCTCGGCCTCGTCGGCCGCGTGCCTGCGGGCCGAGGCGTCGCCGTCCTCGCCCCACACGTCCATCTCGGTCAGCGGCACGCCGCGGGCCGCGGCCCAGGCGCGGACCTTCTGCGCCGCCGCCACCGCCGCCGGGCGCCCCTCGTGCACGACCAGACCGATCCGCCGCACCGTCACGGCGCCTCCCCTCGGCGCGGGGTGCGCCTCCGGGGCCAGTGTGGACCGCCGCGCCCGGCGGCGGGGCGCCGGGCGGTGCGACGATCGGGGTGTGGTCCCCCGACCGGCCCCGCGCCGCACCCCCTGCCCGTGCGGCTCGGGCCTCGCCCTCGACGCCTGCTGCGCCCCGCTGCACCGCGGCGCGGCCGCGCCGTCTCCGGAGGCCCTCATGCGCTCGCGCTACAGCGCCTTCGTGCTGCAGGACGCCCCCTACCTGCTCGCGACGTGGCACCCGAGCACTCGGCCGGCGTCCCTGGAGCTCGACCCCGAGCAGCGCTGGAGCGGCCTGAGGGTCCTCTCCGCGAGCACCGGCGGCGGCGTCTTCGCCCCCGAGGGGACGGTGGAGTTCGTGGCGTCCTACCACTCCCCCGACGGGCCGGCGCAGGTGCGCGAGCGCAGCCGGTTCGTCCAGGACGCCGGCCGCTGGGTCTACCTCGGGCCGGTCAGCGAGGGCTGAGCCCGGTCGGGCAGAGCACCGGGGCGCCCGTCACCGGGTCGGTGAGCACCACGGCCTCGACCCCGTAGAGCTCGCGCACGAGGTCGGGCGTGATCACGGACGCCGGGCGGCCCTGCGCGACCACCCGCCCGTCCAGCATCGCCACGAGGTGGTCCGCGGAGCGGCAGGCGGTGGACAGGTCGTGCAGCACCAGCACGACGGTGCGGCCCTGCGTGGCGAGGGTGCGCACGAGCGCGAGCACCTCCAGCTGGTGGCCGAGGTCCAGCGCCGACGTCGGCTCGTCGAGCAGGACGACGTCGGTCTCCTGGGCCACGACCATGGCGATCCAGGCGCGCTGGCGCTGGCCGCCGGAGAGGGTGTCCAGCGGGCGGTCGGCCAGCGGGAGCAGGTCGGCGGCCACGAGCGCCCGCTCCACCGCCGCGGCGTCCTCCGGGGACCACTGGCGCATCAGCCCCTGGTGCGGGTGCCGGCCGTAGCGCACGAGGTCGCGCACGGTCAGCCCGTCCGGCGCCTCGGCGCTCTGGGGCAGCAGCCCCACCCGGCGCGCCGCGTCGCGCGGGCGCATCCGCGCCAGGTCGCGACCGTCCAGGAGCACCGCTCCGGCCCGCGGGGCGTGCAGGCGCGCCAGGCCGCCGAGCAGCGTGGACTTCCCGCAGCCGTTGGGGCCGACCACCGCCGTGACGCTGCCGGCCGGCAGCTGGAGGTCGAGGGCCTGGACGACCACGGACTCGCCGTAGCCCAGCGACAGCCCGTCGGTGCGCAGGTCGGCCCGCGGCGCCTCGCGCACCTCCAGGACGTCCGGGTGCGCGGGGGCGGTCGGGGACGGGCCCACGGGGGCCGTGCTCGTCTTCACGGTGGTCCAGGTGCTCACAGCGTCCTCCGGGTCCGGGTGGTCAGCAGCAGCCACAGCAGGTAGGGGCCGCCGACGAGGGCGGTGACGATGCCGACCGGCACCTCGACCGGCGCGAAGGCGGTGCGGCCCAGGAGGTCGGCCACGACGACGACGAGCGCGCCGGCCAGGGCCGAGGCCACGACGGGCACCGCTCGCGGCCCCGCGGCCTTGCGGGCGATCTCCGGCGCGAGCAGCGCGACCAGGCCCAGCGGCCCGGCGGCGGCCACGGACAGGCCGGCGCCGAGGACCGCGGTCGCGATCACGCCCAGGCGCACCCGCCGCACGCGCGAGCCGAGGCCGGAGGCCACGGCGTCGGCCAGGCGCAGCACCCCCAGCTGGCGGCCGAGCAGCACCGCGGCCGGCAGCGCCACGGCCAGCCCGGCGCCGAGCACCGCGACCGCGAGCGGGGAGCGCGCGCTGAGGCTGCCCACGGTCCAGGGGAAGGCGAGGTTGGCGGCGTCCACCGGCGCCCGGGCCAGCACGAGCTGGGTCCCGGCGCCGAGGACCGCACCGACCCCGAGGCCGACGACGAGGAACCGGTAGCCGCGGCGCCCCGCGCCGCCGGCCAGCCCGAGGGTCAGCGCCGCCGCCGTGGCCGCCCCCACCAGGGCCGCCGCCGAGGGCAGCAGGGACGTGGGGACCGCCACGACGCTGGCCACGGCGAAGGCCGTGGCGCCGTCGTCGAGCCCCACGGTGTCGGGGGTGGCCAGGCGGTTGCGGGCCAGCGTCTGCAGGAGCACCCCGGCCACCCCGAGCGCGCCGCCGACGAGCAGCCCGGCCACCACGCGCGGCAGGCGCAGGCGCTGCACGAGCAGGACGTCGCGCGCCTCGCCGTGGCCGAGGGCGGCGGGCAGCGCGTCGACCAGGGCGACCCGGGCGGTGCCCAGGGCGAGGCTCGCGGCGGCCGCCACCAGGACGAGCACGGACAGGACCGCCACGACGAGCACGGCGCGCCGCTCCAGGAGCACGGAGCGACCGGCCACCGCCAGGCGCCAGGTGCCCGGCGGTGGCACGACCGGGCGGCTCGCCGGGGCGGGGGGCGCCGGGGCGGTCGCGCTCACAGCGCCGGCATCCGGGACGAGCGGACCACCGCGACGAGCACGGGCGCCCCGACCAGGGCGGTGACGATGCCCAGCGGCATCTCGTAGGGGCGCACGAGCAGGCGCGAGACGACGTCCGCGGCCAGCACCACGGCCGGCCCGACGAGCAGGCAGACCGGCAGCACCCGGCGCAGGTCGGGGCCGACCAGGGCGCGGGCGAGGAACGGCACCACGAGGCCCACGAAGGCGATCGGGCCGGCGGCGGCCACGGCCCCGCCGACCAGCAGCGCGACGGCGGCCACCGCGAGCGCGCGGGCGCGGGCCGGGCGGTGGCCCAGGCTGCGGGCGGCGTCGTCGCCGAGGGCCAGCGCGGACAGCGGGCGCGCCACGGCCAGCGCCACGAGCAGGCCCACCGCCAGCACCGGGCCCACCTGCGCCAGGGTGTCGAGACCGCGGCCGGCGACCGACCCGATGGTCCAGAAGCGGATCTGGTCGGCGGTGTCCTGGTCGAGCAGCAGCAGCACCGAGGTGGCGGCGCCGAGCAAGCTGCTCAGGGCGGCGCCGGCCAGCACCAGGCGCACCGGGTCGTCGCCGGTGCCACGCAGCCGGGCTGCGCCGAGGGCGAGCAGGCAGCCGCCGGCCGCGCCCGCGACGGCCGCGGCCGGCCCGAGCGTCGCCGTGCTGGCGCCGGCCGCGGTGACCGCGACGACGGCGAAGGACGCGCCCGCGCTGACGCCCAGCAGCCCCGGCTCGGCGAGCGGGTTGCGGGAGGCGGCCTGCAGCACCGCGCCGGCCACGCCGAGGGCGAGCCCGACCCCGGCGGCGACGAGGGTGCGCGGCACCCGCAGGCCCAGGACGGCGAAGCGCGCGTCGTCGTCGCCGCCGCCCACGAGCACCGCCAGCGCCCGCCCGGGACCCACCTCACCGGCGCCGAGCGCGAGGCTGGCGACCACCGCCACGAGCAGCGCCAGGGCGGCCGGGAGCACGCCGCGGCGCAGCAGGGCGCGCTGGTCCACCCGGCCTCCGCTCCCCGACCCCACCGGGGTCCGCTCTGGACGGGCGCGCTCGCCGGCCCTCTATGGTGAGGCTCACCTTACCTGCGGCGACGGGCCGTCGGGGAGCACCACCCGTGGAGGACCCCTGTGAGCACGACCACCCCGGCGCGGCGACGTCGAGGCCCCCTGGCCGCGCCCGCCTCCGTCGCCCTCGCTGCAGCGGCCGCCCTCGCCCTGTCCGCGTGCGGCGGCGGGAGCGGCGGCGGTGCCTCGGAGCCGAGCGCGTCGGCGTCCGAGACGACCGTGACGACCGTGAGCACGGCGTTCGGCGACGTCCCGGTGCCCGCGGAGCCGCAGAGCGTGGTCGCCCTGGCCGAGTCGGCCCTCGACGTCGCGCTCGCCGTCGGCGTCACGCCGGTGGGCACCACCGCCAGCCGCGGCGGCACGGAGCCGCCGGCCTACCTGGGCGAGGAGGCGGCCGCCGTCCCGGTCGTGGGCACCGTGCGCGAGCCGAACCTCGAGGCGGTCGTCGAGGCGGCACCGGACCTGATCCTCGCCGCCAGCGGCCTGGACCAGGCGCAGTACGCCGCGCTGTCCGCCATCGCGCCCACCGTCGTCCCCGAGGCAGCGGCCACCGGCGACTGGCAGGCGCCGCTGCGCACCTACGCGCAGGCCCTGGGCGCCGAGGAGGAGCTGACCGAGCGCCTGGACGCCGTCACCGCGCGCGCCGAGGCCGTGGCCGCGGGCGGCGGCCTCGACGGCACGGCCGCCGTGCTGCGCTGGATGGAGACCGGCCCGGTGCTCATGAGCTCGGCGCTCATGCCGAGCGCGCTGCTGGCCGCGGCCGGGGCCGACGCCGTGCCGGCGGCCGCCGCCCTGGGCGCCGCTCCCCACAGCGACCCGCTGTCGCTGGAGAACCTGGGCGAGGTCGACGCCGACCACCTGTTCCTCGCCGCCTTCGGCCAGGGCGGCGACACCGCCCTGGCCGCCGCGCAGGGCGACCCGGCGTTCGCGCGCCTGGAGGCGGCGCAGTCGGGCGCGACCACCGAGGTCGACGGGGGCGTGTGGACGTCCAGCTCGGGCCCGATCGCGGCCGAGGCGGTCCTGGACGACATCGAGGCCGCCGCGGGCGCCTGACCGCTCGGAGCGCTGCGCCCGCCCGCGCTGCCTACGCTGACCCGGTGGTGGGAGCGCTGAGCGCGTGGGCGGGCGGGCCGTGGCTGGAGAGCGGCAACCGCGGTGACGTCGTGGAGATCGCCACCGAGCTGGAGGAGCTGGGCTACACCCGGCTGTGGCTGTCCGCGGGGTTCGGCGACGGCGTGCCGTCGATCTTCGGCGAGCTGCTGGCGGCGACCACCCGGCTGCAGGTGGCCAGCGGGATCCTCAGCATCTGGCACGCCGGGCCCCAGCAGGCCGCGGACGCCGTCGCCGAGCTCGAGCGGGCCCACCCGGGGCGCTTCCTCCTGGGTCTGGGCGTCAGCCACGCCCCGCTGGTCGAGAGCAGCGGCGAGGCCTACCGGCGTCCGTACAGCCGGATGGTCTCCTACCTCGACGACCTGGACGCCGCCTCACCGCCGGTCCCGCCCGAGCGGCGGGTGCTGGCCGCCCTCGGCCCGCGCATGCTCGAGCTCTCCGGGCAGCGGGCGGTCGGCGCGCACCCGTACTTCGTCCCCGTGGAGCACACGGTGCAGGCGCGCGAGCAGCTCGGCTCCGGCGTGCTGCTCGCGCCCGAGGTCGCCGTCGTCCTCGAGCCCGACGCCGCCACCGCGCGCGCGGTGGCGCGCCGCTACATGGACGGCTACCTGCAGCTGCCCAACTACACCAGCACCCTGCGGCGCCTCGGCTGGTCGGAGGAGGACCTGTCCGGCGGCGGCAGCGACGCCCTCGTCGACGCCCTCGTCCCCTGGGGCACCACCGAGCGCGTCGCCGCGCGGGTGGCCGAGCACCACGCGGCCGGCGCCGACGAGGTGGCCGTGCAGGTGCTCACCGCCTCCGGCGCGCTGCCGCGCGACGAGTTCGCCGAGCTCGCCCACCTGCTCCTCTGACCCACCACCCCGGCTTCCCTCGCAGGACCCGCACATCTCCTGAGCGGCTCCCGCACATCTCCTGAGCGGCTCCCGGACGTCGCCGCCCTAGCCTCGGCGACGTGACCTCGACGCCGTCCTCGCCCGCCACCGTCGTCGTCGTCGAGGACGAGCCGGTGATCGCCGAGGCCGTCGCCGCCCGGCTGCGCGCCGACGGCCACCGCGTGGAGGTGGCCGCGGACGGACCGGCCGGGGTCGCCCTGTGCGCGCGCGTGCGCCCCGACCTCGTCGTCCTCGACCTCATGCTCCCCGGCCTGGACGGCTACGAGGTGTGCCGCCGGGTGCAGGCCGCCGCCGACGTGCCGGTGCTCATGCTCACCGCGCGCGACGACGAGACCGACGTCGTGGTGGGGCTGCGGGTCGGCGCCGACGACTACCTCACCAAGCCGTTCAGCCCCCGTGAGCTGTCCGCTCGGGTGGCCGCCCTGCTGCGGCGGGCGGCGCGCGGCGCCGGCGGTCCCCGCGACCGCGGCCTGCTGCGCCTGGGCGACGTCGAGCTGGACGTCGCCGCGCGCCGCGTCCACCGCCAGGGCCAGGAGGTGCACCTGACGCCGACCGAGTTCGACCTGCTGGTGCGGCTGGCCGACCGGCCCGGCGCGGTGCTCAGCCGCGAGCAGCTCCTGGCCGACGTGTGGGGCTGGCGCGACGCCGGCAGCACCACCCGCACCGTCGACACGCACGTGGCGGCCGTGCGCCGCAAGCTCGGCGACGACGTCGTGCGCACGGTGCACGGCGTCGGGTACGCGGGCGGCCCCGCGTGAGGGGGCGCGCGGGCGCGCCCCTGGCGCGGGTGCGCTCGATCAAGGCCAAGCTCGGGCTGGTCGTGGTGGGCGCCACCGCCAGCGGGCTGGCCGGCGGCGCGGCGGGCCTGCAGTCCGGCATCCGGGTGCGCTGGGCGCTGCTGCTGGCCGTCGTGCTGGCCCTGGCCGTCGTGCAGCTGCTGGCCCGCGGCATGACGGCGCCCCTGCGCGAGATGGCCGCGGCGGCCTCGCGGATGGCGCGCGGCGACCACGACGTCCGGGTCGCCGTGCGCACCCGCGACGAGGTGGGCGAGCTGGCGCGCGCGTTCAACGCGATGGCCGCCGACCTGGGCGAGGTCGACGCCCAGCGCCGCCGCCTGGTCGCCGACGTCAGCCACGAGCTGCGCACCCCGCTGACCGCCCTGCGGGCGCTGCTGGAGAACCTCGCCGACGGCGTCACGCGCCCCGACCCCGCCGCCCTGGCGACCGCGCTCGGCCAGACCGAGCGCCTGAGCCGGCTGGTCGCCCAGCTGCTCGACCTCTCCCGCCTGGAGGCGGGGGCGGTGCCGCTGCACCGCAGCCGGGTCGACCTGCCCGACCTGCTCGAGGCGGCCGCCGCGGAGGCGCGGGCGGTCGGGCGCGACGCGTCCGTCGTGGTCGACGCCGAGCCGGGGCTGGCGGTCAGCGCCGACCCCGAGCGCCTGGCCCAGGTGCTGGCCAACCTGCTCGACAACGCCACCCGGCACAGCCCGCCGGGGGCCTCGGTGCTGCTGAGCGCCCGGCGGACGGCGTCCGGGACGCGCCTGGAGGTGGTCGACG
>Ga0210040_10004732_pt1 | contig 17568 bp, 16 predicted proteins | sample CryGeyCG12114_NA_FD_185462 | JGI IMG/M metagenome (GOLD analysis project Ga0210040, IMG submission 185462) | Groundwater microbial communities from aquifer - Crystal Geyser CG19_WC_8/21/14_NA (SPAdes) (version 2) | ecosystem: Environmental > Aquatic > Deep subsurface > Groundwater | place: USA... | reverse complement strand
CACCACCACCACCCCGACCAGGACCAGCAGCACGGCCAGGCCGCGCTTGACCCCGCGCCGGGTCAGGGCGCGGACCAGGGGGTTCAGCCCGAGCGCGATGAAGAAGGCGACGACGACCAGGATGATCACCGAGCGCGCCTGGAGCACGGCCTGGGCCAGCGCGTAGGCCAGGATCACCCCGACGGCCCCGACGAAGCCGATCCGGAAGGGCGACATCTGGTTCAGCAGCCGGCGCCGACCGGACGGCGATGCGTCCTGCCCGTCGGCAAGAGCGGGATCGGCGGAGGCAGGTCGGGTGGGCGAGGAGCCCAGCGTGCGGGATCCGTGTGCGTCCATGGTGGGGACTCCTGGTGGTGGGGCGGGCGGACAGCTGTGGTGCGCCCGTTCCGGTGGTGCGCCATCCATTCCTACCCGCTCGTGTACACCGTAAACAAGGCCGGCCCGACGCCGGTTCAGCCCTGTGGCTGGTGCGCCGCCTCGCCCGTCTGCACGGCCCACAGCGCGGCGTACAGGCCGTCGCCGTCGACCAGCTCGTCGTGGGTACCGGCCTCGGCCACCCGTCCCTCGGCCAGCACCCAGATCCGGTCGGCGTCGCGGACGGTGGAGAGCCGGTGGGCCACCACCAGGGCGGTCCGGTCGGCGGTGACGGTGGCGAGCGAGCGCTGGATGGCCGCCTCGGTCTCGTTGTCGACGGCCGAGGTGGCCTCGTCCAGCACCAGCAGGGCCGGGTCGCGCAGGATGGCCCGGGCCAGCGCGATCCGCTGCCGCTGGCCGCCCGACAGGGTCAGTCCGCGCTCGCCCACCACGGTGTCGTAGCCGTCGGCGAGGGCCTCGATGAAGGTGTGAGCTTCGGCCAGCCGGGCGGCTTCCCGGATCTCGTCCTCGCCGGCGTCGGGCCGGCCGTAGGCCAGGTTGTCCCGCACCGTGCCGTGGAAGAGGAAGACGTCCTGGCTGACGTAGCCGATCGCGCCGCGCAGGGAGTCCCAAGAGAGGTCGCGGACGTCGGCGCCGTCCAGCAGCACCCGGCCCTCCCGCGGGTCGGAGAACCGCAGCACCAGCCGCAGCAGGCTGGACTTGCCCGCCCCGGTGGCGCCCACGACGGCGTGCGTCTCCCCGGCGGGCACCACGAGGTCGAGGCCGCGGAGCACGTCCGGACCGTCGGCGTACCCGAAGCGGACGCCCTGCAGCTCGAGCCGACCCCGCACCGGGGCGTCCAGCCGGAGCTCCCCCGGCACCTGGTGGCCGCGCTCCTCCAGCAGCGAGAAGATCCGCCGGGTGGAGGCCATCGCCCTCTGGTAGAGGTCGAGGGTCTCGCCGAGGTCGGTGAGCGGCCAGAGCAGCCGCTGGGTCATGAACACCAGCACGGTGTAGAGGCCGACCTCCAGCCGGCCCTCGATGACGAACCAGCCGCCCAGCAGCAGCGTGGAGGTGAAGCCGGCGAGGATGGCCATCCGGATCAGCGGCACGAACGCCGCCGAGGAGCGGATGGCGGCCCGGTTCGCGTCCCAGTAGCCCTGCGACACCGCGCGGACCCGCTCGACCTCGCGCCGCTCCGCGGTGAAGGCCTTGATGGTGGTGAGCCCGCCCAGGTTGGTCGAGACGGTGGCGCTGACGTCGCCGGCCGCATCCCGGACCCGGCGGTACAGCGGCTCCAGCAGCCGCTGGAACCGGATCGAGCCCCAGACGATGACCGGCACCGGGATGAAGGCCAGCAGCATCAGCTGCCACGACGACGCGGCGAAGACGGCGCCGACGAAGACCACCGTCCAGAAGGTGTGCAGGATGACCCGGGCCCCGACGTCGAGGAAGCGCTCGAGCTGGTTGACGTCGTCGCTGATGATCGAGAGCACCCGACCGGGGGCCGAGCCCTCGTGCCAGGACACGTCGAGGTCCTGCACGTTGGCGTACGTCTCCACCCGCAGCTCGTGCTCGACGGCCTGGGACAGCCCGCGCCACAGCACCGCCGCGGCGTAGTCGGTGGCCGACTCGACCACCCACACGGCGATGTTCAGGAGGGCGATGACCACCAGCTGCCCGAACCGGCCCTCGATCCCGAACAGCGACGCCGCGAAGGAGTCGGCGCCGCGGACGACGACGTCCACGGCCACCCCGAGCAGCAGCTCCGGGGCGACGTCGGCGGCCGTGTTCAGGGTGGTGAAGGTGGCGGCCGCCACCACCCGGGGACGGTGGCGGCGGTGGTGCCGCCAGAGCGCCCGCAGGGGCTGGGAGGTTCCGGACACCCGCAGAACCTAGCCCGCCGCGGCCGCCTCCCGTGCCGCCGCGAGGACGACGAGATCGGTGCAGCCGCGTGCGTAGCCGGCGATCCGCCGGTCGATGTCGCGCTGCAGCAGCCAGCGTCCCAGGCGGTCGGCGAGGGGCCGCAGCAGCCGGGGCCGGGTGGCGAAGTTGTAGCGCCAGATGACCCGGGTGGTGCCCGGCTGCTCGCCGGGGGTGAAGCGCCAGCCGCCCCCGAAGCGCGCGAAGAACCAGGGCCCGCGGAGCATGGTCATGCCGACGTTGCTCGGCGGGGCGAACGAGACGTAGCTGCTGGTCATCCGCAGGCCGTGCCGCGACGTGGTCGTGGTCCGCACGCCCTTGGCCGGCCGGGTCGCCCCGTCCAGCAGGTGCTGGGACCGCACGAACGGGTCCCAGCGGTAGCGCACCGGCGCCGTCGTCTGCGAGACCCAGAAGGCGAGCTCGGGCTCGAGGGGGACGACGACCTGGGACTCGACGACGGGCACCGGGCCATCCTGCCCTCCCCCGGGTCGGCAGGTCCCCGGCGCAGCCTGTCGGTGCTGGCCGAGCAGGTCCGCCGGCACAGGGGGGCGTGGCACTCTCGAGGACATGACCGAGACGCTGCAGGAGCTGGGTGTGGTGGACCTCGTCGTGGGGGTGGCCGTGCTGGCCTCTCTCCTGGGGGCGCTGCGGGCGCGGCGCGGCCTGCTGGGCGCGCTGGCCTCAGCGCTCGGCACGGCCGTGGTCTGCTGGCTCGTCGCGGCGGTGCTGCTGGGCTTCGGCCCGGCGGCCGCGGCGGACGCCGTGTCCGCCAGCCAGCTGTTCGCCCTGCTGCCGCCGCCGGTGGCCGCCGTCGAGCAGGCCGTCCGGCTCGGCGCGCAGCTGCTGGCCTGGTCGACCTCCACCACCGGCGGCAGCGCCGGCTGACCGGCCTCGGGACCCTGGACGCTGGGTGCCCCGGTCTTGTCAGTGCCGCCACCTAGCCTTTGCGCATGGCGACCCCGAAGAAGCGGCTCCCCGAACCGCCCGCTGATGTCCACCCCGGCATCCAGGCCGAGCGCGTGCAGCTGCTCATCGACCTGCCGGTGCGCGAGAGCGGCCGCTACGTCTTGTACTGGATGCAGCAGGCCCAGCGCACGGAGCTCAACCACGCGCTGGAGCACGCGGTGCACCGCGCCAACGAGCTGGGCCTGCCGCTGCTGGTGGCCTTCGGGCTGATGGACGACTACCCGGAGGCCAACCTGCGGCACTACCACTTCATGGTGCACGGGCTCGCCGACGTCGCCGCCGCGCTGGAGCGTCGGCGGATCGCCTTCGTCGTGCAGCGCGGCGCCCCGGACCAGGTCGCCCTGCGGCTGGCCGCCGAGGCTGCGCTGGTCGTCTGCGACCGCGGTTACCTGCGTCCGCAGCGGGCCTGGCGGGAGCGGGTGGCCGCCGAGGCCGGCTGCGCGGTGGTCCAGGTGGAGAGCGACGTCGTCGTCCCCGTCGAGCTGGCGTCGGACAAGAAGGAGTCGGCGGCCCGGACGCTGCGGCCCAAGATCACCCGGCACCTGGAGCGGTTCCTCGTGCCGCTTCCCGAAGCCCGGCTGGACGACACCACCGACCCGGGCGTGCAGGGCGAGGACCTCAGCGACCCGGACACCCTGCTGGACAGCCTCACCCTGGACCGGACGGTGCCGCCGGTACTGCTGTTCGAGGGCGGCACCAGCGCCGGCAAGCAGGTGCTCGCCGACTTCCTCGCGTCGAGGTTCGCCGAGTACGCGGCCCACCGGAACCAGCCGCAGACCGACCACGTGTCGCACATGAGCAAGTACCTGCACTTCGGGCAGCTGTCCCCGGTCTTCATCGCCCTGCAGGTCCGCCAGCACGCGGACCGCGTCGACGAGAACGTCGAGACCTACCTCGAGGAGCTGGTCGTCCGGCGCGAGCTGCCGATGAACTTCGTGTTCTACGAGCCGCGCTACGACAGCTACGAGCAGCTGCCCGCCTGGGCACGGCAGACCCTCGCCGAACACGCAGCCGACCGACGGGACCCGCAGTACACGCCCCAGCAGCTGGAGGACGCCCAGACCGCTGACCCCTACTGGAACGCCGCCATGGAGGAGATGCGGTACGCCGGGTACCTGCACAACTACATGCGGATGTACTGGGGCAAGAAGATCCTCGAGTGGTCCGCCACCCCGCAGGAGGCGTACGCCACCACCCTGCGGCTCAACAACACCTACTTCGTGGACGGCCGCGACGCGAACTCCTACGCCAACGTGGCCTGGGTGTTCGGGCAGCACGACCGCGGCTGGACCGAGCGCACCGTCTTCGGCAAGACCCGGTACATGAACGCCGCAGGCCTGGAGCGCAAGGCCGACCCGGCGGCCTTCGTCGAGAAGGCCGCCCGCACCGTGGAAGCGGCGCGACGGGCCGTCGGCGGCACCTGAGGAGCTGCGACCAGCCGGTGCGGGGCCGCGAACGTTTGGTGGAAGCCCGGCGCGGGTGCACAATCAGCACAGCGTTCGGCAGTGCAGCGCCGCCACCCCCCTGGCCGCGCTGATCTCCCCCGGTCCGCCGGCCGACCCGCTCCGAAAGGTCGTGCCCATGGCCGGACTGCACCCTGACCAGATCGCCCAGCCGAGCGCCTTCGGGCTGCCCAGCGGTCCCCGGGCGCGGGTCGCCGAACCGGGGACGCGGTCCTGGGCCCTGCGCGAGCGCAACCTGCCGCGCCTCCGCGGTCGGGTCGACGTGCCGCTCTACCGTCGCGACCAGCTGCGCAGCGGTGTCGTGCACCTCGGCGTCGGCAGCTTCCACCGCGCCCACCAGGCCGTCTACTTCGACGACCTCGCCCGGTTGGGACTCACCCGGTGGGGCATCACCGGCGTCGGCCTGCGGAGCCCGCGGATCCAGGAGGCGCTGCCGCCTCAGGACCTGCTCTACACCGTGCTCGAGCAGGGGGCCGACGGCGCCCGCGCCCGCGTCGTGGGCGCGCTGCGCCGCTACCACTACGCCCCGGAGAAGCCGACCGCGGTGCTGACCGCGCTGGCTCGGCGCCGGACCGCCCTGGTCACGCTGACCCTCACCGGCGACGGCTACCCGGTGGACCCGGTCACCGGCGAGGTGTCCGGCTCGGACCTGCAGCACGACCTCGACCACCCGGCCGAGCCGCAGACCGCCTTCGGGTTCCTGGTCGCCGCCCTCGAGCAGCGCCGCCGGCAGGACGCGCCCGGGCTGACGGTGCTGTCCTGCGACAACCGGGCGGACGCCGCGGCCGCGAGCAGGGCCGCCGTCCTGCTCCTGGCCGAGCGTCGCGACCCGGCGCTGGTCCGCTGGGTCGAGCAGCACGTCACCTTCCCCGACGCCATGGTCGACCGGATCACCCCGGTCACCGACGAGGGCCACCGACGCCTGCTGGCCGACGGCTTCGGGCTCCGCGACCGGTGGCCCGTGGTCACCGAACCCTTCAGCCAGTGGGTGGTGGAGGACGCCTTCGCCGGGCCTCGACCGCCGTTGGACCAGGTCGGCGTCCAGTTCGTGGCCGACGTGGCTCCGCACAAGAGGGCCAAGACGCGGCTGCTCAACGGCACGCACAGCGCGCTCGGCTTCCTCGGGGTGCTGGCCGGGTACCGCGACACCGGCGAGGCGATGGCCGACCCGCTGCTGCGCGCCTACGTCTCGGCGCTGATGGCCGAGGAGGTCGCCCCGCTGCTGCCGCCCGTCCCGGGCCTGGACCTGGTCGGCTACCAGCAGACCCTGCTCACCCGGCTGTCGAACCCGGTGCTGGTCGACCCGCTGGCCCGGCTGGCCGGGCGGGCGTCCACGAAGGTGCCCGCCTACCTGCTGCCGTCCCTGCGGGAGGCCGCAGACCGGGGCCGGCCGCACCAGCTGCTGGCCCTGGCCGTCGCCGCCTGGCTGCACTGCCTGCGCCAGCCCGGCGGCCTGGGGCTGGTCGACGTGCGTGGGGCCGAGCTCCAGGCGCTCGCGGCGGAGGGCCGGGACGACCCGCGGCCGGTGCTCGCGGTCGCTGACGTCTTCGGTGACCTCGGGCAGCGGACCCTGGTCGGCGCCTCGATCCGCCGGCAGCTGGCCACCCTCGCCGACCAGGGCTGGCGCGCTGCTGTCGCGTCGGCGCTGACCTCGAAGGCGTAAGATCACTTCTTTGCCCTGACGCGGCCCGTCCGCACCACTACCCGGAGGTAGGACGATGCCGCTCCCCGACCTGGACCTGAGCGCGGTCAGCACGCTGCTGTGCGACGCCGACGGGACGCTGTTCGCCTCCGAGGAACCGGCCTTCGAGGCCTCCGTCACCGTGGTGAACGCCTGCCTGGAGCGGATGGGCGCCGCCGAGCGCTTCACCGCCGAGCAGCTGCGGCTCGCCGCCAACGGCAAGAGCTTCCGGCTGAGCGTGACCGAGCTCGCCCGGGCGCACGGCGTCGCCGTCACGGCGCCGGCCTTCGCCCGCGACCTCGAGTCCTGGGTCGCCGAGGAGAACGAGGTCGTCACCCGGCACCTGGCGGCGGTGCTGCGTCCCGACGAGTCCGTGCGCGAGCCGCTGCGGGCACTGCAGGCCGACTTCGGGCTGGCCCTGGTCAGCTCCAGCGCGCTCACCCGCATCGACGCCAGCCTCAAGAGCTCCGGGCTGGTGGAGCTGTTCCCCACCGCCCGCCGCTTCAGCGCCCAGGACTCGCTGCCCGTGCCCACCAGCAAGCCGGACCCGGCGGTCTACCAGCTCGCCGTGCAGCAGCTGGGTCTGGTGCCCGGGACGGCGCTGGCCGTCGAGGACGCGGTGCCCGGCGCGCAGTCGGCCGTGGCGGCCGGCCTCTACACCGTCGGCATGCTCTGCTTCGTGCCTCCGGCCGAGCGCGCTCAGCGCGTGCTCGAGCTGCAGCGGGCGGGCGTCCACGCCCTGCTCGACTCCTGGGCCGACCTGGCTGACCTCCTCCACCGCAGCCGGTCGACCCGCCCCACCCTGGACCGGAAGGACGGTGCCCTCACATGAAAGTGGTCTACGACGCGTTCGAAGGACGCTACAGCGACAACCCCCGCGCTCTGTACGAGCGGATGCGGCACCTGAGCCCGCACGACAGCCACACCTGGCTGTGCGACCCCCGCTACGCCGACGGCTTCCCCGCCGGCGTGCACACCGTCCGGCACGGCAGCCGGGCCGCCCGGGCCGCGCTCGAGGACGCCGACCTGGTGGTGGCCAACAGCCACCTCGACTTCCCCTGGGACAAGAAGCCCGGTGCGGTCTACCTGCAGACCTGGCACGGCACGCCTCTCAAGCGGATCCACCACGACGTCCTCTGGGCGCCCGAAGGTGTGCTCCCCCGGCTCGACCTCGACGTCGCCCGCTGGGACTACCTGCTCTCGCCGAACGAGATCTCCACCCCCCGCCTGCGCGACGCCTTCGGCTTCCGCGGCGAGGTGCTGGAGGTCGGTTACCCCCGCAACGACGTCCTCGTCGGCCCGCAGGCGCCAGCCGTCCGGTCCCGGGTCCGGGCCGCGCTCGGCATCCCCGACGACGTCACGGCAGTGCTCTACACCCCGACCTGGCGCGACGACGAGTTCTACGCCGAGGGCGACGTCGAGCTGGCGCTGGACGTGCCGTCCTTCGTCCGCGAGCTCTCCGAGGACGTCTGGCTGCTGCCGCGCCTGCACTACAAGATGACCGGTCGGGGCGCCGCAGGCACCCACGACCGCGTCGTCGACGTCTCGCGGTACCCGGACGTGCACGAGCTGTACCTGGCCGCCGACGCCATGGTCACCGACTACTCCTCCACCATGTTCGACTTCGCCATCACCGGCAAGCCGCTGCTGTTCTTCGCCTACGACCTGGACAGCTACCGCGACACCCTGCGCGGCTTCTACTTCGACCTCGAGCCCCTGGCCCCCGGGCCGGTGCTGCAGACCTCGGACCAGGTGGTGGCGGCGCTGGGCGACCTCGACGGCGTGCGGGTGGGCTACCGCGAGCGGTACGCCGAGTTCCAGCGGTTGTTCGCCCATCTCGACGACGGGCACGCGGGCGAACGCCTGGAGTGGTTGTTCCGGCAGGACGACCGGGCCCCGCTGCTCGCCGCCACCGACTGACCCACCGGCGGGACCGGGCGGCGGGACGGGGCGGCGACGGTCGTAGGCTCCACCCATGGACGACGCCGAGATCTTGGACCGCATCCACCAGATCGTGGACACCGAGCGGGAGCTGCGGGCCCACCTGGCCGAGGACCCCGACGACGCCGCCGACACCCGGGCGCGGATGCGCAAGCTCGAGGAGTCGCTGGACCAGTGCTGGGACCTGCTGCGGCAGCGGCGGGCCCGCGAGGAGTTCGGCGAGGACCCGGCTGCGGCGACGGCTCGTCCGGTGCCCGAGGTGGAGAGCTACCTGCAGTAGCGCACCACCCGGGCGCAGGCCTGCGGGCGGCGTTCCTAGGATCGGCCCATGGCACTCAGCAAGGGCGACAAGGTCCACTGGAACACCTCCCAGGGCAAGACCACCGGGAAGGCGGTCGAGAAGAAGACCAAGGAGTTCACCCTCGACGGGCAGAAGTTCAAGGCTTCGGAGGACGAGCCCTACTGGGTGGTGGAGTCGGAGAAGTCCGGCGCGAAGGCCGCCCACAAGGAGTCCTCGCTCACCAAGGCCTGAGCCCGTCGAAGGGCCCTCAGGCCGCCAGGCTCTCGAACCGCTCGGGGTCGCCGGCCCCCACCCGGGTGATGACGGCGGTGCCGTCGGAGAAGTCGACGACGGTGGTCGGGGTCTCGCCGCACTCACCGGAGTCGACGACGGCGTCCACGACGTGGTCGAGGGTGTCCTTGATCTCCCAGCCCTGGGTCAGCGGCGCCTCCTGGCCGGGCAGCAGCAGCGTGCTGGAGACCAGCGGTTCGCCGAGCGCGTGCACCAGGGCCAGCGCCGTGGTGTGCTCGGGGATGCGCACGCCCACCGTCCGCTTCTTGGGGTGCAGCATCCGGCGCGGCACCTCCTTGGTGGCCGGCAGGATGAAGGTGTACTGGCCGGGCGTCGCCGCCTTGACCGCCCGGAACACGTTGTTGTCGAGGTGCACGAACTGCCCCAGCTGGGCGAAGTCGGCGCAGACCAAGGTGAAGTGGTGGGAGTCGTCGAGGTGGCGGATGCGGCGGATCCGGTCCAGGCCGTCCTTGTTGCCCAGCTGGGCGCCGAGGGCGAAGCAGGAGTCGGTGGGATAGGCGATCAGCCCGTCGGCGCGCAGCAGGTCGACGACCTTGCCGATCGTCCGCGCCTGCGGGTTCACCGGGTGGACGTCGAAGTACCGGGCCATGCGCTCGAGCCTAGGACGGCGGCCCGACCGGTCCGCTGCTGACCCTCCCACCCCCTGACCAGGGCGCCGGCCGCCGGCGTCCGCTCCCCTAGGATCTCGGGCATGGTCACCAAGGTCGCCCTGCTCACCGCCGGCGGATTCGCCCCCTGCCTCTCCTCCGCCATCGGCGGGCTGATCGAGCGCTACAGCGCCGTCGCCCCCGACGTCGAGATCATCGCCTACCGGCACGGCTACCAGGGCCTGCTGGCTGGCGACTCGATCACCATCACCCCCGACATCCGGGAGCAGGCCGGTCTGCTGCACCGCTTCGGTGGATCCCCCATCGGCAACTCCCGGGTCAAGCTCACCAACGCGGCCGACCTGGTGAAGCGGGGTCTGGTGGCCGAGGGTGTCGACCCGCTGCAGGCCGCGGCCGACCGGCTGACCGCCGACGGCGTCGACGTGCTGCACACCATCGGCGGCGACGACACCAACACCACCGCGGCCGACCTGGCCGCGTTCCTGGCCAGCAACGACTACGCCCTGACCGTCGTCGGGCTGCCGAAGACGATCGACAACGACGTCGTCCCGATCCGGCAGTCCCTGGGCGCCTGGACCGCCGCCGAGCAGGGTGCCCGGTTCGCGCAGAACGTCGTCGCCGAGCACAACTCCGGCTCCCGGATGCTGATCGTGCACGAGGTGATGGGTCGGCACTGCGGCTGGCTGACCGCTGCCACCGCGCAGGCCTACCGGGACTGGCTCGACAGCCAGCAGTGGCTGCCCGCGATCGGGCTCAGCCGGGAGGCCTGGGACGTGCACGGCGTCTACGTGCCCGAGGCGGTCTTCGACCTGGAGGCCGAGGCCGCGCGCCTCAAGGAGGTGATGGACACCGTCGGGTCGGTGACGCTGTTCGTCTCCGAGGGTGCCGGGCTGGACACCATCGTCGCCGAGCTGGAGCGCTCCGGGGAGGAGGTCGCCCGCGACCCCTTCGGCCACGTCAAGATCGACAAGATCAACCCGGGCGCCTGGTTCGCCTCGAAGTTCGCGGAGAAGCTCGGCGCGGAGAAGGTGCTGGTGCAGAAGTCGGGTTACTTCTCCCGCTCGGCCGCGGCCAACGACGCCGACCTGGCGCTGATCCGGTCGATGACCGACCTCGCCGTCGACTCCGCCCTGCGCGGCGAGCCGGGCGTGATCGGCCACGACGAGGAGCAGGGCGACGAGCTCCGGGCCATCGAGTTCGAGCGGATCAAGGGCGGCAAACCCTTCGACATCACCCAGGACTGGTACGGCGAGCTGCTCGCCGGCATCGGCCAGCCGGCGCCGCAGCCGGCCGAGGCCCACTGAGGCACCGCAGGACAGGGGGAACGATGACGGGTTGCGCCGACCTTGCCGATCACGCGCAACCCGTCAGCGGTTTCTCCGGCGACTCAGCGGCCCCGCCGCGCCAGCCACCAGGTGAGCGCGGCCCCCAGGCCGGCCCCGGTCGCCGCGCCCAGCAACCACCCCGTCCGACGCTCCCCGGGAGCTTCCGCTGACGCCGGCTTCTCCGCCGGCGCGACCGACGCGAGGTGGACACCCTCCTCCTCGATGTGCACCGGCGCGGCCGGGTGGTCGGCGGTGGCGATCCAGGCGGCCATGAACAGGATCAGCTGGGCGAACAGGTTGAGGAAGAGCATCAGCGCGATCACCGAGCCGAACACGGCGAAGGCCCGGTTCCCCGACAGCAGCCCGACCAGGAACGTGCTCAGGTACTGCAGCACCGCCAACCCGACGGCGCCGATCAGCGCGCCGCGACGCACCGTGCGGCGGGGCTCCTTCGTCTCGGGCAGCACGGTGTACAGCAACAGGAACAGCACGAACCCGGCGCCGATGGAGAACACCACCGGCACGAGCCGGAGCAGCGGGCCCAACCAGCCGATCTGGGCCAGCCCCAGGAGCTCGAGCAGGGTGCCGGCGAAGTTCGTGGAGAGGGCCGCCAAGCCGAAGGTGACCGCCATGGCCACCAGCAGGGCGGCCAGCTGGAGCAGGTTCACCGCGTAGAGGCGCAGGGTCGCCAGGACGACGTTGCCGGCGGCCGGATGGACGTCGAACTCCGGCCGCCACTGGGCGCGCACCGCGTCCTTCAGGGTGCCCATCCACCCTGCCCCGGAGTAGATGGCCGACACCAGCCCCAGCACGCCGACGCTGCGCCAGTTGCCCAGGGCGCTGCGGACGAGGTCGAGGATCTGCTGCCGGACAGCCGGGTCGGCGGTGCCCAGGGTGCTGGCGATGGCGTCGGCCAGCGGCAGCAGCAGGTCCGGGCGGGTGACCGTCAGCACCAGCCCCGCCGCCGCGAACGCGAACATCAGGACGGGGATCACGGCGAGCACGGAGAAGTAGGTGATCGCGCCGGCGAACTGGATCCCCAGCCGTGTGAAGTAGCGCTCGACGGCGCGGAGCAGGTGCGGGACCCCGGACGGCAGGGCCAGGCTCCCGGGCGTCGTCGGTGCGGTCGGCTCGGGCACGGAGCGACGCTATCCAGGCCGCTGTCCGGTCGGAGCCGGGGGCGTCGGGGGCTCGCATGGTTCGGGCAGACTGGGCGGGTGACCGACCAGCCCGCCCTGGTGCAGCGCCTGCTCGGCGGCGCCGCCGTCTCGGTGCTGAACCTGGTCCCGGTCCCGCTGGCGCTCGCCCGGGTCCTGATGCTGGTGGAGAACGCGGTCGAGAACGAGCGCGGCGGGTGGGGGCGGCTGCGGGACGCGGCCGAGGCCGACCGCTACCGGGCCGTGCGGGCTGCGGTCGAGCGGCACGCACCCGACGGGTTCGTGCTGGACGTCGGTTGCTCCCAGGGCATCCTGCAGGAGGGCCTGACCTACAACCGCTACGTCGGCGTCGACCGCTACACACCGGCGCTGCGGCAGGCCCGGGGCGCCGGCACCCCGGGCACGACCTTCCTGGCTGCCGACGCCAGCACCTTCGTCCCCGATGAGGCGCCCGACGCGGTCGTGCTCAACGAGGTCCTGTACTACCTGCCCCGTCCCGTGCAGGTCGTCGAGCGGTACGCCCGGCTGCTCGCGCCGGGCGGCGTCGTGGTCGTCTCCTGCTACGCCCGCACCTGGCCCACCCGGCACCTGCTCCGGCGGCTGCGCCGCCGCCTCGAGCTGGTGGAGTCGGTCGAGGTCGTCGCCGGCCCGCACGCCTGGGAGGTCGCGGTGCTGAGGCCCCGTGCTCCGGGGTCCCGGTGACCGGCCCGGACGGCGGCTGCGGCAGAGTGGGCCGATGACTCCTCCGCGTGCCCTGGTGGTCTCCGGCGGCGGCCGCTACGGCGACCCGTGGCACCCGTTCCCCGCCACCTCGCAGGCCCTCGCCGACGCCCTGCGCGGCCGCGGCTGCGACGTCGCCCTCCGCGACGACGCCGACGCAGCCCTTGCCGGCCTGGGCAGTGGCAGCCTGCCGTCCCTGCTGGTCCTCAACATCGGCTGGCACGGTCCCGACCAGCTCGCCGAGCCGGCCGCCGCCGGCCTGGTCGCGGCCCTCCAGGCCGGCCTGCCGATGCTGCTGGCGCACTCGACCCTGACCGCCTTCCCGGACTGGCCGCTCTGGCGCGACGTCGTGGGCGGCGGCTGGACCTACGGCACCACCTACCACCCGGACTACGACGAGGGGGTGGCCCTGCCCCGGCCCGAGCACCCGGTGACCGCCGGGCTCGACGAGCTCGCGATCCGCGACGAGCGGTACACCCGGCTGTGGGTGGACGAGGGCTCGGCGGTGTTCCTCGAGCACGAGGAGGAGGGTGAGCGCCACGCCCTCGGCTGGACCCGCACTTGGGGCGCGTCGCGGCTGGTGGCCGACGCCCTCGGCCACGACGCCGCCTCCTACGAGACGGAGGGCCGCCGGGTGCTGCTGGCCCGTGAGCTGGACTGGCTGCTGGGCCCGGCCACCAGCTGAGCGTGCAGCGGGAGGTCAACCGCGCGTCGGGGCGAACGTGCAGTGGTGTGCCGCGACGACGCGGCACACCACTTCGCGCTCCCCACCAGCGGGGTCGCCCTACTCGAACGCCTCCGGCGGCGGGCAGGTGCAGACCAGGTTGCGGTCGCCGAAGCTGCCGTCGATGCGGCCGACCGGCGGCCAGTACTTGTCGCTGCCGGTCGCGTACAGCGGCCCCTGGTGCAGACCGGCCGGGAAGGCGGCCACCCGGCGGCTGTACGGGTGCGTCCACTCCTCGGCGGTGACCCGGGCCTGGGTGTGCGGCGCGTGCACCAGCGGGTTGTCCTCCGCCGGCCAGTCGCCGTTCTGCACCTGCTCGATCTCGGCCCGGATGGCGATCATCGCGTCGCAGAACCGGTCCAGCTCGGCCAGGTTCTCCGACTCCGTCGGCTCGACCATCAGTGTCCCCGGCACCGGGAAGCTCATCGTCGGGGCGTGGAAGCCGTAGTCGACCAGCCGCTTGGCCACGTCGTCGACGGTCACCCCGCTCGCCTTGGTGATCGGCCGCAGGTCGAGGATGCACTCGTGCGCCACCCGGGCGTTGCGGCCGGTGTAGAGCACCGGGTAGTGCGCCCGCAGCCGCTCGGCGACGTAGTTCGCGGCCAGCAGCGCGTGCTCGGTGGCGGCGGTGAGGCCGTCGGCGCCCATCATCGCGATGTAGGCGTAGCTGATCGGCAGGATGCCGGCCGAGCCGAACGGGGCGGCCGACACCGGGCCGACGTCCTCTCCGCCCGGCAGGAACGGGTGGCCCGGGACGAACGGGGCCAGGTGCTCCCCCACCCCGACCGGGCCGACACCGGGGCCGCCACCACCGTGCGGGATGCAGAACGTCTTGTGGAGGTTGAGGTGACTGACGTCGGCGCCGAAGCGGCCCGGCTGGGCCAGGCCCAGCAGCGCGTTGAGGTTGGCCCCGTCGACGTAGACCTGGCCACCGGCGTCGTGCACCAGGGCGCACAGCTCGGTGATGCCCTCCTCGAAGACCCCGTGGGTGGACGGATAGGTGACCATGATCGCGGCCAGCGCGTCGCGGTGGGTCTCGATCTTGGCGCGCAGGTCGTCGAGGTCGACGGAGCCGTCGTCAGTCGCCTTGACCACGACGACCTTCATCCCGGCCATCACGGCCGAGGCCGCGTTGGTGCCGTGCGCCGACGAGGGGATGAGGCAGACCGTCCGGCCCTCCTCGCCGCGGGAGCGGTGGTAGCCGCGGATCGCCAGCAGCCCGGCCAGCTCGCCCTGGCTGCCCGCGTTCGGCTGGATGGAGACCCGGGCGTAGCCGGTGACCTCGGCCAGCCAGCCCTCCAACGTGCCGATGAGGGTGGCGTAGCCCTGCGCGTCCTCGGCCGGGGCGAACGGGTGCAGGTTGGCGAAGCCGTCGTAGGAGATCGGCTCCATCTCGGTGGTCGCGTTGAGCTTCATGGTGCACGAGCCGAGCGGGATCATCCCGCGGTCCAGGGCGAAGTCCCGGTTGGACAGCGCGGCGAGGTAGCGCAGCATCGCCGTCTCGCTGTGGTGGGTGTTGAACACGGGGTGCGTCAGGAAGGGCGTGTCGCGCTCGCTGCCCGCCAGGTCGCCGTGGGCACGGCCCGACTCGGCAACCCCGAACGCGGCGCGGACGGCGGCCAGGTCGGACTCGTGCGCGTCCTCACCGACCGCGATGCCGACGTGGTCGGCGTCCACGAGCCGGAGGTGCACGCCGGCCTCGTGAGCGGCGGCCACGACGGCCGCGGCCTGGCCGGGCACCCGGGCCAGCACGGTGTCGAAGAACGAACCGTGCACGACCTCGACGCCGCCCTCGGCCAGATCACCGGCCAGCCCGGTGGCCCGGGCGTGCACGGCCTCGGCGATCCGGCGCAGCCCGTCCGGGCCGTGGTAGACCGCGTACATGCTGGCCACGACGGCCAGCAACACCTGCGCGGTGCAGATGTTGGAGGTGGCCTTCTCCCGGCGGATGTGCTGCTCGCGGGTCTGCAGGGCCAGCCGAAAGGCGGCGGTGCCGTCGACGTCCTTGCTGACCCCGACCAGCCGGCCCGGCAGCGTCCGCTCCAGCCCGGCCCGGACGCTGATGAAGCCGGCGTGCGGGCCGCCGTAGAACAGCGGGACCCCGAAGCGCTGGCTGGAGCCGACCGCTACGTCGGCGCCCCACTCCCCCGGCGGGACGGTGAGAGTCAGCGCCAGCAGGTCGCAGGCGGCGATGACCAGACCACCGCGGGCGTGCACGGCCTCGGCGACGGCCCGCAGCTCGTCGGTCCCGGTGACCCGGCCGCTCGCGCCCGGCGTCTGGACCACCACGGCGAAGACGTCGTGCGTCTCCAGGGCCTCGAGCAGCGGGCCGTCGGCGACGGCGACGTCCAGCCCGAGCGCGTCAGCCCGGGTGGTCACCACGCCGACGGTCTGCGGCAGCGTGTCGGCGTCCAGGAGCAGCGTGGCGCCCTTCTTGGTGGCCCGGCGGGCCAGCGTCATCGCCTCGGCGACCGCGGTGGCCTCGTCCAGCAGGCTGGCGCCGGACGTCGGCAGTCCGGTGAGGTCGGAGACCATGGTCTGGAAGTTCAGCAGCGCCTCGAGCCGGCCCTGGCTGATCTCGGGCTGGTACGGCGTGTAGGCGGTGTACCAGGCCGGGTCCTCGAGCACGTTGCGCCGGATCACCGACGGGGTGATGGTGCCGGCGTAGCCCATCCCGATCATCGGCGTCAGGGCGCGGTTCTGACCAGCGAGCCCGCGGAGCACGTCCAAGGTCTCGGCCTCGGAGAGGGCGGGCGGCAGGTCCAGGGGCGCGGTCATCCGGATGGCGTCGGGCATCGCCTGCTGGACGAGGTCCTCCAGGCTGCCCAGGCCCAGCGCCGCCAGCATCTTGTCGCGCTCGTCGGCCTGCGGGCCGATGTGGCGGGTGACGAAGGCGGCCGAGCTGGACGGCTCAGGGGTGGCGGAGGGCAGAGCGGCGGGAACGGGCATCAGCGGGAGCTTCTTCCAGGCGGTCCGGCGGTGCGACCCCGACCGCGCGCGGCGGTCCGGTGTGCGCTCCCCGCCCTGTCACCCGGTGGCTCCAGAGTTGCCAGACCGACGCGGTCTGGGTGCCTGAGAGGTTCCGGGGATGTTGCCCCTTCGGCGCCACCGTGCTCGTCCCTGAGCCGGTGAGCTCTCCCGCGTCGTCATTCAGCAGGCGCCAGACTACCCGGCCCGCCGGAACGTCGGCGAGCGTCGGGTAGGCCGAGCCCGGATCCGGCCTGCACGACGAGGGAGTCGACACGCTTTTCGTCGACGAGCGAGGAGGAAGGGCGGATCTTGAGGGCGAGGCCGAGCGCGAGCCGACAGGAAAAGGCGTGCTCAGCTGACGGCGCGGGCCCGCCTGCGCCGGGAGAGCTCGTCGGACGCTGCGCTGGGGGCGGGGGTGTCCTCGACGACGGCGCGCTCGGTGGGCAGCTGGGCGAGGGTGCCCTCGATGTCGCGCCAGACGCTGCCGAGGGCGATGCCGAACACGCCCTGACCGCCGCGGAGCAGGTCGATGACCTCGTCGTCGGAGGTGCACTCGAAGACCGAGACGCCGTCGCTCATCAGGGTGACCTGGGTGATGTCGTCGACCCCACGGGCGCGCAGGTGGTCGATGGCGGTGCGGATCTGCTGCAGCGAGATGCCGGCGTCGATGAGCCGCTTGATCACCTTGAGGATGAGGATGTCGCGGAAGCTGTAGAGCCGCTGGGTGCCGGAGCCGGTCGCCCCACGGACCTCGGGGACGACCAGGCCGGTGCGGGCCCAGTAGTCCAGCTGGCGGTAGGTGATGCCGGCGGCGCTGCAGGCGACCGGGCCGCGGAAGCCGAGGTCGCTGGGGACCGGGGAGAAGTCGCCGTCGAAGAGCAGTCCCTGCGCGTCACCCTGAGGCACGGCGTCCGACACCTCGACAGGTCTTTCGGTGCTGCTCACGTGGCCTCCGGTCGGTGCTGCGGTGGGAAGGGAACGACACCCCGAGTTCCCCGCGCGTAATTCCAGCGTCGGGATTACCCGAGGAACGCTACGGCCCGCCGATCGGGCCGGTCAACGACACGCCGCCCGAGCTCGGGACCGATTCACAACTCTCGACCCTGGCGTGAGGGTCGTCGTTGTGGTAGCGGCCGTGCGGGCC
>Ga0210040_10004731_pt1 | contig 17576 bp, 18 predicted proteins | sample CryGeyCG12114_NA_FD_185462 | JGI IMG/M metagenome (GOLD analysis project Ga0210040, IMG submission 185462) | Groundwater microbial communities from aquifer - Crystal Geyser CG19_WC_8/21/14_NA (SPAdes) (version 2) | ecosystem: Environmental > Aquatic > Deep subsurface > Groundwater | place: USA... | reverse complement strand
CAGCCGGCTACTGCTCTATCAAACAATTGGTCACAACGAAACCTGGGATCATCTACTTCACCAGCAAGCAGTGGTCTAGCAAGCAGTGGTCTAGCAAGCAGTGGTCTAGCAAGCAGTGGTCTAGCACACAGCTCCGATGTATCTGTGATCCGATTACCCAAGCACGAATATGCTTATGCAGCTTTCCTGGCCGAGCCCGAAGAGCCCAGCGAGAACGACGATGATGACAAGTACTTTGTCGCCACTCGCATGCTGATCTATCAACTGCTACACGATCCGGCAACCAGAACCAACAATTCGATACCCTTCCTGGTCTTAGTGACCGAGGATATCCCCGACAGAAAGCGTCAGAGACTGATAGCGGATGGAGCCACCATTGTTCCTGTCAGTAAAATATCCTTTGACTGGATCCAAGCAAGTCGCAAACGGTGGCGGGACGTGATGGCCAAGCTGCATCTCTTCAATCTTACCCAATACCAACGGATTTTATTCCTCGATTCAGACATCCTGGTTGTCAAACGTATGGATGGCATTTTCGAAGACCCTGCTGCCAGAGTTCAACACAACAGGAACAAGCCTGAAAACGCTCCAGTCGATGAAGGCGTCCAGCCGGCGACTTATGTCTTCGCCGGTGTCAGCGGCCAAGGCGGATACGACCACCCATATCCTGGCAGGAAAGGTCGCGCGGCTAACGCTGGTTTCATCCTGCTCCAACCATCTAAAGATCTGTTTCAGTATTACCTCAAGGTTGCAGCGATTCCCGATAGGTTTGATTCAAAATATCCTGAGCAGAACCTTTGGATCTATCTGCACAGGCGGGAGGGGAATATGCCGTGGCAGCAATTGGATCCAACATGGAATGTTAATTGGGCGACGATGAATGACTACAAACACGGTGTGGCAAGTCTGCACACCAAGTGGTGGAGTCCCGGGCCAGAGCAAGCGTTGCGTGATATTGCCCTCTCGATGAGGTGGAAGATGGAAGGCAGTGGTGAAGCGCGAGATGCGCTGCGGAGTCGTAAGCTTTGAAAAGCGTATTTTGTTGGGAATAAATGGACAAGCTTAGAAGATATCGGCATTATATCATCGCATAGGAGCTGGGTTGCAAAAGTGATAATGTTAGAATTTACAGTAACATCGTCATAATTCCTGCCATCACACGAGACAAGAATCTGATGCTTACTTTGTTGTGGCTTGAGTCTCATAATGAATGATCAACTACAATGTCTGCTCCCAGTATTATTCGGATTGAACACATTGGCGAGACGGTCTGCCTCACGCCGACTGCGGTGGATCACATCACGTGCTTGCCAGACCTGCCTCATGCTTCAGACGTCGGACGACGGAACCTTAAAGATCCACCGAACGCAGATCCACCTACCAGAATGTCAATGCTTCATCTTCACTTACAAGGCCACTACTCCAGTCCGTAATAGGGATAAGTGTCATGTTCCGGGAACCCAGTCCTTAGTCGCGACGGTCTGCCAGTCCGTCTAGCTTTTCCCATGCTCCCAATCATTGATCATCCGTGCTATCGTGGTTGACGTTTACTGCTGAGCCCTACGGTCACCTTCGCGACAGCTAAGGCTCAGGGGAGGGGCATAGAGACGCTTCCTATCATGTGCTCGTCGCCGGATCAGATGGCGTGGCGAGTCTACACCTTTCTTCGTGACTATCGGTGTATCTGGAGTGCTTTCTCGCTACTCACGGCTTCATCTTGAACATGCTCAGCGAGGAGTCGCATCAACTTCTTTCGACCTTCGACCCCGCAGAAGATCGGAAGAGCTTCGCGGAAGGTAGAGGGACCGGGGACTGGCATGCACCGGCTTCGCCGGAATCGTTGGTAAGAAATTGTTGCTGGATCCCACTGAGACATGTACTGACCTCTACGGAAGCGGACCAAAACTAGCAAGTTGGCGGCAGGAAGACGTTGGGGATTTCGAATATCATCGATCTCTACTCGAGGCTTCAAATTGATCCTGTTCGGCTTCTTGCTATGTATCTCAGGAGTTTCGGTTCATTTGTTTAGAGGACAATCAACGTCGGCGACTTCGCTATGGCGTCCTGGAACGCCGAATGCCTCAATTTCGCCGTTCACTGGTGCTTTTGCAAGATTCCCCAGAGTATCAGCACTGCCCGAACGGCACAAGAGGATGACAATCATTGGTGTCTGGAATGGCGACTCCGTTCCCGGATATCTACGGCACTTTTTCTATACTATGCAGCTAAACGCCGATGTCTTGGATCTACTTATGATCAATCGACTCCCAGGAGCAAACAGTAGCTGTCTGGATTTCGAAAAGGCAGGAGTGGATATAACTTGGGGGGGAAACATAAAAGTCCACTGTATGGACGACAAAGAATGGAAGCGTCGGCACGTTGACTTTCTATGTTCCTCTGAATACGGATGGAATTGCGATCCGGCAGAATACGACGCGGTCTCGAAAGAATACCAAACGAGGCCGGATTCGAAGAATTACAATTGGAGACCGTTCCGTGGATATGTGTTTCACGATCTTTTCGCCAATCCTGGCAACCCTCTATGGGCTTGGTTAGACCACGATGTCTTTGTTGGCAATTTCGCCCGTTATCCTTTCAACCTTCTATCACAGTTGTCCCTTCTTACCGGATCACAAGGTATTGCCGTAGCCGTCCAGATGGCAGGACAGCTGACGGCATTCAACATGGATGATAAGGCCCTAGGTACGGCATGGAAGAAGTTCTCGCGTATGAGAACCCCTGCACATTTTACAAAGTACATTGAAGGTAAGATGCCTGAATCTTCGGAAGAACGATACTGGAGTTATGGCTATTTACAATCGGACGAGGACCTCCCCGGCTCAGAACTCTCCTATGGTCTATACCCTAATATCCACGGAGATGACTTCTTCGACCGTCGGTGGGAGCGCAGGAACGCAACAGAGACCTATGTCATTTCTGGCAGGGAGATCCTCCTGGTGTCCACGGCCTACAGCAGGGAAGAGATAGAACACCTGCTGCAGGAGGAGAGAAACGATCCTATCGATGATCTCGGTAGCATCGGATGGACCGGTGGCGAAGATGGTTCCGCATATCTTCTCGACCAGCCAAGTCTCAGCAGTGCGCAGGCAAAGCAGCTTGCCATCAGTGACGCGGAGCGCCTACACCACCCGCCTCAAGTGCACGACGGCATCGTCGAAGACACGCTCCTACGAACGGATTGTGTGACCGGCGCCTTCTGGAGACAATGTGTCACCCCGGCGCCTCTCACGATCTCACACCCTCCGATCATGAGAGCCAGCTATGTCCGTTTCAAAGGACAGCAGCCCAACCACATCCTGAGACGTCTGGAGAAAGATCACAGACCAAGAGGCTACGAAAGAAAGCTCATCAAGCATCACCTCAAGTCGAAGAGTCAGCCGTGGTTCGAATTCCCGCCTTTCGAGATCACTCAAGACCTGGTCCTTCGCTACAACTTGGACGCAATGGAAGTCTTCAGGATCGGTCCGTCTCGTAACGAGACACTGTTCTATCGCAAAAAGGGAGAGCCGAGTATCGGGTGATTCATTGTATTATCCTCGATAATCACAGGACGAAGAAAGATGAATTGTTAGGCATAATGAATCTATGCGTTGGGACTCTAAACTCTAAAGTCTAACTTCACTTCAATGCTCGGTTTCTGCGAGGGAAATTCCTCATGTGGTCAAGCTCGTTGCACTTTAGTTAGTCACTCGTTCCTTTGCCGGATCACGCCTTGAGCGAACTTGCCAGCCTAGCCCCAATATATCCAGCCGCCAACCTCGTGACTTCCCTTGGAGCGCCCAGAGTGTCTCGCTGCAAAAAGCGTCCGTCTGTCCGAGCAAGAAGATTGCTGCAGGCAGAACGCATGTGAGCAGTAGCATTGGCGTAAAGAGAATATATGGCTAGCCATAGCGGGCAGTTCGGGGGTGGCGGGTGTTTGGAATATCCTAAAAACTAAAGTCGCGACGTTGTAGCCGCAGTTTCATTTCTGCACGTTTGGGATTCCTGACAAGACAGTCAGAACATTGGCAAGTAGGTGCACAAGCGTAGAGCGATACTGTGCTGCAAAAAGAACCACAAGGGTCAATCTTCTATTTTTCGCCCTCAAGGTTGGTGGATACCTTGCAGACTAAACGACACTTTGTGAAACTGGTTGGAATTGTTATTGCGGGTGATCAAAGTATAGAAATACACTGGCAAAACGGCCTGCGTGGCTTTTCAAGCTACCCCGACAAGGCACGTTGCGCCGGCTCATAGGAATTGAAAAAGCCCTCCATCTTCCAGCGACTCTTCAGAAGCACATCCCGCAGTTTCGCGTCCCTGCACCTCCAATACTTTTCATGCAACGTTGCAATGCCGTGCTTGTAATCGTCGAAGCTGGGAGAATTGATCGTCCAGTCCGGGTCTAGCTGCTGCCAGGGCATGTTGCCGCTGCGCCGATGTGCGTAGTTCCACAAGTCTTGCTCGGGCGACCCACCGGGGAAGCGGCCTTCGATTTGAGCTACCGACATGTAGTAATTATACATGTCGATCGAGGGCTTGAACAGCACGAAGCCTGCGTTGAGTCTGTCATTTCGCGGTGCTGGATAGGTGTGATCCGCGCCAGGACCACCGTTGCCTGCCATCAAGAATTCCGCCGGTTGAGGGGCCTCGTCGCCAGCTACTTTCGCAGGGTCGCCGCGATTCGGGAGCACGTTGGATGCCGGATCGTCGAAGATGCCATCCAAGCGTCGAGTGACGACCATGTCGGTATCCAGAAGGAGTACTTTATCGTACTGCACAAGTTCAAACACGTGGAGCTTATCCATGACATGCTCCCATCTAGGGCGACCTGGCTTGATCCAATCGATTTTGATTTCACTGATTTCGTGAACAATTGCGCCGTCGACCGTCAATTGCGCACGCTTCCACTCTGGCACGTTGGGAGTGACAACAACAACGAAAGGAATGGACGTGTTCGTTCGTGTCTCTGGATCGTGCAGGAGTTGATATATCAACATCCTAGTGCCCATGAAATAAAAGTCTTCGGAGTTCTCTTTGATTGTTTCGTTAGGTTCCGCGAGAAAAACACAAAAAGCGTTTCGATGTTGTGGCGCTGAGCTTGTAGCATGTTGGTTAGTCTCCGACCATGACGAAAACCGATGCGGCGATTCGATGGACGAATTTGCTGTGAAGATAACCAGGCATATGACGGCAAGGAGCGTAATGCCGAGAAAATATAAGCCACGTGAACGAACCGCCATGTTCGTTGCGATGAAGAAGGTTTGCAATATCGTCGATAGTCTCTGGAGTTGATCAACTTCACAGAAACGTACGGTACGATGCAGAAGTAATCAAAGGGAATGCATGCGATGCTGTAGTAGTATGCAGCCACGTCTGCCCGATATGAAGGTGACCGGAGCTCTCCTGAACATGGCTTCCCCTTTCCCGATGGTGGCGCTGTTGCAGCATTCGATAGAGGCAGGGCTAGAAGACCCTGTCAATTGATTGTGAACCCTCGGACCTCTTTGTGCATACCGGTCCGTGAAGGTTGAGTAGGTGTGGCAGGCGAAGCACATGACAGTTTCAGGGGTTGACAGCTGTCTCCCTTCATCACAAGTAGCCAGGCATTTGACAGGTCGATGCTTGGGGCAGCTGCATGATAGCTGCTGGTAGACTAGCTTAAATCGCCCAAGTCTTGTGGCCAGGAAATGTCACGTTTTTCTCACATTGAGTGTTTACACTCCGAACTGAGAATGTAGTGTCCAGGTACAAGGTACCTACAGTATAGTAGGTAGGTACAGCAGTGTTATTGTTGATCATGATCCACACGCATTGAAGCTCGTACAAAAAGCTTGTCTTGGCATATTTGTCTCGTATTCAACTTTCTAGAATATCAGAGTAGTTTCGGTAGTGCTGTACGTGATGAAGGTGCAGCCCAGCAAGTGTTTTAGGGCCCAAGGTTCCAAAAGTGTAAGACTGTTACTATTACAGTGTTCTCGAGAAAGATGTCCTTGGTGCATATAATGCAAGCTCGAAATTCGGCAGCGACTGAGCTCAACGTGTCCCGGCACCAGGTATTCATGTCAAAAACGTTGATCTGATCTGCTTCGCTACGTTGCTGCGTTCAATAGGATTGTGGTGCTTTCCCAAACGCCCTCATCCTCGTTCGACACTCTACCTGTAACTTACGAGCTTGAATATGCTCGATTATAGTCTTCCCGTGTGTCCTGTCGAATCCTCTTGTGACCTACAATGTCCATGGCACTTAGCATGCCTCGAACAAAGCTTTGCCCTACAGGACTTCCAGTCGGACATGCCTTTTTGTACCCCTGAGCGCACCCTGTGCTTCTTGGATAGTAGGCTGTATCTAATGCTTCAAGTGTGTGATGGTGAAACCGCACCAGCTGTACGGGCCGGAGACGGGATCGATGAAGGACAATGTTCTCGTCTCTTGGGGCAATCGTGTGGTGAGTTGTTGATTGTCCAAGCATCCCGTATCTTGTCTGTGTTGTTTGTGGTTCCGACGGTTCGTTGGTAAAGGGACCAACGTGATATGTTAGCTTCGAAACCTCAGCTGTCTGTTGCTGCTGATTTATGTTTGAGGGAGTGAGGTCTCAGTCCTGTCCCTGGTCCTAGTGCCCCCCACTAGCGGTAATTTTGAATGACCTTTCGACCACGCTGAAGGGATGAGGGTATCAGCTCAGGTTAGCTCACCAATGACCGCCTCTCCAGCTGATCTTGACCATCTCCTCCTTTGTCATGTTGAGCCATTTTTCTTGGATTGCAACCTCCTCAGGATGGCCAGTGGCCCTGCTGATCTCATCGATTCCCATATCAGTACCTGTATGTTCCGCAAATTGGCTTGCGAACTTGGTCTCGCCTCGAAGCAGTCTGTCCAGATTCATCCGTGTCGAAAATGTAAGATACATGGAGACGGCGTTGGCTCGGATCTTTTGCGAAAATCCGATCTTCTGAATATCGCTTCCCTTTGACTCGCTCCCAGCGGGTCTGTGTGGCCCGAATAGGGACGGCCACGTAGAGACGCATTTGAAATTGTACTTTGCGTCGTGACACAAATCAGAAATGCCATTGTCGATCGCTTTGGTGACATTCCGAAGGCCTAGATAATTGATAGCTTTCTGAGCCCCACTGTGACTGATTGCATAAGAGGTGGTGCACATCCCGCCCCAGGCTCGGAAGACGAGCCTTGTATTGTTGTTCTCGTTGGCATTGTACCAACGAGTTATATTCGGTTGGCCAAATGTCGCCTTGACTGCAGCGTGGCGAGGAACAACCGTGGGATCATCGGGGATTACCCAGCGACGTGGCTCCAGTGGCATTGCATTCGTACCACAGTGACCTAAAGACATGATGTCAGGATGGGCAGACTTCACTAAGAGACAATTGGCAAATACCGAGAAACAAGAGATCCCAGTCGTTTCCATAAGCAGATTCACTCTCTCCTTGGTTACCTAGGACATACTTTGATCCTTTGGCAATCTCGACCAGCTGATCTTTGATGGTGATATCCCAATCAACGTCGTCCTCGAAGATTAGACCGGTAGTTACATGCTTCCGGAGCATCCTTGGCTGTTAGCTAACTGTGGTGGAGCAGCAGGTTATAGTACACTTACTCTTCGTAGACATTCAAGTGCGCACGCCAGCAGCCAATCTCGGGTGGACGCAATTTTTCCATTCCCTATGGTTTGGTCAGCCGAATGCGAGAAGCGATCTTGGGCTTGCTCTACATACTTCTGGAAGCGCCTTGGGGGACACTTCATCCCCGTTGACACCATCGCGAATGTTGTAGTTTAGACCAGAAAAGGATGCTTGAGCTGCGAATCCATCACGTCGATCTGTTCGATGAGGCATGGAAAGCAAGTAGATCTCCTGGAACTGTCCGGTCGTTAGCTAATGAGGCTTCCACGAAGGAATCGGCAAGGATCAGGAACTGACTCCGAGCGTTGCATTCTTGACAGTAGATGTACCATCACCACTCTTGTTGCTTTCCACCAACCGCTGTGGCTCATCATTCGTCTGGGACGGGGAATTCTCCGGTTGTGAGCTACTGAATTTGTCCAACCACGAAACGGAATCTCGAATGTGGTAGTCAGTGTGGTGATTGTCGAATAGTTTAATCAGAAGAATCAGGAGTGTAATAGTCGCTACGCAAATAATGACGAGTCGTCCTACCGAGGACGTGAAATCGCTTCTTAGTGCCATTTGACAACGCTAAGTTAGATGTTCAGCAAACCACTGGCAATGGAAGCTTGTAGGAGCAAGAATAGAGTAACGAGGCAACAATGAAAGTTATCTAATGATACTCTTTTCAGTGGCATGAGATAGGACCATGATTTACTCCTTTCGATGTCCTGTCTTCCTCCTTTCACTGTCATGTCCACACCTATCGATGCCACGCTTGCCCCTGTCACTGCCATGTCTACCCCTGTCAATATCATAGCGTCCTTATCTCTGGCAATAGTACTCTGAGCACCATGCTTGATTGCTGACTAGCTCAGCAAGCATACAGCCGGTCTGAATCGAAGCACTTTGCGCAAAAGCTCTCTCTGTCCAAGACTTTCTCGACAGTCGGAACCGGTTCAGGCTGAGTAAGACACTCGTCAGAGTGAGTATTATCTAAGTCAGGCATTTTAGCAACAGTCTGGACGTCGCTCATGTTCGAGACAAGGTACTCTCGTCGCTTTCTCTGCATATCTATCACTTTTCCTTTTGCACGAGGCTCAACGTTTCGAGTTGTCCTCAAATTGCAGGCTTCTGTCTTCTCCCGAATTATCAGCTACATTCACGGCCTTTTCTTCCAAAGGCAAAATGCTCTTAGTGGCTTTGGCCCTTTTCTCGACTTCTTTTGCAACAGTCTGTCATACGTCAGCAATCGTAAACTGTCCTCGAGGACAACCAAACTTACGTAAATTAAGGTACCAGTAAGAATGATAGCAATACTGGTGACGCGAGAACGAGTAAGCCGCTCATATCTAATGAAAGCGACTGCAAACAAGGACTGCAACACTCCTCTTGCGGCTGTGGAGATCATATGTCTGGTCAATGTAGGTCAGCAGGTGTCTGATATGGAATATCAGATCGCAATATGATAATGAAAAGGCTTCACTCACGTGATCGGGGAGGTCGCTCTGATTTGCAAGTATGCAGCCGCGCTCAGTAAGAAGTTGAAAATGCCAGCAATGATTGTTTCCTTTGCAAACTTTCTCAAAACTGGATGGGCCAAACCCAGGGAAGAGGTTGCCAAAAGTTCCCCATCAAAGGTCACTATAAGTGCATAAACCGGTATGGTTGCCATGGATGTCGTATAGACCAGGTCGAGAATTCCAGATTTCGAATCAGAAACAAAGTGTTTCACGATCACTGTTTCGATGGCTGTCGCTAGAGAGGACAGGACACCCCAGACAATCCCAGTTGTTGAAGTTTGGCCTACTGCTTCTCCTGACACGCCCATCAGGAATCCGGCAGTTACGATGACACAGGCAACAAGAGCGAGGAAGTTTGGTTTTGAGTTGCGGAGGAATAAGAGTGAAAGTAAGATAGTGAAAGGGAGAAGCAATCCTCGTGCAATTTGATAGAAGGAGGCGTTCACGTTCTGTGACATGGGAGCGCCATCAGTTACAATGGCTTCCTGTCTCGAGTCTCGAGACGTAGGCAGAGGGAAAGGTGGACATACCAGGAGACAGAAGATCTTAGAGAGTTGGGCCACTATCCTCATTGCAAGTAGTGGGAGGAGGTTTCGCACGAAGGCCCAGTTCAGACTTGGGACGGAGCAGAAATTCAGGATCGAGCCCAGATGAATGAATATGATCGACATGACTGACTGACACAGTAGGAGCAGAACAGGCACCGGGAGAGTATTGAGAACTGCTTTGTTGAGGATGGTGACCGCCAAAGCAGTTCCGATGTGGAAACTGACGGCGAGAGTGACATAGGTCCTTGATGGCGCTGTTTCCGCCATCTTGTGAAGGTGAAATATGGCCGAACCGAACCACGTACTCGAGATGTATGAGTCTATAGTTCAGAGGAGGAGGGCAAACTCAAGGTCGTGAAGAAATGAAATATTGTATCAGATGCCATGTCGCTTACCGCGATCAGAGTTACTCCATACATCGCCCCCCATACATTGATCAGAGCCCGCTAGACGCCGCCAGGGGCAAACATCCTTTGGCATGATTCACGTTATCGTTTCTGCTGTCATGTAATCTTGTGGCTAGGATTTTTGACAGTAGCGGTCCAGCCCCTGAAGTGAGGTGTCAAGGAGCCACTTAAGATTCTGACGGCCAAAAACTGCCAGTGTCACTCAACTCGTCTTGGCAGAGATTGCTTATGTCCGGGTCAATGGCTTTCCAAAGTCCGGGTCAAAGCACGCTTATCGATAGGTGCTTCTGATGCCAGGAACCGCCCATGACGAGGCAAACAGATATAAAGAAGACGTTGTGAAGTGATCATACAACATCAACCTTCGTGATGGTCTCGTCCACTGGATACAACGATATAGTACAAAGTATATGGGAGAATCGCAGAGATACTCCTTACATGTAGGACTTGGCGCCCTGCTTTCAGTGGTGTGACTTCTGTCTTTCCTGCTTGCCTTGTTATCGCTTCGCCCACAACTCCTCGCCCCTGCTGCAAGGCAACAAAAGTTGTTTTGAACAATCGCAGAGTTAACCAAGCAGGTTCTTTTGTCGATGCGGTGTCATCTCCCATGTTGTTTGCTAAGGCTTACGCCCACCATCGGCCGGACAGCTCAGGAATGAGCCTCAAGATCAAGGTTAGACGAAACAACATATCACGCCCGGTATCGCGGACTGGAGTGCGGGTATGTTGGCAGAACACAACCAAACCGCCATTGCACGCAGACCATCGAAAAGTGTGGTTGCTGAGCTTGGCGAATGGCTCGGAACAGGGAATCTGCCGTGTGACTGGGAAGCAGGCAGCTGTTGTACACAGCGTTTTTGTGCATTGGTTGGATTTAGTCCTGTGGTGTGAGTCGCATTGGCATACGCCGATTTAACCGCGCGATATCCGAGATCTTAAGCCACTTGTACAGCCGCAGGAGGCCTGGCTCGAATGTGTTGCTTCTCTCCATATGGAGGGTTGACGGCCGGAGTTCATTCAGAGGAAGCTCGAGACCGCGCATTTCTGAAGCGATCGTTCCTGATCTCACAAATGTTCGGGGATGCCGAGACTGAGAAAGCTATCGCGCCGTAGTACCATTGCTGGTAACGAACTGTGGTCGATCTAATAGCCCTTGGGAGTGTCGAACAGGGCTTTTGGCAGGTACATGCCATTCCCAGGTGGAAAGATGTAAGTGTTCGGATCGATGGACGTCGTTAAAGTTTCGTTTGGCCATCGACTTTTGTATATATGATCAGCATCGATAAATGTTTCCAGATTCGTCTTCACAGGAAAGACTATATTATTACTCGTTCCTTGCTTTCGGAAATTGGATGCGAAGAGGCGACGGTCTGAGTCCTTTCTAGAATCTCCAGCTGGAAGATAATTATCGACAAGCTGTGGGAAAGGTGAGAAACATTTTGCTCCTGAAACGTTGCCGCTGCAAAATTGGCTGACGGCCACATCTGCTGTTCTAGCCCTAGGCACAACAGAGTAGTTGTAAACTGGGTCGACCCGACGTTAGCTTCGAGCTTCGAAATTTACTAAGAAGTTATGCCATGGATGTTTCTTCTTGAACATTTCGGATGGCACATAGCATTCTAAATAATAGACGCTGTCCTGGCTGGCCTGAGAACGATAGGGAACATCTCTCGGGCTCTGACAAGCCGAGAAAATACAACGAATCTTGTAGGACTGGATGAACTTACGGAACTTTTGGGCTCCACGGAGGCTAACTGCATAGGCCCACAGGCAGCGAACATTGTATGGCTCCGCTACCACCTATTCGTTTTGTCAGTGGACCGTTGTGCGTTGATGCAAGCATGACACAAATCTCAAGACGAGTAATGGACATTTAGAGTGCGGCATGAGAGGCCATCGCATCAGAATCTTTTTTAAGTGCCGTAGGATCTCGAAAACTTTCCTTTGGTCTGGCAACTTAAAACAAAAAAGACAAATTCCACAAAAAGAGATCAACTTACACGTGTAAATGTGCCCTGAAGCGGCTCGGCTGAGTCATCCAGTACTCGACCATGTATCGGGCTTTCGGTACGTAGGGAGTGCGGAACGACTGTAGGATCATTGTGTGTGATGTAGTAGTGATGATCCCCAGAACGACTTTTGGCACCACAATAACCAATCCAAAGGACATCCCAATCATCACCATAAGGTGAATGTAGAGAGCCGAGCTCAGAAGTCTGTATACCTTGTAGATAGTGGAGGCCACGAGCAAGCTCGACTAGTTGGGATTTGATTGTGGCGTCCCATTCCGCGTCATCTTCGAAGATCAAAGCGCTTGACAACCTCTCGGATACAACCCTAAGATATGGGTTTAGTGATCAGACGCGATATAACCGCTGAGCTTACCGTTGTATGGCGTTAAGATGACCTCGGTAGCAGCCTAGCGTCTTGTTCGATTCTTTCATATCCCAACCCTATGGTACGTGGTGAGCGAGAAAATTGCGAAATAGAAGATAGTCGGCTTACTGCTGGGATGGCTTTGAAGGGGATTTCTTCCCCTCTGACGCCATCAACCCAATCCAACGATAGGTCAGAGGCCGCAGCAGCGAGAGCCCAAACATCGCGTTTGTCAGAACGTTCCGGGAGAGATATCACGAGAAGTTTCTCGAACTAGAAACCGGTCAGCTCAGGAACTGCAAATGTAGGCGGGCGGAGGCGACGGACACCCAAAGTTGAGTTCCGAATGTCCTGGAAGGCACTGCCGAGCTTGGTGCGGCCAAGGGTATGAAATCTTCCAGGCACAGATGAGTGTGAGATGCTGAACAGAATCCACACGAATAGAACGAAGGGGCCAATGACCCAAATAATGGGTCGTCTGACCAACAGTTGTGAAAACATTTATGAAGTGTCGAATATCTGGTGATTACCTGTGAGTTCCCCAGCTAGAACAAGAAGTTAGAATCGCTCACATAGAGAATATACGTAGAAGACAAGCTTTCTATGAACACGTACTGTCCAATCGAGGAAAAGGGGCTCAGGGAGAATGGTGGTTTGAGAGGATCTGGGTAGGAAGTCTCCTGTGGGTGCCGGTTGGTGTGCAGAGGTGGACAAAAACAATACACAGTCATCAAGGCCAGCTCCAGCCGGCTTCGGGGGCACTACCCTTCCTCGAATACCGTATCATCCACAGGAACCGCGTGGGAACCAAGTGTAAGTAGGGCTGTCAGTGCCTCGACTGCAGCAGACGAGTCTTCAAGATTGCGGGTCTTCCTCATCTCATGCACGCTTGACGGTAAGTGAAACGGTAGTGGTAGAGTCGAGCACAGTAGTACCGTGATACAATCTTGTGTGATCGAGTGGAGCTAGGTTCTGTCATAGCATCGACGGTGCTTGAGCAGATGTCAGAAGGGTGCAGTGGTTGACAGGTGCAAGGAGCGCCCCTTAAAGTCTCCTAAGCGTCCGACCTTACAACCCCGACTGGCCTGTCGGTTGTGGCTGGCCACTTTCCACTGACACTCACATCTTCCTTTATCACTGGCATCGTTTCAGCTGGAGCGCAGCTGCCAGCAATGGGTGAGATTCATAATCGAGCTCAAGAGCAACAATATTACTGAGGAATGGTCAACTCTGAATGGGTAGCCGCTCCCTCAGTTTCGAGCCTTAGATACTTCGGATTTGACCAGCAAGTCAGCAAAATCAAAGCACCAGGCTTCTGACGATACTAGACACAGCTTACACGATATGATGGGGAGTGCTGTAACATTCGAAGTCAAGATGATTTCGACGGATCTTCACGTAGCATGAATTGCAGTGGAGAAGCATTGTCGCTGATTCTGTCACTTATCGGTAACTTAGCCTCGGCCTTGGCCTCCCTGCTGGGGTCCAACTCCTGGGCACCACGGCTGTCCCTTTTGGGCCTTTAAGGGGCGGTCCCGCTAGTTCTCAGCGCCCAGTCGCCCGTAAGTCGCCGCTCCCAGTACCTCGTAAATCCACCGACCATCGAGCTGCTTGGGGCTTGAAGCGTCCATGGTGTAGGGTCTTGCAACAGGGTCTGACCCCATAATTACAACAGTCTGATTGACGGTGACGGTGATGGTGACAAGGCTTGGGTTTAGGGCAGATACCATATGGTGATCTAAGGTCCGATGTACACATGGTAATCTTCGTATCAGAATGGAGCCTTATTCTTCAACCCGGATACGTTGGTTACTGTCAACTCAGGGTTCAACAGGTACAGCAACACCCACTCTGCTGCCACGAGCTTCCACACACACAGTCACGGCTCCGCCGCCACTTGACGTTGTTACTAACGTAGGAAGACCATAGCGCCAGTATCCACCCTCGTTTGATATCCGGTATAGTGCGTCCACATGCAAGGTCGTGAAGGTGACCATGGCGGCAGCTTTGTATCTCTTGGCAAGGTGGAACTGCTGCCACTGCAGTGCACTGCAGCACTCCAACACGTAGGTGATGTCTCTTCGAATAACGGAACCAAACGACATAATTGTTCCAGCAAGGCGAAACTCCGGTAGGTCCTAGTGAGCGGAACAATCTGATTGGTGTTTTCAAAAAGGCACAAGTCCTTTGCAAGGGGAAAGATGAGTAAAAATCCCACGCAGACACTCGACGACTTGGATGTGCGACGTCGTGTCAGGCGGAGTCTGACACCTTGCTCTGGTCCGAGCACCTGTCTTTCCAGACTCCTATTCTTTCAGCTGCTGACCACCTCGAAACCATGCGCTATGAGAAAGCAAGACCTCTAGTCTCAATCTACGATATTAGGAAATGTCATCGCCCAGGTGAGATATCATTTCTCGTCCTTCCCCATCTTGTCCTTGCCGATATTGTTTTTTAGTCTGGACTACTGCTTCCTTCAGCTATGCATACCACTTCCAGACTCTGCTCGCGACACTGGATCATCAGTCTGTGCTGCGTGTTCGTGCTTGCTTCTTACTTTCTGACCTACCATGCGCCAACCCAAATTCGGGATCTGGCGAAAGGCCGATTCTCCGCTGGTGATTCATGCTCGAGTGCGCTGGCTTCGCAGGTTGATATACTCATGGCGGAGTATTCGAAGCTGCTATCAGGAGTCACGCATGTTGCTGTCATTGGTTACCCGGACCACACGTAAGGGACAAGAGGCTGGGTAAAGGATGCAAGCTGATTTTGTTGAAAAGGAACAAGGGAGACGCCGCCATTTGGGTTGGGGAGTCCATTCTCCTCAAAGCCCTCAATATTGAGACTGTGTATGTCTGCTCAGGAAGAGGAGGCTACAACGCAACACACCTTCGTGAGACATTGGAGCAACATGGAGGACCTGGAAGTACGGCCATTTTGTATCATGGGGGCGGCAATTTTGGCGACATCTGGTACGGTGAACAGCGGCTGCGCGAGAAGGTAGCAGTGGACTTCCTCGATTACCCTATTCGCTCCTTCCCACAGACTTACAAGTTCTCCAACCCGAAGAAACTTGAACATGCGAAGGAGTTGTTTGGTCGACATCCTGATCTGCAACTCACGGTCAGAGACACAAAGTCTTATATGCAATCACAGAAGGACTTCGGAGGGAAACATCGAATTCTCTTAGTTCCAGATGCTGCTACCATGCTTATCACAAGCCCACCACCAGAACGAGTCCACCGCGATGATGCTGCAGATTTTTTGTTCTTGGCCAGAACAGACGGAGAAGGTTCTCAGAATCACTGGAAGCAGATAGCGGTGGTTGAGGAATTACGAAATGTCACAAACAAGGAGGGCCAGGCGGAAGAGAAGAAGCTTGTTGCTATGGACTGGATCAAACAGGATCCTCCTGGAGTGAAGACTGCAGACTGGGATGGTAAAGCCTGGCTCAGGGTGAACTGGGCCTACGACCTCCTCAGCCAAGGAGCTTTGGTTATCAGCGATAGGTTGCATGTCCACATCTTGAGTACGTTGTGGGGCATTGACCATGTTGTGGTTGAAGAGGGCGGGTATGCGAAGCTAAAAACTTATCACGATACGTGGCTGCTGGATTGTAGCAACAGAGTGGTGATGACCCAGAGCGTGAGAGAGGGTGTGGAGGTTGCAAAGAAATGGTATAGACGGGGCGGATCTTTCTCTTGAGGCCGCAGGCAGCTCAACCAGGACTGGCGTACTTCTGTTTCTTTCCATCTCATGTCCACCAGCAAAGCTGAGTTTGGTTCGTTTTCAAATAATGACTTGAATACCTACCTACCTACCTAGGTGCCTACTTTAGGTTGGAGCAGAGGAACATGAAGGTTAGAAGCTCAAAGATGTCACGTGGTTGGCGACTGTTCGAACCGCGTTGTCTGACGCCGGCTCGGAACGCGTCCGTGCCTACCTAAGGTACCTAAGTTAGTTACAGTAAGTTAGGTAGGTTATCTCAGGCTGCACCCCACCACCGTGACCACTTCCAACGCGTCGTTATCCTGGTAATATTTCTTACAGCACTGCAGGTGCAATTGGGCCATGAGGAACTTTCTATAAGTCACGCACACCTTTCATGGATCCTAGGTCGATGCATTGATTTGAAGTATTGGCTGGCTCGCTCATCATGCGCCTTCAGGTCGCAGTTCGACGTCACGCCCTGCCAACAGTCAACATCGTTTTTACAACAGGAACTGGTCCAGAGTCGCATACTGCATCCCGTACCGCTACTGTTGCAGACCTACTTCACGATATAAGCGATATAATACCATTGGAGTGCGACAACACAGAATGGGGTCTTGAAGACTACGTCGTAAGCACCACACCTAAAGCACAACACAACACAGCATACGAATGTCTCCATTTCCAGACCATTGAGTCTGTTCTTCGAGACGGCGATGAGATAGAGATACGGCCGCTCAGCTCGCACGAGCTCAAGCTGAGAAGACTGAATGGCCGACATCAGGTTACTAGCGATGGCAGGCACTTAGTCGACGGCTTGCCTTTCGGAAGGCCGTGGCTTAGGAGGAATCCAAGACCGGATATCATAATACCACCGCGAAAGAGATTGAGATTAGAGGATGTTCAGAACGACAACGTGCTTACAGCACTGCAAGCTGGGCACAATGCCGGCGCAGGCGCATTAGCGCTAGCAGATGAGCAGGATGACGAGGATGACGAGGACGAGGACTTCGTGGACGATGACGAGGAGGACAGTCTTGACAGCGAGTATGTGGAAGATGAGGAACTCTCTCAGAGTCCTCAGCGCTTGATCATGGCGAGTCAAGGTTCCGACGACGCCGAACAAACCTCAGAAGATGGCAACGAAGGATTCACGGACAATGGGGAGGCTGAAGACCAGGAAGACGGGAAGGGCGAGCTAGGACTAGTGCTCAATCTTCCTGTTGACGTACATGCCATGCTGCAGGAGGCTGCCGAATTACAAGATGAGGCAAGAGCCGCAGATGAATCACGAGGAGTGGCTGCAGAAATCCCCCGTCGTGCAAAGAGGAAGCGGGAATCAGATGATGAGGGCCTTGACCTACTTGAAGAAAACATATTCGAGGGCT
>Ga0210040_10004730_pt1 | contig 17577 bp, 16 predicted proteins | sample CryGeyCG12114_NA_FD_185462 | JGI IMG/M metagenome (GOLD analysis project Ga0210040, IMG submission 185462) | Groundwater microbial communities from aquifer - Crystal Geyser CG19_WC_8/21/14_NA (SPAdes) (version 2) | ecosystem: Environmental > Aquatic > Deep subsurface > Groundwater | place: USA... | reverse complement strand
GCGCTGCCGCGACATCCGACCACCCCGGCCAGGACCAGCGGCATCCGTCGTTTCTGTCGTCATCATGCACCCCATCTGCGGATACCGTCCGCTTGCGGGGTGTCTCGATCAACCGTGGAGCGCAGGACGGGTGACATCGTCATCATGGACAACCTGCCCGCCCACAAGGGCCAGCACACCCGTACCGCCATCGAGGCGACGGGCGCCACCCTCCGCTACCTGCCGCCCTACTCGCCCGACTTCAACCCGATCGAGAACGCCTTCGCTAAGCTCAAGGCTATCCTGCGCAAAGCCGCCGCTCGCAACCTCGACAACCTTTGGCGCAGCATCGGGACCGCACTCCCTCAGTTCACGCCAGCCGAGTGCGCCAACCTCTTCACCGCCGCAAACTATGAGCCCAAATGAACGGAGTCTGCTCTAGGGTGCCACGGTCAGGCGCTTCCACTACGAGAGCCACGAACAGCTCCGCCAGCACCTCGCCGACTTCATTGCGGCCTATAACTTTGCCCGTCGCGCGTCGCCTGAAGACGCTACGCGGCCTCACGCCCTACGAAGCCATCTGCAAAGCCTGCGATGCTTGTTCACGGTCAGGCGGCCGGAGTCGGGTAGCCGCAGGCCGCAGCTACCGCCGAGCCGAGACTTCCAGCAAGGGCGAGTAGGGCAGAGGCGTCCCCTGTCCGGGTTCGGCCAGCCGCTACAGCAGTTCCACTCAGGCCAGGTCGGCGTGGTCTTCTGCTCGCTTCTGCCTGGACGGGCGATGCTGGCGCGACACCGGCACAGCGGCAGGAAGGGGGAGTTGCATGGAGGGAGCGTCGTTCCGCCATTCCCGTGCCCCACGTGGCTGAGGCTCGGCCGTGGGTGCGTCAGTGACGCCCGGCACGGGCCAGAAGCACCTGACCCGGCCTTCCTCGCCGCGAAGCGCAAGGAAGACCACGCGCGTCACCTCGCCGTCCTCTCCGGTCTCCACGGCGAGGCGGAACATCAGTCCGTCCCCCTCACCCCCGCTGCCGAGCGCCGGAGCGAGCTGTTGCGCTTCACTCTCCTGCTGGCGGAGCGTGCGCTTGCTCGGCTCGTCGGCGTCACCCCGAAAGAAGCGCACTGGCACGCCCTCGATCAGAAAACAAAATGGTGCGTCTCGTCCAGCACGCCGAGCCAGGGGTAACGGCCGGCTTCGGCGGCGCGGCGGAGCCGGTTGCGGCTGAAGGAGTAGGCGCGGCAGCCGATCGACCAGGCATCGTCGCCAGCCCAGCTGTCAGCCATGGCGAGCGCGTCGGTGCGCCCGCGGGCGAGCAGGGGGGCGCAGGCGGTGATGCGCTCCTCAGTCAGCGCGGGATGTAAGTCCCAGGGGAGGCGTGCCCTTGGGGCTGCTTCGGCCTTATTCGTCATGGGGGCAGCATAGCGCAGGGTGCTGCATCAGAGGACAGAGGAATGGAGGCGGTGTCCCGTGCACACTCTGCACGGGCCGATGCCACCGGCCCGCATCGTTTTCCTGACCCTTGCGGGTACGGCACCTGAGGACCCGGGCTTGGTGACAACTTTTCGCCGGGGCAGGCAGCAAGGTCGAGCGGTTCGTTGACCGCTCGCCCCTGTGTCCATGCCCGGCCTTTGCGGTTCAGCAGAAATGCGCGCCACGTGTTTCCACAGGCACCACGTAAAGGCTCTGACTTGCGGTCATGAACAACTGATTTCGCCTCGTGCCACCGAAGCAGATGTTGGCGCAGATCTCCGGTAACCGGATCTGGCCGATGCGCTGCCCATCCGGCGCAAACACGTGCACACCGTCATACCCCTCACCAACCCAGCCGGCGCCCACCCAGACGTTGCCCTGCTCGTCGCAGCGAACACCGTCGCCGAAGCCCGATTTGCCGTTCAACTCCATGTCACAGAAGGTGCGCGGGTTGCGCAGGACCGGCCCGTCGACGTCATAAACCCAGATTATGTTCCTTGCCTGCGGGTAGTGGCTCGTGCCGCTGTCCGCCACGTAGAGCCGACGGTAGTCCGGGCTGAAGCAAAGGCCATTCGGCTTGAAGGCGTCGTCTGCCACCTTTGCCACCTGACCGCTCTGCGCATCGATGCGGTAGACTGCCTCCTTGATGAAGGGACGTGGGCTGTTCGCGCTCTCGGGCGTGCGCTGCCCCTCATAGTTCATGAGTGCTCCATAGCCGGGGTCGGTAAACCAGATGGCACCATCCTCCGGGTGCACGACACCGTCGTTGGGAGCGTTGAAGGGACCATCCGGGCCGCGTGCGGCGAGCACTGTACGCCGCCCGTCCGCCTCATAGCGCACCACGTCCCGATCGAAGTGCCGGAATGCGATATGCCGCCCTTCGCGATCAAAGGTATTTCCGTTCGAGAAGCCGGAGGGCGAGCGAAAGCGGCGGTGGACCGAGTGATCCTCCTCATTCAGACGTAGACACTCGTCGTTCGGGATGTCGGACCAGACAAGGAAACGACCAGTGGCATGCCAGGCCGGGCCTTCGGCCCAGCCGAAGCCCGTGGCCAGACGCCGGATGGAAGAGTTGCCAAGCGGAGCCTTGAAGCGCCTCGGATCAAGCGTAACGATATCTGCGTCCGGGTAGCGCACCGGTGGCGCACCGTGTTCATAACTCCGCTGTGCACTGGCAGGCATGGCAGCACCGGCCGCGAGCGCGCCAGCCACAGCGCCCAGCACAACACGGCGGCCGGTCGCAGTAGGCTCGTGTTTAATCATGTGTTTCTTCCCACAGTCGGGCCCGTTGCTCGGGCTCCTCTGGAAGGAACACTGGCACGGGCGCCAGCACCAGCACCAGCACCAGCCGCAAGCTTCCTGGGCGGCGCCGTCATAGGCGCCCGCTTTCCTCAACCATCCCCACCTGCCTCACGAGCTCTGCTGGCGGAGCCCTTGACCCTTGGACGCTCCTGCGGACGAAATACCTCAGCCGGGAGACACAAAAGATCTCCGGCAGGAGGAACCTGAAAATGATTGTACGTCGGCATCTGTTCGCCTTGCTGGGGGCTGGGGCGCTCGCCGCCGGTGGCATCTCGTCCTGCCCGGCGCTGGCCCGTACGCCCGAAGCCCGCATGGCGAAGGTCGATGAGGCCGTCCGTGGGCTCGTCGAGGGACGCAGCACGCCGGGCATTGCGGTGCTGATCCTCCGGGAAGGCCGCCCCGTCTACAGCCGCAGCATGGGCACACGCGAGCCGGGCGGCACTGCGCCGATCGCCGACACGGACATGTTCCGCTTCGCGTCCATGACCAAGGCCGTCACCTCCGTCGCCGCGATGATCCTGGTCGAAGAGGGGCGGATCGGGCTGGATGAGCCGGTCAGTCGCTATCTTCCCGCGTTCTCGAACCTTCGGGTGCGCGGAGCTGATGGAAGCGACACGCAGGCCGCCCGGCCGCCCACCATCCGCGAGGTGATGACCCACACGGCGGGCTTTTCCTACAACTTCATCAACCGTCCGGTCATCGTGGATGCCTACCGCGAGGGGCGGGTCACCGACGGGCTGGACCAGCCGGATGTCACGACGGCCGAGGCGATGCGGCGGCTGGCCCTGGCGCCGCTCGGCTACCAGCCGGGAACAAGCTGGGAGTATTCCCTGGCCACGGATGTGCTCGGCGGGGTGATCGAGCAGGTGACGGGCGGCACGCTCGGCGCCTTTGTGACGGAACGGATTGCAAAGCCGCTGCGGATTGACAGCTGGGTCTTCAACGCGCCGGAGGCGGCACGGTCCCGCTTCGTGCCGGTGACACGTCCCGGGCAGCCCACGGGCACGCTTGGTACGGGCTATGTCCCGGTGGCAACGACCGAGGGCGTGCCTTATCCCGCGACGCGGGGCACCGCGACCCTCGACCCGAACCGGGCCTTCTCGCCGGTTGCCTATCACTCGGGTGGCGCGGGCATGAGCGGCACGCTGGGTGATTACGCGCGCTTCGCCCAGATGCTGCTGAACGAGGGTGAGCTGGATGGGGCCCGGGTGCTTCGCGCCGAGGCGGTCCGGCAGCTGACGACGAACGCCACGGGCACCATGCCGACGCTACGCGGGCCGGGTTGGGGCTTCAGCCTGGGCCTTGGCGTCGTGACCGACCCTGCCGCGGCCAAGACCGGCCTGCCCTCCGGCAGTTATGGATGGGGCGGCATCTACGGCACTCAGTTCTGGGTGGACCCGACGAACCGCGTGGTCGGGGTTGTCATGACGCAGACGGCCGTCATCGGATCGGGCCCGATCGCCAACGCGGTGCGGGAGGCATTCTACGCGCCGGACTAGGTCTGCCGCCGTGTCACCACAGTCTCCATCCGGTGCTGGAAACTAGGATGAAGATGCGGCCGGTGCATTGGCACGTGCAGCACGCGGCAGCGTGCAAGATCACGGCCGTGCATGGCCGTCTCGGAGACCGAGCGCAGAGGCTACGCAAGGTTGTTCTAGGCACGGGTGAGACCTGGGGCCGCAATCAGCGCGGCGAGCGAAGCCCACGGCCAAGGCGAAAATCCAAAAGGCCCCCTGACCTCGGGTGAGGTCATGGGGCTCTGCGTGCCTCCCACGAGGGAAGCCAGGGTTGAGGGGCGGCTACGAACCAGCGGCGTCGGGACGCATCTGCGCCCGGCGCTGCTGCCGGAGGACCGCGGCCCGGAAGCGGCGGAACTCGGGCACCCGCCGGAAGCGGGCGAGGTAGCCGTCATAGGTCAGCTCGCGACGGCACGGCGTGCAGATCAGCCATCCATGCTCCGGCCTGTTGAGGTTGCGGTGGAAGCAGTGATCGCACTCGGCGCCCAGTGCGATGCGGGCCGCCTCGGCCAGGGGATCTGTCAGCGCTCGCGCCAGAGCTGCTGTCACCTGACGGCTGACGCTATCAGCCCATGCCGCCTCAAGGAGCGCGAGCACGGTTGCTGCACGACGGAAATGGAGCAGACGATGGTGGCTTGCGGTGACATGCTGGTTGTGACGGACGCGAGGACGGAGGTGGTTGCGGAGTTCGTCGTGGCTGCGACAGAAGCGCTCCGCTGAAGTGAAGCTTCTGATCCCACGCATACATTGGATCCGGCCTTTGATGCCGCGGTGATCCTGTTCTCGCCGGTTATTCTTGAAGGCGCTGGCGCGCTGTTCAACCTGCTTGCCCAGCGCCGAGCGGATCGCGATTGGGTGCGAGCCATGCCCGTCCGTGGTGACCTGGTCGGGGATCATGCCTGTGTCCGACCTGACAGATCGGAAGAACGTCTTGGCTGCCACCATGTCGCGGTGCTGGCTCGGCATAGTGTCGACCGGATCATCATTCCTGTCGATCGCCCGGTACAAGTAGCACCAGCGTCCACGGACCTTCAGGTATGTTTCGCCAACGTGCCAGGAGCGATGCCCAGGGGTCGCGTCCCTAGGCGTGATGTAGGACCTGACCGCGCCTGAGGGGCGGTCACCGCGGCGGTTTTCGGTAGGGTTTGGGTTGTCGAAACCTGCAACCCTGATCCTGGACCGACCACGATGACCGATGACGAGACTGCCCTTCGCGAGATGCTGGCGAAAGGTTCGGATGCGACCTTCCTGCGCGAGATGATCGGCTTTGCCGCCGAGCGGCTGATGGAACTGGGGGCAGGCGCGCTGACCGAGGCGGCTCCTGGTGAGCGCAACCCGGGCCGCTTGGCAGCCCCTTCCATTGGTCGGGATTGTGGGGGCGCTAGTAAGCGCTCCTATCTTCGAGTGAATGTTGCTTCGATGTCGGTTTGATGACGCCCGGTGCGGGGCCACCAGTAAGATAGGGGGGGAGGGTGGGGGTTGCAGCGCCGGGCGGACGGGCGCGATCCGCTGAAGGGACGGCTGCTATGGCGAATTTTACCCTCGGTCGGGCTACATGAATCCTTCTTCGACGTGTCATCCAACGCAGAGCATGCGCTCGTTAGAACGGCCGGCATGAGCAGTTCGAGTTTTCAAATGAACATCCCTGGCGTCGCCTCCCAGGCGCGGCAGGCGATGATCGCGGAGATGCTGAGGACCCGGGACTTCCTTCGGGTTGACGAGCTTGCCGTGCAGTTCGACGTGACGACCCAGACCATCCGCCGCGACATCAACGGCCTTTGTGAGCAGGGCGTGGCACGCCGGCGCCACGGCGGCATCACCTGTCCCTCCAGCACCAACATGAGCTTCCGCGACCGCCAGGTGATGAACGGCACGGCGAAGCGGCAGATCGGCGCGGCCGTGTCGCGGCACGTGCCGGATGGCGCCTGCGTTTCCTTCGGCATTGGCACCACACCGCAGATCGTGGCCGAATGCCTCTCCGGGCATCGCGGGCTGAAGATCGTAACCAACAACCTGCCCCTCGCCCTCGCCGCCGCGCAGAACCCCGAATTCGAGGTGGCGATCGCCGGCGGCACGGTCCGCACCGGAGACCTCGATGTGTGCGGCCCGGCGGGCGAGGAACTGTTCGGTGCCTACCACGTGGACATCGCGATCTTCGGAGTCGGTGGCGTGGACGAGGACGGCCTCCTGCTCGACTACTCGCGCGAGGAGGTGCGCATCCGCGAGGTGATGATGCGCAACGCCCGGCGCTCCTTCCTCGTGCTCGACTCTTCCAAGTTCGGCCGCCCCGCCCATGTGCGCGGCGGACGGATCGAGGACGTCTCCGCGGTCTTCTGCGACGCGGAGCTGCCGCCGGCCATCCAGGACCGGCTGGCGCAATCCGGCACGGCCATCGCGCCGTGCCCGCCCCTGCCGACGAGCGATCCCGCCCGCCCCTGAACGCCTACTTCCCTCCCTTCATCCCTTCATCCCTCCAGCCGGCCGCTGCCCGCGGTCGGGCGGCCAGCGACGCCCCGAGAGACAACATGACCTTCGAGATCTTCGGCCACCGCGGCACGAACCCCTACACCGACCACTCCGCCGAGGCGCACGCCGCGGCCATGGACTGGGGCGCGGACTGGGCCGAGTTCGACATTCAGATGACCTCGGACGGCGTGCTCGTGGTCGCCCACGACACGGGCACCATCCCCTCCACCACCCTAGCCAAGCTGCTGGCCGCCAGCCCCGGCACTATGACGCTGAACCAGGCGCTCGACCTCGTCGCCGCGAAGGAGGCGGAAACCGGGCGCGAGATCAAGATCAGCATCGAGATGAAGAACCCGTCCACCCACGCTGCGAAGGGCCTGGACATGCCGCAGGCCCTCGTGGACCTGCTGGTGGAGCGGGGAATCACCAGCACGGAGGATATTTCCGTCTCCTCCTTCGACACGGCAGCCACCCAGCGCCTCGCCACCACGCTCTATCCAGCCGCGGGCATCAGCACCTCCGTCGACTATGTTGGCTACAGTTTCGCAAGCGTGAACCTCGCCAATGTCGCGAAGTGGGCAGACACCATCTCCGTCAACACGCCCTACCTTTCCGCCGACCTGGTGGCCAAGGCCCATGCGCAGGGTCTGAAGGTCTATGCCTGGACCCACACCGGCACGGGCGAGGAGCTGCAGAGTCTCATCGACATGGGGGTGGATGGCGTCTACTCCGACAACACCCGCCTGGCTCGCGAATACGTCGACTCTGCCGAGGGCTACAACACCGTCTATGGCGGCACCGGCGCCGGCGTGGTCAGCGGCACGAACGGCCACGACATCGTCTATGGCCTGCAAGGCAACGACACCCTCCTCGGGGGCGCCGGGCACGATGTGCTGAACGGCGACGGCGGGAACGACGTGATCGTCTCGGGCGCTGGCGGCAGCAGCCTGCGCGGTGGCGGCGGCAACGACGTGCTGTTCGGCGGCACCGGCGCCGACACCCTGGCCGGCGGCGTCGGCAACGATGCGATCGTGGCGGGCGCGACCGACACCATCCGCTACGCGGCCGGGGACGGGATCGACCTCGTCTCGGCTGCCACGGGTAGCGCGGTGGTGGTCGAGGGCATCGCCTCCCGCCAGATCGCGGTCAGCGCGCTCGGCGACGACCTGCTGGTGGCCTTTGCCGACGGCGGCGCCCTGGTCTTCAAGAAGGGGGAAATGCCCGGCACCATCACCTTCGCGGACGGGGTGAGCCTGACGGGCGAGGAACTGGCCGCCGCAGCCGCTGGTGCCCCCCCCGGCGGGGTCGCCGCCGTCATTGCCGCGCTGGAGGCCGCGCGCGCGGCGGCCGGGCCCGCCCTCGCCCTGCCCCTCGCGCCCAACCTGATCGAGAACGGCAGCTTCGAGAACATCGATGGCACGCTGGTGCGCGATTGGGGCCGTTATGACCCGGACGGCAAGATGTCCGGCTGGGTGAACCTCGCCAGCGGCCGGGTGGAGCAGCACCAGGATACGGTCAGCGGCGTGAAGGCGGTTGAAGGTGCCTATTGGACGGACATGGATGGCAACCTGAACAACGTTCAGATCGCCCAGACCGTGGAAGGCGTGGACAAGGGCGCCACCTACCAGCTCAGCTTCCAGATCGCCGACACCGACCTGAAGGACACGACCGAGAAGCTGACCGTCACCTATGGCGGCACCGTGGTCTATTCCGGGGCGCCGAAGGGCGCAGCCTGGGAGACGGTCAACGTCAAGGTCGTCGGCGGCTCGGGCAACGGCTCCGACACGCTCGTCTTCGCGCAGAGCGGCGGCACCCTGAACGGCGCAGGCCTGGCGCTGGACAACGTGGCGATGATCAGGACCGTCGCGGCCCCGGCGGGCGCCGGTGATGGCAACCTGATCTTCAATGGCGGCTTCGAAAATATCAACGGCACCGACTACCGCGACTGGGGCCGCTACAGCGAGGCCGGCGTGATGCCGGGCTGGGACAACCTCGGCACCGGCCGCGTGGAACAGCACCGCGACACGGTTGCCGGCGTCAGCGCCGCGAAGGGGCAGTACTGGACGGACCTGGACGGCTGGCAGAACAACGTCCAGCTCGCGCAGGACGTGCAGGGCGTGGTGGAGGGCGCGGCCTACCGGCTCAGCTTCGGGATCGCCGACACCGACCTGAAGGATCCGGAGAGCCTCACCGTCACCTATGGCGGGGTGGTCGTGTACCAGGGCGCGCCGAAGGGCGCCGCATGGGAGACGATTTCCGTGGGGGTCATCGGCGGCTCCGGCAACGGCTCCGACCGGCTCGTCTTCTCGCAGACCAGCGGCAAGCTGGACGGCGCCGGCCTGGCGTTGGACGAGGTCTCCCTGGTCAAGACCGCTGATCCCAACGCGCCGGTCCTGGCGCAGGCCGACACCATTCAGGTGGCGGCCGGCGGCACCGAGGCGGGCCTCGCAACCGTCGTGGTCGCCAATGACAGGGATGCCGACGCGGGCGACGTGAAGACCCTCGTCTCCGTGGACACCGCCGGCACTCTCGGCACCGTGTCCTTCGACGCCGCGACGCAGGCCCTCTCCTACGCGGCATCCAACCCCGCCTTCGCGGCGCTCGGGGCTGGCGCGACGGCGATCGACAGTTTCGGGTACACGGTCACCGACGGGCGGGGCTCGAACTCCGGCGCGGTGGTCTCGGTCACTGTGGTTGGTGTGAATGACGCCCCTGTGGTCGCGGCACCCCTCCACGCGGCGGCGACGGAGGACGGTGCGGCCGTGTCCCTCCTCGCGCTGGAGGGCGCGACCGACATCGACGCCGGCACCACCCTCTCCGTGGTGCTGGGCGAGGCCTCGCTGCCCGCAGGCCTGTTCTTCGATGCGGCGACGGGCCGCCTCGCGCTCGATCCATCCGCCACGGCCTATCAGGCGCTGCGCGACGGCGAGACGGCGCTGGTCACCGTGGCCTATGGCGTCACCGACGGCGCCGAGACGGTCGGCACCTTCGCCACCTGGGAGGTCACGGGTGTCAATGACGGTCCGGTCGCCACGGCGGATACGGCCGCCGCCCTTGAGGATGGCGCGCCCGTCCTGATCGACGCCCTGGCCAACGACACGGACGCCGATCTCGGCGACACCTTGACCCTCGTGTCCCTCGACACCACCGGCCTGGTCGGCTCGGCGGCGATTCTGAACGGGGCCATCAGCTACGATGCCGGTGGGGAGTTCCAGTCCCTGATGGCGGGCGCCCAGGCGGAACAGGTCATCCACTACACGGTGCAGGACGGCTACGGCGCGACCTCGACCGCCTCGCTCACCCTGACCGTGACAGGCGTCAACGACGGCCCGATTGCGGCAGACGACGCGGCCGCCGTGGCGGAGGACGCCACCTCCTCCAACCTGTGGGCAACGCTGCTGGGCAACGATACGGACATGGACGCGGGCGACAGCCATTCGATCGTTTCCGTGGACACGGCCAGGCTGAAGGGCACCGTCGCGTTCGACGCGGCGACGAAGACCCTGACCTACTCCGCCAATGCCGACGAGTTCGACCTTCTGGCGAAGGGCGCCTCGGTGAAGGAGAGCTTCTCCTACACCATGGCCGACAGCGCCGGCGCGATCTCGACCGCCCAGGTAACGGTCACCGTAACGGGCGGTCTCAACAACGCCGAGATCGCCGGGACGAACAAGGCAGAGACACTCACCGGCAACGACGGCGAGGACGTCATTCACGGCGGCAACGACAACGACGTCCTGTCCGGCCTCGACGGCTCGGACCAGATCTGGGGCGAGAACGGCGACGATCAGATCCTTGGCGGGAAGAGCATCGACTATCTCTTCGGTAACCGAGGCAACGACGTCCTTGACGGCGGAGAAGGCAACGACGTGGTCGACGGCGGTCAGGGCAACGACAATCTCACCGGCGGAGCGGGTTCCGACCTCTTCGTCTACTCGGCCTCCCTTCCCGCAGGGTCCGACATCGTTACGGACTTCGTGGTCGGCATTGATCGCATTCGGTTTGAGGGCATCGCATCCTACAAGATTACTCAAATGGACGTCGACCACAGCGGTAGCGCCGACAGCGTGATCTCCTTCGCCGGCAGTTCCGTCACCCTCCTCGGCGTGTCCGGCGTTTCCGACTGGAACACGCTGATGGGCTAGCGGAGCATCTCCAGGGGAAGACGGATCTCTTCTCCTGGAACTCCCTAAACGCTCTTCAGAGTTTCCAAGAGCGCGGCTCTAGCACAGGTTCTGTCAGCGCTCGCGCCAGAGATGGCTTCGCATGCCGGCTGATGCGCTCAGCCTAGCCTGCTTCAAGGATGGCGAGCACAGTGGCGGCACGACGGAGATGAAGCATGCGACGGCGGTCAGCAGGAACATGTGTTGATTTGCACTGAGAACTGACCCGGGGAGTGGAGTGCACCCTTCCCGGTGGACGGTTTGGGCAATATGGATTGACCCTCCTGCCCGTGCTTCCGGAGGATGGAAGTCATGGCACGGCATCGCTCCACAGCGTCGCGTCGCCCGCGGGTGCGAACTGATGGGGCTCTCCCGGTTGACCTTCCACGACACGGCCCCCGTTCCTCTGGAGGAGTAGAGCCTGCTCCCCCAGGTCGGCGCCATCTGCGACGAGTTCGAGTGCTACGGATATCGCCGGGGCGGGGCGGCGCTCCGTCAGCAGGGTGTCGTGGTAAACGGCATGACGCTTCGGCGCCTGATGCGCGAGCACGGCCTGCAGCCCATGCGACATCGCCGCTACTTGGTGACGACGGACAGCAACCACGAAGGCCCGATCTTTCTGGACCTCGCCAGGGGTGTCGTTCCCGACCGCCCCAACCAACTCCGGATCGCGGACCAGACCTACGTGCCCATCCCAGGCGGCTTCGTCTACTTGGCCGCCGTTCTGGACGCCTGGTCACGCAAGGTGGTCGGCTACGCCATCAGCCGGTCCATGGACGCCCGGATCGCCGTGGCGGCGCTGAAGGCGGCCTTCCGGAACCGCGCGCCACCCAAGGGCTGCGTTCACCACTCGGACCGCGGGTCGCAATACGCATTGGAGGCGTGTCGCGAGCCGCTCGCCGCCCACGGTCCGACGGGTTCAATGAGCCGATAAGGCAACCCTCAACGACAACGCAAGACCGGGAGCTTCATGAACACGCTCAAGGTCGAGGCCGTTTGCCTGGCCGTTTACGAGACCTTCGGGGACATCAGCGCCGACCTTCCGCCGTTCATCCACAACTCACGACGGCTGCACTCGGCTTTGGGCTCTCTCAGCCCCGTGCAGTTCGAGGATCAACACGCCCGGCAGGGGGTCAACACAAGGGCCTGAGCCCGTCCACTCACAAGGGCGCACTCCACCTCAAGTGGAGACTTGGCCGTCCTCTGCTCGCTCCATGTGCTGCGGGTACTCCGGCTGCTCTCCGTCGTCCCATCCCTGTGCCACGTGGTTGGGGCCATGCCGGCCGCCCTTCCCGCGATGGGCAGCATTGTCCAGCTGACGGGCCTGATGTTCTACGTCTCGGGCGTGATGGCGACCAAGCTGTTCGGCGAGACCTTGCCGGAGCGGTTCGGGACCCTCGGCGATTCCATCTTCACCCTGTTTCAGCCAATGACTCTGGAAGTCTGGACCGAAAATCTGGGCCGAGGACGTCGTGAAACCGGCGACGGAGCACCACCCCGGCATCCTACTGTTCTTCATCCCCTTCATTGTCATCTCAACCTTTGTAGTGCTGAACCTCTTCCTCGGGGTGATCGTCGAGGGCACCCAAACGCCCTGGGAAAGCCGAAAGAGTGCCGATGGCGACGCTGCCCAGGCCGCCACGGACGCTGCGGCATCTGCCGCCCATATGGACCGTCACATGTCGATGGCGGAGGTGCGCGCCCTGCGGCTGGAGATTGCCGGCTTGCGAGCTGAAAGAGGCTTGCGGCAAGTGGATGACCCTGGATCAAACCCCGGAGAACAAGAGCGCTCGCAAGTTATGGCCGCGAACGTGTACCCTCCACCGCCCACTGCTACTCCTGGTTGGATTACCTGTCTCCTGACTGGTGGCTGTCATATATGTTTCATCAAAACGCAACCGAGAGGTCGCGACCGGCTCCTAGGTTCCGGCCGCGACCTGGAGCACTCCACTGTTGTGGTCCTGGCCGCCAACCTTGCTTGACGGAGACCACACGGTGAATCGACGCAGCCTTCTGCTCACGGCCGCCCCCCTGATCGGCGCCAGCATGCTCGGCGGCCGTCCGGCCTCTGCCCAGCAGGCCTCCATCACGGGCGCAGGCGCCACCTTCCCGAACCCGGTGTACCAGAAGTGGGCCGAAGCGGCTCGCTCGAGCGCCAGCATCTCCCTGAACTACCAGTCGGTCGGCTCGGGCGCCGGGCAGGCCCAAATCCGCAACCGCACCGTGGACTTCGGTGCCTCTGACGCCCCGATGTCCTCCGATGCGCTGCGTGAGGCCAATCTGATGCAGTTCCCCACCGTCATGGGTTCGCTGGTCGCCATCGTGAATATCGAAGGCGTGACCGACAATCAGATGAAGCTTACGGGTGAGCTGCTGGCCGACATCTACCTCGGCAAGGTCACCAAGTGGAACGATCCCCGGATCGTCGAACTGAATCCTGGCCTCCGCCTGCCCTCCACGGCGATCGCCCCCGTCTACCGGGCCGACGGCTCGGGTACGACCTTTGTGTGGGTGTCCTACCTGGCCGCGGTTAGCCCGGAGTGGAAGAGCAAGGTCGGCGTTGGGACCTCGGTCCGCTTCCCCGCTGGCACCGGCGCCCGCGGCAACGAGGGCGTCGCCGGCACCGTCCGCAACGTTCGTGGCGCGATCGGTTATGTCGAGAACGCCTACGCCACTCAGAACAAGCTGGTCTCCACCCAGATCCGTAACAAGTCCGGCGCCTTTGTGCAGCCGACCGAGGAGGCCTTCCTGGCGGCGGCTCAGAATGCCGACTGGTCTGCGCCTGACTTCGCCGCCAACCTGATCGACACCCAGGGTGCCACGTCCTGGCCGATCGTCAGCCCCACCTTCATCATCGTGCCCAAGAACCCGACCGATGCTGACAAGGCCCGCAACGTGATGCGGTTCTTCGACTGGGCGTACAAGAATGGTGACCAGCTGGCGAAGGACCTTGAGTACATTCCGCTGCCGAACACCGTGAAGGAAGCGGTCCGCGCTGCCTGGGCAGCCAACATCATGGTGAATGGTCAGCCGGTCTGGACCGGCCGCTGATCCATACGCCTGCATTCTGATACCCGGGCGGCGAGGTCTCGCCGCCCGGCCCAGATCCGGAGACGACCTTGTCCGATGCCGTAGCCACACCGAACGCAGCGATGCCCACGCGGTCTCGGAAGTCCACCGCCTTCGGTGATGCCCTCTTTGCCGGACTGTGCCGCGGTGCGGGCGTACTCGTGCTCCTGCTCCTGGGCGGCATCATCGTTGGACTCCTGATCGGCGGCTGGGATGCCCTGAGCAGGTTCGGAATACCATTCCTTTGGGGAACGAACTGGGATCCCGTTGAAGGGGTGTTTGGCGCCGGGGTCTCGGTCTACGGAACCGTCCTCACCGCTGTCCTCGCCATCGTCCTTGCCGTCCCTCTGGCATTCGGCGTGGCCTTCTTTCTGACCGAGCTGGCGCCCACCTGGCTTCGCGGTCCGCTTGGAACCGCTGTCGAACTCCTCGCCGCCGTTCCCTCGATCATCTTCGGCATGTGGGGCTTCTTCGTTATCGTCCCGGTGATGGCCACCTACATACTACCCCCCATCATTGACACGGTTGGCGAGCTCCCGATCATCGGCTCCCTGTTCCAGGGGCCTCCCTTTGGGACCGGGCTGTTCACCGCCGCCTTCATCCTGGCGATCATGATCCTCCCCTTCATTGCCGCAACCATGCGGGACGTGTTCCTCCAGGTGCCCGGCGTCTTCAAAGAGAGCGCCTACGGCCTCGGTGCCACCCGTTGGGAGGTTATGCGGAAGGTGGTCCTTCCCTACACCCGCACCTCGGTCGTTGGCGGCATCATGCTGGGACTGGGGCGTGCCCTGGGTGAGACCATGGCGGTCACCTTCGTCATCGGAAACGCCAACCGGATCTCGCCTTCGATCTTTGGCCCGGGCAACACGATCGCATCGCTGGTCGCCCTGGAGTTTGGCGAGAGCGAGCTTGGGAGCCTCAAGCTCTCCGCCCTTCTCGCCCTCGGCTTCATCCTCTTCGTGATCTCCTTCGTGGTGCTGGCCACCTCCCGCTGGCTGCTCCGCTCCCGGCTGAAGGTCTGACCGCTCATGAGCACGACAATGGATGCTCCCAACCGTCAGCCATCATCCGTTGGGAAGCGCGACGCCGCGGTAGCCCTGCGGCTCGGTAAGCGCCGCCGGATGATGGACCAGCTCGTCCGCCTGTTCTGCATCATCGCCACCGTCATCGCCGTTGGCTTCCTGATCTCGATCCTGTTGACGCTGATCATCCGGGGCGTCGAAGCGCTCGGGCCCAGGGTCTTCACCGAGATCACCTTGCCTCCCGGTTCGAACGGCGGCCTACAGAACGCCATTGTGGGTAGCCTTATCCAGGTGGCTATCGGAACCGCCATCGGGACACCGATCGGTCTGCTGGTGGGCACCTATCTGGCGGAGTACTCCCGCGGCTCCGCCATGGGAGGCGCAGTCCGGTTCGTCTCGGACATCCTTCTTTCCGCGCCGTCCATTCTCATCGGCCTCTTTGTCTATCAGATCCTGGTTGTCCCCTTCGGTGGCTTCTCCGGGTGGGCCGGTTGCGTGGCGCTGGCGATCATCGTCATCCCCATCGTGGTTCGCACCACCGAGGACATGCTCCGCTTGATCCCGGACACGCTCCGAGAGGCGGTGATCGGGCTAGGGTCGCCCAAGTGGAAGATGGTCACCATGGTCGGCTGGCGGGCTGCCGCATCGGGCATCCTGACCGGAGTGCTGCTGGCGGTCGCACGCGTGGCTGGAGAGACAGCTCCGTTGCTGTTCACTTCACTCGGCAACAACGGCTGGAACATCAACCTGGCGAACCCTTTCCCCAGCCTACCGATTGCCATCTACAGCTTTGCCGCCTCCCCGTACGAGGACTGGATCTCCCTCGCCTGGACAGGCGCTCTCGTGATCACCGTGGGTGTCCTCGCCCTCAACATCTGCGCGCGGGCCGTCCTGCGCGCGCCCAAGCAGTAGAGAGCACCATGAGCGGAAGCGCCCCCTTGTCCTCGACCCCGACTTCGATCCAGCCCATCCCCGGCCTGCCGTCGCTTGGGACCGGAGTGCCGTCCGGGGCCGAGCCGACAGTTCGGCAGACCAAGGATGTCGCCCCAAAGCCTGCGGGCGGACAGAACTCGTTCGGAGGCATGACGGCTCGCTCGAGTGCTATGATGAACCGCACCCGGCTTGCCATCCGTGACCTGAACTTTTTCTACAACACGAACAAGGCGCTCAAGGGCATCACGCTGGACCTGCCGGACCGCCAGGTCACCGGCATGATCGGTCCCTCGGGCTGCGGCAAGTCCACGCTGCTGCGCGTGCTGAACCGCATGTACAGCCTTTACCCGGGCCAGCGGGCCGAGGGCGAGGTGATGCTGGATGGACAGAACATCATCGACCCGGATCTCGACCTGAACGAACTTCGGTCGAAGATCGGCATGGTCTTCCAGAAGCCGACCCCGTTTCCGATGACGATCTACGAGAACGTCTCCTTTGGTATCCGCCTGCACGAGAAGCTCAACCGGGCTGAGCTGGACGAGCGTGTGGAATGGGCGCTGACCCGGGCGGCCATTTGGAACGAGGTCAAAGACCGCCTGAACAGCTCCGCCATGGGCCTCTCGGGCGGCCAGCAGCAGCGCCTCTGCATCGCCCGCACCATCGCGGTCCGGCCCGAGGTGATCCTGTTCGACGAGCCGACCAGTGCGCTCGACCCCATCAGCACCCTCAAGATCGAGGAGCTGATCGACGAGCTGAAGCGCGACTTCACCATCGCCATCGTCACGCACAACATGCAGCAGGCCGCCCGCTGCGCCGACCAGGTGGCCTTCTTCTACCTGGGCGAGCTGGTGGAGGTGGCGCCTGCCGCCCAGCTCTTCACCGCGCCAAAGCACACCCGCACCCAGGAATACATCACCGGTCGCTTCGGCTGACACGGCAGGAGAGGACAGTCAGATGGACCGCACCGTGAAGTCATACGAGGGAGACCTCCGTCACCTCCGGGATCTGATCGCCCGCATGGGCGGCCTGGCCGAGCGTCAGGTGGCCGACAGCGCCTATGCCCTGGTGCGGCGGGACGTGGAACTTGCGGGCGAGGTGGTGAGCCGCGACGCCCCGATCGACGCGCTGGAGCGCGAGGTGGACGCCTTCTGCGTCCGCCTGCTGGCGCTGCGCCAGCCCATGGCCGGCGACCTCCGCTTCATCATCGCGGCGCTCAAGATCAGCCAGGACATCGAGCGCATCGGCGACTACGCCCGCAACGTGGCCAAGCGCGCCATCATCATCTCCGGCCAGCCCTTCCTGGGCGGGGTGAACGGCTTCCAGTGGATGGCCCAGATGGTGCAGCGCAACCTCAAGGACAGCATCGACGCCCTTCTGCGCGAGGATGCCGAACTCGCCGAGCGCGTCTGGGCCGCCGACGCCCCGGTGGACGACATCTACACCGGCATCTTCCGGGAGATGCTGACCCACATGATGGAGGACCCGCGCAACATCACCGCGGCCACCCACATGATGTTCATCGCCAAGAACTTCGAGCGCATCGGCGACCACGCCACCAACATCGCCGAGACAGCCCACTACGCCATCAATGGAGCCATCCTGCCGGACGAGCGCCCCAAGGCCGACATATCGGCTGACCTGCCATCGACCCAGGCCAC
>Ga0210040_10004728_pt1 | contig 17585 bp, 7 predicted proteins | sample CryGeyCG12114_NA_FD_185462 | JGI IMG/M metagenome (GOLD analysis project Ga0210040, IMG submission 185462) | Groundwater microbial communities from aquifer - Crystal Geyser CG19_WC_8/21/14_NA (SPAdes) (version 2) | ecosystem: Environmental > Aquatic > Deep subsurface > Groundwater | place: USA... | reverse complement strand
TAGGGTAGCTCATGTTTGCCACAAGTATTGACAGACTTGAGTGGATTCACAAATGCAAAATGTCATTCTCATCCTAGAACCCATCGAATGTCAGAAGGAAAAGTTGACTTCCAAATATTCACATGGAGTTGACAAGCACCCATTTATCATTTCAGCTCATTTCGGTGAAACCGATGTATGGAAAAAGCAAATTTTTTCTACATTGGTTATTTCTATCCATCTTTTCATTTTACCATTAGGCATAGAGCAAGTATACAACAAAGTTTGATTTATGAGTTGACATGAGGGAGCGTTTTTTGGTTTTAAGCACTACTCTTGTGTATACAATGTTAGTTAGTTGGTAATTTGTACAGGAATATTTTTTCCTGTAATTTTTCACCCTTGTGTGCATGAGTGAGTGTGACTTTGTGAGAAAAAAAACATTCACACAGTGGAATAAAAATGTATGCAATCAGCATATTTTTCATTTGCTGTGCTTACGATCAATCAATACTGGAGAAAAAAGCGTATCAGCATAAACATTATGCGTACTGCACGCACAATGTAATTTGTGTACATTCATGTGGTCGTGGGAGTAGCACTTTGCTAACTACCAAACTCTGTGGATTGCGTAACTGTTTACATTTGCATTCTGTGAACAGTAAAATGTTTTACCATTGTTGAGAAACGGAGGGGGAGAAATCATGAGAGAAAGAAGGGAAATAAATGAACGTCAAATATTGACACACAAAATGCATGTTGTATTTATTGATAGATGAAAATGTACAACATCACATCTCATCATGATTAGTTCAGTTCAAAGTGAAGCGGAAAACATTTTATGTCTACAACTGTGAATTGACAAAAAGTCATGTATTAGTATGTCTCGATTGTGCAAGTTAATATAGTTGGATGGGTGATGGTGGGTGTACCCAACATTTTGTGTACAATCTGAATACAGTGAAAGCAAAAAATCCTTCCTGTTTTGTGAAGTTCATCCAAGTCATTTGCAATTTGTTGCATGAGAAAAAAAGTTTCTTTGAAAGTCTTTTAAGTTTAATGGGATCCTTGTACTTGTACAAACTGCACATGTGTGGTGCTCATAAAAACCCGGAGCTCAAAACTTCCACTTTAAAAGTCACCCAGCATTTTTACGACTTGGGTTTAACTACTTTAGTACTAACTAACTAACTACTGAGATTTTCAGGAGGTTGATATATTTTTTCACTTGTGCAATTTACTTACTTGTGCTTCCCGGGCATAAAATACAAAGAGACTGTAACTTTTTAGTCGTGTTGCGATCTTTAGTTGGTTTAAATGAGCTTTTTTTGCTCCAAATTTAATTTGTTGAGTCGACTACATTCTAAAAATATTCACAAGCTCATGTTCCTAATAATTAAATGGCTGCTTGCAGAGGGTCATAGGTTTTAGCATGCAGTGGAGCAGCAAATAAGTAAATAGACTGATGGGTTTGTAATGTATAGTCTTTCCCCTCTATTATCATAATGAATGAAGGAAGGAAACGATGAAATTAGAGACTTTACCAATAACCATTTGAAAAGTAAATACTGTTTAGGTCTCAAATGAGTTCATGAAGTTACTACTTCGTAAGATATTGTGGGAAAAGTTGTAGTTGCATGGTATGAAACGCCATTGTTTAGTTGTTTGAGGTAGATTCCGTTCATAGAAGATGAAAACAATGATGTTTAGTTTTGGTTAAACTTGAAGCCGTGCAAAACAAATCAAAGGGAGCTTGAAAAACTCATACCATCGCTCAAGACTTTCGAAACTCGTTTGAATTAAAGTTTTTGAAGTTAATAATAAGAAATCTAGTATCAAATTCGGACAGGGAATGTCAAATTGTCGAATACAATACTTACGATGGAGCTGTAGACGTAAGTTTGTAGAATAGTTAGAAACTTCCTTAGTCCATAACCATAATCATTATTGTAAGATGGGGGTCTCTTTGTTTGAAATCATTTAATTGAACTACTATTGCTTACAGTTTCTTGCAAGAATAGGGGAAACCTAAGCAAGCTAATAAGGAAACGGATTTATATTACTGTTTGGATTAAGCTTTGTGTAGTTTAGCATTGTGAAAACGACGACAAGACATTTGGAACAAAGAAAATATCCAGGTAGTTTTGTTTGATGTTATAGAAAACCGCAGGCGAAGGAAAAAGTCATTATGATCATCGTACCTATTAAGCAAATGGCCGATGAAGATAATGAAACGTTGATTTTAATGAGACTCGTCTTTTAATGGCAGAATGGGATACACATTAGTTTGACGAGCACAAAAGTGATTGGGAATAAATGAGCTCGTTTAAAAGATGTTGATACTATGCATCAGTCAGTGAGTGCCATGTCATGTCAACTATTTTAGATCCCCTAGTTGCCCATTTCGTCATATTTATTGATCCATTTGGTTTTATGGTGGAAAAGGAGTTGCCCATATACGGCATTGTATTTATTAATAAGTTGGATGGATAAGTTAACTAGTAGTCAGTCCACCCTATTGTTATTTGTTTGGTCGTAAAAGTGGAAAAATAATAGAATATTAAGGACTGGGGTATGTACACACACTTTGAGCATTATGAAATGTTGAATGCGCTATAAGGATTAGTTAGTTACTGACTGACTGACTGACTCAGTCAGAGATTGGATGCTGACACTAACAGCAGTAGGAGTGAAAATTTTCGACACGAGAGAAGCCCGTTTAATTATTCTAATGGATTTTTAGTCGTCCCATTCTTTTTAAAGCCTCAATCATAATGAGATGTGCTACTGAACATTGACTAAAAGGATTCCTATTGTATTCACTTTTGTGAATAGTCACTGAACTGTATTTGTTGCTCGCTCATTGTAGCATTACTTCCGCCCTGTGAGAATTTTCGGTTTGTTCTCAAGTTATTCTCCTTTCAAGAAGAATATTTCCATTCTTTGTTGGGATTTAGTTGAAGCATTGCTTGGTTTTCAAGTGTCACTTGAATCCCACAAACTCAATTTGTGATTTGAGTTACGTTAGTTATTTGCCTACTGACATCTGTCAAACTACTTTATAATAATGATGTCTCGAATATTATATGGATATCAACTAACACGAGTTAATAACAAGGACGTATTATAATTATAAACATGTAGTTTCCAATTATGTAACTAATGATTATTTTGTTATGTGACTCGCAGGGCTAAAGTGCTGCACAAAGGAAGCGAATTGTCAACTTCGAGTGACAGTTGTCCGACTTCAAGAGGATTTGTGGATGGTTGTGATGACTATGACAAGATGATGAAACCCCCATCTCCCCGGTACGTGCATAACAATATTTCTATTCCTAATCATGACAACAATAGAAATTTACAATCATTTCATCAGTAGCAAGCATAACAACAAAAATGCCCTTGTATAACAATAAGAGTTGCTTAGCATCCTTTTCTTCATTCCGCACGCAGATATGAACAGAACATAGAAGTTGGTGGGTGACTCCGAAATTTTAATAATACAGTATGTCATGCAACAGTGTGTATCAATCAAGATAGTTAGCAAAGTTTCCACTACAATTGGGAGTAGCCAGTCAGTCAGTAGTATGTATGACATAACTAACAACCTTTTCTAACTACTGACTGGCTTGGGTTTTTTTTCCTTGAGACAAAACTCATCCTCTGTGTTCAAATGATGCAATTTTGTACATCATGAATCCATGATGAGAGTCTCATGTAATGCATGGACACAAGAGATTGGGAGATAAATCCATGCATAGATGCATGTGGTCATTTTGTAACTAACTAAACTATACAGACCTACAACTTGTTGTTTGCTGGTATCAGAACAGAAAATTGCGTGCAATCTCATTCTCAGATTGTATGAAAGTTGCAGACATCATATTCTTTTTCATGTGCTAGACGTATACAATTTACTTTTCCTTCCTTGTTGCATTATAAATGTTCATGATGCACTAATAATGCCGTGTTTTACAGCCAACATAGTATTTAATGAGCAGGGAGCAAAATGGAATGTTTTTTTCAGTACTAAAGCTTCATTCTTATTTCAAAAGAGGATGTTTAAAAGACTGGATGATGCTTTAGAGTGCAGACAAGAGGAAAAGGAAGCTCCTACTAAGAGTCTGAATACATTTTTATTCTTATTATTATCGAGTTTCCCTTTTCCAACTAACTATCTGCTAGTTAGCTAGCTGTCTCTCCCACCTTGTATACTCATGCATACCAAAGTAGTATGGAAACAAACTAAAACTTTCTTATTTGGAACGCTAAAGTTCTTTTCAAACTTGAATTCTGTTCGAAACTAACAGGAGAGGAAAGCCAAATGATCGTTTTCCCCTCCTTATAAATAGTCTGTACTTTCTCTCGACTATACCATTTGGTTGCATGTATTTATGTATTTTATTTACTTGCTCAAGTTGGTTTCCCCAGGACTTCATATAGTTAGTTACGAATTATGGTAGTGAAGTAAACAGTATGGGTTTTCTCAGTATTATCATACACAACAGTCAGAAAAATCCATGGAGAAAAGTTTATAACTTGTTCAACTGTGAAGATAGAAAAATTCAAGTGGTCTTGTTAATAATGATGCCAAGATACTATTGTAGAAGTTTCATCCATTTGGTGCCCAAAAATGGAAGGTAGCATTATGATTACATTCATAATATATGATTATTATGCGCTCAGTAGTTTTGGTGAAGAAATGGCTCTTTGATCCTTTGCCTTCATGCTGTGGTGATGATCGACGGAAATTTCATTCCTTTTAGATGACTGCTTCCAACTTGAACCACCTTACTGACTGATACTAACGACAAACTAATGCTTGGTCTAAAAAAACGCAATTTTTTCTCCCTAGTCAGAATATAACACACTCCTATCGGAAAATGCCCGTCGTGAAGGGATTTCTTATCTTTTGATTGTCAGCCAGTGTGTGGCTCCATTTGCTTTTGGTCTCTGGATTAAATGAATTTGATAAGAAACTATTCCCCTCTGAAAATACCAACTAGCTAACTAGGAGCCGTATGGATTTTTTACCCCTATTGAAATTATTCCATATAGGGCGAATAGTGGCCAAATCAACTCTCTATATACTGATGAGATAAAAACTTCCTGATTTTTGTGAAACTGAAAAGCTTTTACCAACTTTTCTACTCAATTCCTTGGCTTGTTTAAGCCACAGTTGTCAACCATAGCTTTTAGCTATAAATGATGTGAGGATTTGGCTCGGGAAATGGGATTTACTTCCAACTAATAGGATGTAGAATCAGTCAGCGTTCTACACACTTTTACCATCTCTAGGTGAATTAGTCAGTCAGTCAGTTAGTTAGTTAAGTTACTAACTACATTAAATTTGGTTTCCTTTCGGCACAAGAAATTATTCCTTATGCAAACCACACATGCATGTAAACGGCTTCTCCAGAGAGGAAGTAAAGGAAGTTTTCAAATTTTTTTTGGTTTCCCAAATTGCTACCAACTGTCTGCACACACGTCCTTATATTCACGCTCCAAGGCTGGGTGTAACTCTTTTTAACAACATAATGATCTAAGCTCTGTTCATAATATTCTGTGAAAAATGAGGCTTTGGAGGGATCCCAAAAAATTAAGACATTTTGGCCCGCAAACATACAAGAGAAAAAGTAATATTACTTACTACAGTAGAAGCCGGCGGCAACACATATTACATTTTTTCCTGTGTTTGCAATACTCCTTGTGTAAAAAAGGATTTTCACATTTTTCTACCGGTGCAATATTCTTTGTTGTCTTCAGGGTGTTCCCTTATTCTCTTTGTTAGATTATTATTGTTGAACGCGTTTTGTTCTATCTGTGTGATGTAGCACACTTGCATTATTCCCACTTGTCACTTCAATGAACACCTAAGAAAAGTAAGTATAGGTGAAGACCTGCCAAACCAGCATATTATTATTATTATTATTATTTACGCTCTGGTGTGGTCTGTCAACTCATGCATAATATATTTCCAACTATAAGTCAGTCAGGTTTTTCTCAGCACGTTACAACCTTTTATTATACTTGTTCCCTTCTACTCTGAGTTTTCTAATTTAGCACTACACACTGTCAGCCAAAGTTTAATTTAGAACTTCCATGTGCTTTTATTATTGTATGCGGACAACAGACTCTGGCATTCGTGATTTAACCCCATAAACTACTCTCTACCTGTGGTAGCAGACACATGGACGTATAGATATTGTGAATTTGGTTGGTTTCTAGGTGTACACACCATTATTATTTTTTTGCATGGACTCTTTATTTGCCCTTATAATAAAAAGAGTTAAGAACGGACCACAAATGTTGTAATATGGGAGTGTATATTGTGTGTTTCATTATTGGATTGTGTTTATAACCTGCGTCAAAGATAGCAGTGGTTCTAAATCTACAACTTATTGCTTTATTTTGCTCAACTTTTTGTGTACGTGGGTTCCAGTACGATTTTTAAACAGTTTGTGGTGAGTTTGGAATATAACGTGCTGGTTGCTTTATTATGCAATTTAAGATTGTTCACTATGGAACTACTTCTGTGGCCACCTTTTCTTTCATCAGCACATGGAATACTGTTTATGGCCAAGTTTTGTGCATATATTTTGTATTCTTTGACAACGGAGTTTTAGGTGTAATCTCATTGTAAGCTTTTTAGCCCAAGGATCAGCTCGTACCATGGTGAATTTCATATACACCTTGTTAGTTAGTGAGCTGAATGTGTCAGACTTGTGATGCTGAAGCTGATACTGTCAAGTTTGCCATTGATTTATGAAGTCATATTTTTCGTACCAGTATGCCAACTTTCATCCTATGGTGATGATAACCAAAACACAAGTTAGGTGCACGCTCCACTTATTGCATTAAGTTATTTGCCCGAACTCATGCTGAGGTGCTAAAGAGCACAAGATTTAGACTTGCTCAATATTTAAAGAGATGGTGAACTCCATGGTGTAGATTTTTCATGAGTTTTGCTTCCAACACAGACCGTGGATTAAATTGTCGAAAAGTAGAGCCGATGAAAGTATAATACAAAAGTGGGAGATGGCTGTTAAGCTAGAAAAAGATCATTGTTTCACTAGATTCTATGCTAATGCTATAGTTTGTACACCCGAGACTATTGGGAGGAAGGAAGGGGTTCTAAGATGAATGTTTTATTTATGTTAATTCTTCGTCTTGTAGGCTTAAACTCATTTGTGAGCCCGTAAGACGCATGAGAAAACTCATTTTGAGCATGAAAAAGAAATAGGGAGCATCACTTTCCCCTCAGAATTGTTATTTCTATTGAGAAAGTAGGGAAATAATCTTTAAAAATTGCTGAGTTGGGGAAATCTCATGGTTTGTGTATATTAAAACCATTTTGGTAGCCGACTCAAATTCCCAGGTAAACTCATCATGGCAGTTTTCTCACTTACTTATTCATTTGCCATATTACTGTCTAAAACCGTAGCAATTTTTGCTTCACTATGATACTGTGGATGTTATAGGGAACATTTTTTTCCCATGCTGGGTGAGAGTTATGTTTGCAACCGGATTAAATGGGCAGTTAATAATACTTTTTTTGCTGTACGCTCATTTTTTGTGGGTGAAAAAAGAGCTGACTTGAAATATACGAGGATATTATTTACTTGCTTAGTTATATAGTGCCGACAACTGGCTTTGATCACGGACCTAAATTGTAGGAATTCGCGTTTTTTTAGTATTCGACTGAACTGGTGCAAACAGACAGTGTAATTGGCTCAATTATCAGACGTGGGTAGGAACAAATTACTCTCATGAAGAATACTACATTGTCTCACTTGGCTGATATACAAATGAAGAAAAATTATGACAAAATGTAACGCTCAAGCATGCGGTATAGCTTTGTTTCCATTCCAAATGGCATGAGTAGAGCAATTAATTTGGAATGGTGGAACTTTTAATAGGGAAAAGACAACTGCGTAACAATTAGATGTACAAAGTAGGAAAATTCCTTTTGTCAGGTTTTGCCGTTTTTGTAACCCATAACTTTAAATGAGGCCAATAACTTTGTCCGTTGATTTATTACAGTGTTAGCTGACTGACTAGTTTTTTTAACAAAAAATGCTCACAAAACAGTTTAAATTGGCGTACCAGTAAATCTCCATATTCATTAGGTGAATGGCAATTTGCGCAAGTTAGAAACAAGTGTTGTTTTAAACTGTTGTTAATAAATGGGAACTGCGTGAGCGGTGTATTAAAATGCGATACATCATCATCATACTGACAGACTTTGTATATGCAACCACCTATGCTAATTGCCGAACGGATTAATTGAATACACCTTTGGGATCTTCCTTATCTCCATAAAAGAGTGTAGAAAACAGTAGGACTCATTTCAAAGTGACTACATAAGGAAGTAAATTGGAGGAGTGAATTTTGGATCTAATGGGTCACATCACACGTGTTTGCACTTGACTTTATGCAAAATGAAAATATTGCCTGGATTTTGCCGCACATGTTTTCTTCCCCTTGCTATTTACACGGAGACAGTTGCCCATATTGTACGGCAACACATTAAAGATGATTTATACAAGAGCAAGTGAATGTAATTCATTATCCATATATGGTAGAAATTGTGAACAAAAAAAATCATCCAACTGGTTCATTCATTCAATTGAGAATGTTTACTATTTGCAATAAAAGGAGTGGATCTCATTATTGCGAAATATGAACGAACCTAGTTGAAGTTGCTGAAACTAACAGTCTTGCATAGTAAATTACTCATTAAAATTACTTTTGAGCGGTTTGATATCTTTTACATTTGATTTTACAGGCAAATTCATCCCGTATTGGACAAAGGGGACAATATGAAGCACACTGCTATTCTTCAGCATCTCCCAAGTCGTAAAAAGTCGTCAACACTTCCCAATGCAGAGGAAGGGTGTCATTTCATCCGTGTCAACTCGGGTCGCATTGAGCTCGTAAGCCATGATTCTTGTAAATCCATCACCCCCGAATCCACTGAGAAAATGCAGACCGACTTTGGTTCCAATAACCGTGTGTTCGGCATCCGTCTTCCAAATGACATCCGTCACAGTTGGGCCGGCTCATTCCGGGTACGTAACTTAAACTCTCCTACCATTTTATTTTCTCTGCCTGTAATCCCTAGCGTGTGCTTGTCCACCAACTTGTTTTTCTCACAATGTGGTCATACTGGTGTCAGTCTTTTTCTCGCCATCAGCCCCCACTTCCATTTCTTTTCATTATCCGATTCCGATGGATTAGATTGGATTGGACCCAATGTGACACTCGTCTTGTAGTAGACAGTCAAAAATAAGGGAGACCGATTTGGAGAGAAGGAAATAGAAAAGCGGTTTATCTCACTCTCCCATTTATTTTCGAAGGGGTTTAAGGAATATGCTTTCAGTCAAATGATGGCTTCTATTCATACATTTATTGATTAGTGAGTGCTCGTCTTTAGGAAAACGGGAGCGTTTTTTAATGGAATTTCTTTTTTATAGTTAGTTAAGGAAAAAAGATTTGGAATTCTGTACGGGAGTTTGTGCCAACCAAAACAGAAGTGACATTCACCTTACTATTCTATATACCTTGCTTTGAACATGGAATTCAATGTAAATGTCTTACAATTGCCAATAGTCTGTAACGATTGTTAATTTGACTTGCAAATAGTTGGCACTCGACAAGGAACTATACTACTGTTTTTATGAGCATGGAGAATATACACATGCCACGTTCATTTGTTTAAGTGTGTACCCGGAATGTAAGAAAGAACTGATTGGCTCATTCTAGTAATGAAATCTTGCGGAAATAATGGGTGCTCATTATCGCAGAATTAGCAATTTAAGTACGTCTTTTTTGTACCGCACATGTGTTTCACCTTGTTTAAAACTGACTGAACTATTTGTCTTATGATCCACCCGGTGTTTTTTTTATTATGCAGAGATTGCAATGGTGATGTTGCAATTTTGTTTTGTTCGCATTCTTTGGGACCGTATTTACTTGGAAGAATGATTGGAGGAGATTGTTAAGTTTTGGATATTTTGGCTTGTCTTTGGCTATGGGATAGTTAGTTGAACCAACTCTGGTCTAAATTATGAGACACGGCTGATAAAGGAGCGCATTGTGCAACTTGGCTGCATTTTGTAACTGCCGGTAGTTCTCAATGAGACGAAACAAATAGTGTTTGCAAAGAACAATGAAACCCTACCTAGGAGTGAGCAAAAGTATAGGAAAAGGGGTGTTCTCCTCCTTGTCTTGTCATCAATAATGGTTTCTGTCTGGTTTTCGGGGTTCGTTGAAAATATTATACAGTTTTACATAACGTTGAGTTGAGATAGTCGTGGTAGAAAATAATATATAACCTGTTCCTGACGCTAAACAGACAATTGGATGGAACATTTAAAAAAAGGACGTGTAGAATAGATGGTTTTATTTCAAGTACACTTAAATCTGTCAATAGCACAAGACTGGGTTTGTTTTCCCCTGTATTTAGAATTTTTTGGAAACGGGTGAGACCTCCCACCCATGTATGGCACTCTGGGTGTGAAATCTTATTATTTGACGCAGTAAGATAGTGAATGACTTGTTCACTGCACAGCGTTAGTTTTTTCTTTATATGCAGAACAAGTCAATTTCCAGTTTTTCCATCTTCATCTAAAAAAATATATTTGTAGTTGGCAGGAAATGTTTAATACCGTTACAAACAGAAGACAAATATGATGATTGTTTTTAGAATTCGTTTGTCGTTAGAAACTGACAGTAGTAAAAAATTCTCCCCTTTACTTCCAGATATTCATCATTGCCACTTTTTGAAAGATTGTTTCTCCTCTTTGTGCTTGGCTGACTTTTCTTATATTCCAGTGAGTGACTGCACTTTTTCTGCTGCACTTATCTATAGGGTGTACTTCCTCATCCATTTAGTGCACACAATCACTATACTGGTTGCATCAAACCAAAGTAATCGGATATGATGATAATAGACGACAGTACGTTATAGTACACAAGTAAAAAATGATGGATGCTGTGCATAATGCGCTCTGTATAAAATGGCTTACATCCGGCCCTCGTCCTTATGTACTTATGTCTAGCGGCAAAGAAGAGACCCTGGAGAGTGAAAATACATCTTAAAACGATGATATTCCAAAAAAATGTACTTTTTTCTTGGCACAACGATACCTTTAAAAGATTTTCTTCCAATTTTTATAGACATCTTTCTTACTCTTGCCCATAATAAAAGACAGTGGGAGTTTTTATGGAAAAAGTGGGGACCAAGCTTTTTCGTTTTCATTGTCATATTTATGGAAAAGCTGGTTTTTCTATAACATGGATAGATAGCTTATACTACTTAGGGTGGAATCTTTTTGATTTCTTAACCTGGCTGATCTTTTTCGCTCCGTTGTGGTGAAGATCGATTGAAGATCTTATGTCCAGATGAATAATGGGAATCACATTTGAGATTCTTTCTTCACACTATTCAATTCTCTATTAGCGGAAGGGAATGCTATAGGGAAGTCAGTGACGTGACAACTGAAGGCTTGTTTGACACTCCAGATTGTGAATGCACTTTGATGATAAAAAATGCATCGGTACCTTATGTAACTGAAACCAAAATGATTTTTTGACTGCACACATGTTTTTATCCAGCTCAATCATTCACTCCCATGTGATATGAAAGGGTCGTTGATTACAGACAATTATCATTAGCTCTCCGCTTCACGTAGCTTTGTGGACGGAAAAATTATGTGGATTGTGACTACAGCGTCTGCTGCATGTAGCAGGGAAATTGCTTTTTGTGGGTTCCAAACCATCATTTCTCTTTCCTGTGTGTGGTGGAAAAAAATATTCAATAATCATTCGTCTTGTCTGCTCCCCCTGGTTAGAAAAAAAGTGCGTAATATACGCAAAAAGAATAACCTAAGAATGATGAGAGATAACGATGCGGCTGTGTGATTCGTAAAAAGGGAAGAGAATACAAGTCTTTAGTTAGAACTCACTTTTATTTCTTCCCGTCTGTTCACACAGGGTCGCACAAACACACAATGTTTTTCTTTTGCAAGCATTCAGTGAATATTACGTGCTTCATTGTAAATGGAGTAACTTTATGATGATGTAGAGATGCACCCTGTAAAAAATAGTTGCACTCTTTATATTTTGTGATAAAAAGGATAAAGAAAAAAAGGCTCACTTAACGCTCCTGCATAAACTTTCCGCTAACTAAATAAAGCAAGACGTGCTGCTGTCAGATAAGAGGTACTGTGGAGCGTAAATATAGTGGAGATTTGGAGATGCGGCTCTGTGGATTTCTGTTATATAAAATTACACACAATTCTACTTGGATTGTATTAATAATACAGCGGTTTTGTCAAAAGACTTTTGAAATGGGATTTGAACGAATCTCAAGATGCATATCTTTTTTGGGATGATAACAGCCTCTTGTATTTAATTTCGTGCATATCTAAGAGTCTTGAGTTCTGCCTTGTGTTTACAAGCTTAAACTTAAGGGAATCTTTACAGCATAGAAAAAATTGGCAAAAAGTATCATCATTTGTGTCTAAAAATCATTAGGTACTCTTTGGTACTTACTTTCAGTTTACAATTTGGAACAAGTAATTATTCTTTCATTTAAAATGAATGTGTATCGTTGACTCTCATTTTTTTTTGGCTTCCACTCCTGCTGAGAGTTGTTAAATTCACAATAAGTGAACGTGTGCTATGTTGTTTTTGATAGCTTTCATGCGCAGATTAACATTTTTGAAAGGACTCTTAAGTTTGCCTTGGAGGAAATACGGATGAATGGAAATGCAGCCCGTTTGTTTATCTTGCATTAGAGATGATGCATCTATTCCCATCTAGTGTTTCGCATGAATGCAGGCTGCACACTACAGTTTCAGCTTATTTTGGCAAACATCATTTGGCATACCGTTTTACTATTTGTCTTGCACGCTTCTTTTGGAGTGTTCACGTTTTTTTCTATAAGTCCCTTCTGTAGTAGTAACTAACTAACTTACTGCATGGGTAACTTTTCTTAAGCACTTATTTGTATTTTTTCATCATCTGTGTCAATATTGATCCGAGGTAGGAACAAAGAATTCGGGATTGGAAAGTGAATTTCATTTCCATGCTATTATGCTTTAGAATTTTTTGGTAGTAATTTTTCTAGTTAGCTACTAACTAACTAACTGATATTATACTAAAAGTATGAACAGAAAAAAGAAGCCATTTCACTTACTTCCTATATAGTGTCAGTGTGAATAAAGGTAGCACCGAAGATTTAAAACAAGAATGTTGACAAAGTTTTTTTCCTTCACTCGTTTTTTATGCCACTTTTGATTTCTTATCATGTGGTTAGTAATTGTAAGAAAACTAACTAACTTGCTCTTGCCCTTTTGTCAAGTAGTTCACTAAATTACTTTTCTAAGCTCTGTCTAGTTATAATTCATTGCCTGTGGTCGTATCAGTGTACTACACTTTGTATTCATTGTGCTGTGCTATGTGCAATACATTTTCTTAAAATGTCACCTTGTTTGTATAGAGGATTAGAGCTATCCAACTGATTCTTTTTCACCTTAGCCTTAAAGTCAACATTTTCGTACCATTCTGTAGTAACACACAATAGTACATTGCATGATATCTAAATGTAACGAAGAATCCAGTTTTTTTTCCTCTCTTCAATGCATGCAAACAAACAGACAATAAGATAAAATGAAGTTGTTAAATTGTTTAGCTTCGTAAATTAGGTGAATAACCATAAAGAAAAAATAATCGTGTTTAAAAATCACTTTAGATCGTGAATGAGTGCAGGCTTGAAAAGCGTTGCCAATTTTTCCTGTTGTTGACAGACCAGTATATACATTTTTAATGGTTTGTTAGTTAGTGAAGATACTTTTCCTCAAGAAAATTATAAACTTTAAGATAGAAACTTTTTTCAATTAAAAGTGCTTTTCTCCTCAATTTCTTAGAAGATTATTCTTTCTGAACAACCGCTTTTAATTGAAAGGGATCAACGAGGTGGTAGTTTGTACAAAAGTTTTGACTTGGTTGACTGCCACAGGAATCTCAACTTTTAGTTAACGCAAAAACAACAGTTTTACCCATTAAAACTATGCTTCAAGTTTAGTATCACATAAAAGTTGAAAAGTGATTTGCCCCTACTTCATCACCGTGTTCAAACAACCGGCAGTAAAAGTAGTTGGCTTAATGTGTCGATACCTGCTAGTTAAATGTTTTTTCAGCTTTTCTACCCAATCAGTATTTAGTACAGTCTATACAGTTAGTAACTAGTTGCTAAACTTGATTCGTTAATCAATTAATCTTGTAATAGTTCAAGTTTAGTAATGATGAAAAAACGTTTGGGTCACTCACTCACTTTAATTCGTGCGCACAACGTGACTTGTACTGTGCACAAAGTATACAAATGGAAACTTATATGCTCATCACTCATATAATAAGTTACCGTCAGTTTTTACATTTCCTAGATTTTTGCATGTCAATTGTGATTTATATACGACGTGTTCATCGTGAGGACTAAAAATCTAGAAAACTAGTAGACAAAACCTACCTGAATTCCCTAACTAACTGTAAATCGTTGAAATTCGAAATCGTGTGCCAAGATTAAATAATCATTTCCTTCTGTAGACTGTCAAATCGGAAGTCATGCATACACAGTAGTTTTGGAGCAATTTTCAGAATTCTAGCTAAATCATTATAAAGAAGAGATATCATTCAGAAGTAATTCCGTTTGTTATGCATTTGCAGAATGTAACTTACCTCAGGTACTAAACAACCTGAAGCAGTATAATAAACTCATCATACGCTCATCTCCGTATGCAAAAAAGGTGCAGTTAGCAGTAGTTAGTTGCTCTCATCAATGATAATAATTGGACAGAGCCTGTAACTGAAACCTGAAGACAAGGCGTGAGAGTATAAAAGAAAAACTAACTCAGGTAGTAGTAGTAGATTGCAACATATGCTTCATATATATGGAGATTGTGAGCGCTAAAGTTTTAGCATGTGCTTAACTATTTCGTTCCTCATTACGTACAAACAACACACGGTACGGTACACTTTTATGCTACTAACTAACTAACTATGTTCAAAAAGTTCAAAGACACATGGCTCTGTTGTCAGTCTCAGGTTCGCATTGTTAGACCTAACGTGGAATTTGTTTTTGTGCTATCTATATAATAACTTTTCGTGCTCCTCATTTAATTAGCGGTATTAGCGTCTGCTCCACCTTTCATCCTTGATTGAGGTGGTTGGGATTCTGTGTGATCCCATGATTGGTGTATCTGACAGATTCATAACAGAACAACAAAACTTGTGTTTTTGAGTAGTGGTATATCTTTTAACTTAATTCCCAAAAACAAACTAATGAATGACAGTAACAGTGTATTAGTACTAAGGTTTGTGAGATACATATTGACGTGACATGTTATCTACATTGTGGTGAATTGGATTACACATAAAGAACATGGTTTCTGTTATTAGTATTATTGCCGACATCTGCTACCACACGCTTTTGTTGTGGTTCATTTGATCTGTTGATGGGAAATGGAGTAGTATACAACATAATAACTGTGATTACCCTTTCAACTTGATTAGATTTGGGATGATGAAGTAATCTCAACTGACTAAATAATCATTGCAGTGTGTGCTTGAAAACATGAAGAATAATAATTAGTATTTCTGGTGTGGTCAGCATCTGGTCAAGTTCTCACGGCTGGCCGGAACTCTGAAACATTAGGAAGTGGATACATTTTATGTTACGTTCTGATTTTTTTCTAGTACAGTCACTTACTCACTGTGGTCATTTTGAACTAAAGGTTCACATCATCTCAACCGAATCACAACATAGTGAATTGAAATAAAGTACAGTTTTGGTCATTACACAATAGTTTGTGAATGTTATCTTGCCGCAAAGTTTTTGGAACAGGATCGAAAAAACTAACCACCTATCTGTCTATAAAAAACATTGAATCTGACATTTTGATCGATAATAGTGCGTTTAATGCGTCCGTGGTAGTAAATGAAATTTAGCAAGTAAGAAATTTGCGTTCGTTTTTATGAGACTTTGTAATGATAATGGGATCGTGGAGAGTTGAAAACCCAGTGATGAATGATGGGTTGATGGTCCCAGAATCAAATCACAATCCAAGTTTGAATACATCCTATAGTTCGCATTGTTATGAAAAGTCCACTACGATAGCCAGGAGTGACAATCTTCATATGGAAATGAACAGGAGAGATTACAGCATGGATTGTGATGAACTGACTCCATCTTTGACTTGCTATGTGGTTCCAAGGTTTTTGAAGTTTAGTCGTGGACGGTTCTCTTTCAAATCAAAGTCTTCTAATGATGATGCTAATAGTCACTGTGAAGAATACAATCATCCACACGATCTGCAGGATGATGATGTACACAATAATAATAAGAAGAGTTTCGTGAGTGGACACAAGTTTAAGAAACTTAGACCATGGAAGAAAAGCAAGAGTAGTAATAAGCAGGTATGCGTAATCATTGGTTTACAATGGGACGTATAGTTTGGAATTATAGGGATTGCATATTTCGGGTGAATTGTTTTGTTCCCTATTCGGGAGCTAAAAAGTTGCAGACATCAGAATTATTTTGCTTTAATGATTAAAATAATGAAATATAAAATATTGCGTGACTTTCTACACATTAACTAACTGCCATGTATTTAGATATGGAAAAGCTTGTATTGTGAGTCAACCAATGTGTTATTGATGATTGTAAATAATAGCTGTGTGAAGAAATTTGCAGTTTGAATGACACAAGTACTGCATGTACTTATCCTAATTAGGGTTCTTAGTCCCTCACAAAAGGAACTAATTAGCAATGGGAACCATTTACGACGACACAGATCAATAGCTTATTTAGCTGATTATTGTGTGATGAGGAGATGCTGAGGTTTGCAATCTCCCTGAATAGAGACTTGTACAAAAGATCTTTTTCCCATTATTATCTGATCAGGTGTGTGCGTCTTCATCAATTTTCGTTTGTACTCTTCCAGACGACACTTTAGAGTCAGGTGAGAGTCATCAGTCATAACTGTCTGACTGATATTAAAGTGAGAGGAACTATATAGAAGAAATGGTAGAGCTTTGTGTTCTAACTGTCGTAAAATTTTTATCTCAACATTAAAATCTTCCTGAATGGTCACTAAAACGCTTTCATGTATGCATCTTTGATTAGCTTACTAATATACTGTGTATTGCACACTCAGATATATAATTTTGCTACTTTCCCAATTCTTTGAACAGTTTTGCCTGGGACAAAACAGCTGAACTTACCTACCTGCATTGCTTTTATTGGGTTTTACAATGCGAGTAATGAGTATTTGTCCGCACACAACCAAAAATGGATCTATTCATTCGTTTGTACAGAACAAGTCTGAATGGAAATTGATATTATATTAGGCCCAGAGCTTTTTCTCGATCTACTTGTAATGTTTATGAGCAACGCTGAAAATAGATTGTAGTAGTCGTGTTACACATAGTAAAGTTGTGTGTACGCGTTTTTTAGGAAAAGCAGGAGCTAATATCCATTGTGATTAGGATTTTCCGCTCTCACCCTCCCATTTGAGGAAAATGCGTACATTTTCAAAGAAACA
>Ga0210040_10004727_pt1 | contig 17595 bp, 19 predicted proteins | sample CryGeyCG12114_NA_FD_185462 | JGI IMG/M metagenome (GOLD analysis project Ga0210040, IMG submission 185462) | Groundwater microbial communities from aquifer - Crystal Geyser CG19_WC_8/21/14_NA (SPAdes) (version 2) | ecosystem: Environmental > Aquatic > Deep subsurface > Groundwater | place: USA... | reverse complement strand
GACAAAAATAGTTAATTCATTTAACAGTTAGTTCACATATTAATGCACAAGTGGTAGCCAAATGACGTGACCTAAATTTACCCTTACAGACATGAAATGTCTCAATGGATATGTGTTATCATGCAATTCCTATCTTATACATCCTTAAACAAGTGCATAATCCAAATCCAATGATTATTTCAATACATTAGTGTCCTGTACATTTTAATGCACGGCCTCATATAATACATACATGGATCGAGTATCAGTACTACATCGTGTTTCCTCACCATAAAATGCAAATAATTCCATAAAAATCTCAAGGACTAACTTTCATTGCTTGTATGTCAATATACTACTATACAAATTAAATTAAAATTCTTTGACAGAACACAGCGACTATATAGTCTCTTAATGAATAAAACAACTTTTTGTGACACTACTGATTAACTTTGTATATAAACCTCACCTGGACGGCTATATAGACGGAAAAGTCATGTGCACCTCTTAGGGCTGTTATCACATAAAATACAGAAAGCACAAAAAATCGTAGTTTCCTAGTAAGTTAGTGGTGGTCACAAGATCTCATCCAAAACCAAGGTGAGACGACAAAATTTTCATCTCCTTTTGGTACAGGTTTGTGTAATTTCCCCCCTTCTGGAATAACTTGCGGGAATCTTCAGCAACAATGAGTTCAATATTCTGGAGACGATTAGTTTCAAAGCAACACAGTGTGTCAAATCAGGTAAACTTTTGTGAAGATATTAATTTATTACTACTGTTGTTTTCGTACTCAACTTACTAACCAACTGACTCCAAACCATAAATGGTATTAAATTTCTATAGTTCGTAGGCAGACGTGCAAAGTATAATACTGTGCTGCTACAAATGTACGCAACAGCTTTCAAATTATCATTTTACGTAGACTTTAATTATTTATCTTATTTCAGTTTGTTTTCTCACGGTTCTATTATTTCAACACTCACATATGTTTGCAAACACACAGCCAATAAGAGCAGCCGATTTCAGTGCCTACTCAATTCACTTTCGTACTCACCAATGGTGTTGTGTTGTTTCTATACACAAAATCGGACGAGTTCGGAAATCTTTATGCATTGTAACTGTATAGGCAGAAAATTCAACACTGCAACCCTTATGTTAAAGTTGTAACAACAATGTGTGTAGAAAAGTGAGAGTAAATAGTCCTCTTTTGAACACCATTGAACACAAAGCATTTCGTTTGTGTTGAATTAAAGTACACTAAAAGCTATTAACAAATGCATTCTTGAATATATTGAAGCTTCGTTACTCAATGCATGCGTATACATGAATGTGAAGCACAATTTGTAGTCACCAAATGGATGATTTACGAAAACTGAATGATTTTTAACTTCACTTTTGTAATTACAGATTCGAAATGCATCCACCACCATTCAACCAGTCAAAAATTCTGAAGGAACACTAGGAAAGCTGTTAAATGAGACGGATGTTCTTCCGTTTTCAGCATTTCTTACAGATAAGCATGGAAGGGAACATACATATCTTCGTATTTCCGTCTCAGAAAGATGCAATTTGAGATGTTGGTGGAATTTACTAACATGAATTATTACTAACTAACTAAGTAACATAGTCAAAATAAGAAACAGTGTCACTTGTGCCGGTAAAAAATATTGCTCACTATAGGTACGTATTGTATGCCAGAAGAAGGTGTGCCATTAACTCCATCCCAAAAACTGCTTTCTACTCCAGAAGTGGTCCGCATAGCAAAACTGTTCGTCAAACAAGGGGTGGACAAAATACGCATTACTGGGGGAGAACCTTTGCTCAGAAAAGATCTACCGGCCATAATAAGTAATAAATACATTTTGCATGCCAAAATGCTAAAATTACAAAGTGCCAATTCAAATGCTATATGCTGTATAAGCTGTACCGTGCAATCTTACAATGCCCCGTCTAGGTCAGATATCAGAACTCAATGTGAAAAGCCTGGGAATAACTACAAATGGGATACTTTTAAGCCGCCTAATGCCTCAGCTAATTGCAGGAGGGCTGACTAAAATTAATGTCAGTTTGGATACGTTAAACGCACTAAAATTTGAGAAAATTTCCCGTCGACCTATCGCCGCATGGTACAAAGTTTGGAAAGGGATCGAAAGCGCAGAACTAATGGGGTATCATCCCCTCAAAATCAATGTAGTAGTCATGCGGGGAACAAACGAAGATGAGATTTGTGATTTCGTGGCTTTAACTCAAGAGCGTCATTTGGATGTTCGATTCATTGAATACATGCCATTCTCGGGGAATAAATGGGATCTTCAAAAAATGGTTTCATACAAGGAAATGATGGAGATGATTAGTGCAAAGTTCCCAACTATCGAGAAGCTAGAGGACTCGGTTAATCATACTGCAAAAGTGAGATTTTGAAATGAGCAACGTTTTGACTGTACATTACCTTGCATTGTTAAAAACATTTCTTTATATAGGGTTATAAAGTTCCTGGATGGACCGGACAAATAGGATTCATAACTTCAATGTCCGAACACTTCTGCGGTGGTTGCAATAGACTTCGTATAACTGCTGATGGGAATCTGAAAGTGTGTTTGTTCGGAAATGCTGAAGTTTCTCTTCGGTAACAAAATGAATCCGCATCTTCATGACATCCTTTATTTTAATTGATAAATTACTATGCCACATAATAATTAACTTACTTTTAGTAATCTAAACTTGTAATTAATTGTTGACTTTCAGGGATATGATCCGTGATGGAGCAACGGATGAAGAACTGCTTCAAATTATTGGCCAAGCTGTTTCACGGAAACATCCAAAACATGCAGGTAATGTAAGGCAATTAACTTAGCTTTTGGCTACCGCCACACTACCTGCTGGAATGTTACTACTCAAATACAGGTCATATTGCACGTCGTTGTGTGTGACGGTACTATGCAAACAGAACGCTTCTCACGCTGCCCCAGAATTCCTATAAACATTTTCTTGAATTCTATTCGCTGTTTTAGTCTTACTTTGTTTGAAAACTTTGGCCACTTTGGCATACAATTAACAAATGTGTTATCTAACTTGCCCACAACAGGTATGATGAACCTTGCCAAAATGGAGAACAGACCTATGATCTTGATCGGTGGGTGATGTCAAAATCTTTTTCCTTTGTATACTACTACGTATGTAAAAACACATTCGAGCCACATTTTTTCCTAACCCTAACCATTTCATCTAAATTATGTCTTCTTACGCTATCCAGGATCATCACCATTTCCCAACGCTTACTCAACGATGACATCGGTAGCCAATTTGAACACTTTTATAACAGACTTAAAACCGACCATTCCTTTTATACCTCCCGAAAACTACTGGAACAAAATTCCTACCCGACTATTCTCAACCAGCCATTATTCCCTGGGCTCTGACAATAAATTAAGTCATGTGGACAACCAAGGTAGGGCCCAAATGGTGGATGTGAGCCATAAGAAAGTGACTGTAAGAAAAGCGATTGCAGAAGGGAAAGTCTATCTAAGTCCAACGGCATTTCTAGCCGTGAAGGAAAACAAACTGAACAAAGGGGAAGTGCTGACTGTGGCACAATTGGCAGGTATTTGTGGAGCCAAGCAAACCTCGTCCCTGATTCCTTTATGCCATCCAATTTTCTTGACACATGTACAAGTGGAGTTAACTTTGCATGAGGAGAGTCATAGTATTCACATCAAAAGTGTAGCTACAGCTACTGGAACTACTGGTGTAGAAATGGAAGCACTCACAGCCATTTCCATTGCATCTTTGACTGTTTATGATATGTGCAAAGCGATAGATAAAAGTATTCGAATCAGTGATATACGACTTTTGAAAAAAACTGGAGGGAAATCAGACTACGGAATCAATAATACTGACTAACTTGGAGTTGGAGATGAATGAGCTATAATATATTTGAGAACACTACTTTAAACTGTGAAGATAAACCAATGAATAAAACTTATTGATTATTGAAGCAGAGAGCATTTTAGAGCAATGCGTTTATTTTTTCTATGCATATCCTTTAGCACCGAGTTGAATAATATAATCTCTTTAAATATTTCTAAATATCCGAGTCTAAAATCTACAAGAGTTTGTTGTTAAAAGTTAAAATCTTATTTATAGTTGACTCTAGGACCAACATTGATATGTTTTAAGGTATCCCCAGAAATTATTCCCCTGATAGGACCTTCCAAGTTCTCAGAGTAAATGTCAGCTGCTAATTCTTCCATGCTGATCTCCCCATCTGCTTTAGCTTCTTTGACCGCTTTGTCAATCTGTTTTCGTACACTAACATCGATGTCCTTGAGTTCCTCCGCAGTAGCTAACTCACTCTGGAGCATTTTGTCTTTGAAATGGGTAATTGGATCGCGACTTTGACGTACTTCTTGGACTTCCTCTCGCGTTCTGTATGAGGTACCGGGATCAGACATGGAATGACCGTGATATCTGTAAGTCTCAGTCTCCATTAGGAGAGGACCTTTTCCTTCCATACACACTTGGCGTGCAAATCTGGTAGCCTCCCTTACAGCTAATACATCCATTCCATCCACCTTTACATACAATGTAGAAAAAAACAGTTAGTAATCTGGAAATGAAATTCAACACTAAAATTGTAACAGTTAGTGTCAAAATGTTTATTTGCATACCCATATTCCAGGTACATAGTCTCCTCGAGTATAGTAATTAACATTAGCAGAGGCCCGATCAGCAGACGTACCCATACCATACCCATTGTTTTCGCAAACAAAGATGCAAGGGAGATTCCAAAGTTTTGCCATGTTAAATGCCTAATCAGAGGAAATCAATGAGCCTTCGAAACCTTGTTGTATAATTCGCCATGTTTTCAAGTATCAAGATAGTAAATATACCTCGAAAAGTTGTCCTTGATTGGCAGCTCCATCACCATACAAAGCAACATTAATACCACCATCTCCTTTGTATTTATGTGCGAGTCCCAGTCCAGCGCCTAATGGAATCTATTACAAAACAAGTGATCAATTAAATTATCTGCATTAGTTAGTTATATTCCACAATCTAACCAGACATAAACGGGCTGGAAATGTTAACTTACTTGGGCACCGACGATTCCATTTCCACCATAAAAGTTTTTTGCATACATGTGCATAGAACCACCTTTCCCACGGGCACAACCTCCCTTTCTTCCTAATAATTCGGCAAGAACAGCAAAAGGTGTTGCTCCCAACAAATAAGTCCAACCATGAGCTCTGATAGAATACAAAGTTGTTTGTATTTTAGTCAAAAACAGTCCTAAATACGAAACAATGTGGTTGGGCTAGCAAAACGTAACTACCTGTAGGCTGTAATGACGGAATCAGCTGCAGTTAGTGAATTCTTCATCCCAACAGCACAGGCTTCCTAGAACAATAAATTAGTCAGTTTAGTGAATTTTCCCCTTCAGAAAAGCAACTTGCATGAGCAAGCTATATAAACTTAATATTTTGAAAAAAACATGGTCTAAAAATTTATATACCTGACCAGAGTAGAGATGGCAAAAGCCCCGAATAGCTTTTTCTTTGTACAAGTTACTAGCTGCAGTTTCCATCCTACGAATTGTCTGCATATCTTTGTACCTACACAAAAAGTTATTAAAACATAAAAATTTGGAATGAATTATCAATAAGCATGGCTGAAATCTAAATAAATGCGTATAACATACATGGCCAAAGCATCATCCCTGGTGACAGTAACAGATGTAGATGGACCGGAATCAAGACGATGTAATTTGTAAGGTTTCGTTTCAAAACTCGCCTCCGTAGAAATCCCTTTTTTGAGCCATGTCTGCAAAAATTTGGACAGGAAATAATTAATTCAAAATAGAAGGAATAAACATTACTGCACTCAAATCTCAAAGTCACTACCTTCCATGTCCCATACTGCGGAGTAGAGACACGGGGTTCGCATGCAAAAACAAATCGCATTATATAACTGATCTAACAGGGGATCAAAAATACCAATTCTATCTACTTACATAATCACTCGAGACTCGAATGAACTCTAACTCGTTTAAACGCAATCATGATACACTTACCGAATTAGCTAACGCGCGACGTTGATGTTTCGAAGAAAGTCGGACCAACTTTGAAGGAATCATCGAGAATCGTGTCCAAAAGAGCGAATTTTCCTAAAATTTGAACAAAATAGACTGGATGGGAAGATCACCACTAATACTGAGCTGGAAAATGGAAACACGGGGATGGTTTAGGATCTCTACGTCACGCCACTATTTGCTCGCAATAAGGTTGCTCTCTAAACGTGTTAAATGATTTGTAACAGAAATTAAGACATGCGGGAACAAACTGATCACACGTGAATTATACAATTTGTAGTAATTGTATGGTCGTGATTTTCCCTAGCTCAGTTTTCAGTTAGTTTAGTTAGCTCTTCTCCAGGATAAAACTTACTTCCTCCCTAAGCAGTGTTCAATTTTCGTATCGCGCCAATTCAATGTCTCATAAAACAACACTGCGTGCGTACGAATATGGAGGATTCCAAAATCGTCGGAAATCAATGGCGGATATTTTTTCCTCCATGTTGTAACTGAATTTTTCAAGTTGAGAATTCGAATATATCGAATATACAAGGAATAATTGAGATAAGAATAGATGCGTGTTATTTATTGATAAAAAATGCAAGACTTGGATGTCTTTTCCCTTCAAAGTTACAGAAGTTAGTGATGTACGGTAAAAGAGGGAAAAATCAAGGTATTACCCAAAGAGATGCGTTTCATTATTCATGCTTTATTACAAAAAGAACATTGTCGCTATTATTGACATTTTCAAACTTCCTGCTGCTTCACTGTCAACAATTTAACAATAAAATATACTTACAAAAATGCACAACAAGCAAACTTGACCACTATAGGTTGAATTACGAATTAACTAAACTATTTTCATAGTCGTCTACACATTCCAAAAATCGCATCAAATAATAATTGATTTCTCTACCAACCAAAAACCTTACTTTTATGAGGAGCGACAAATCAGTTTTGTTTTAAGTCAGCGTACAAATTTTTCACGTAATGCTGACAAACTTTCTATTTTGTGCGAATTTTATCTGATTAATTTAATCACATATTACAATTACAACTGTCTTTCTTTCCGAACGTACAAACATTTGAAAACGAAAGAAATCTACAAAAACAACAAATTGGAGCCTGGGATTATTACTGCGCACTTAGCTAAATTTTTGTTCAAGATATTGAATACAAGAAATTTACGGAAACAGACATGCTTAGGTTTTAAAATGTGTAGATTCTAGTTGTTGAGAACATAGTGATGCTGTTCCATCCATAAATGCTTGAGCATTGATTCGGTCTTTTATATAATTTCCATGGATGACCGTGAATTCATTTAAGTAGTAATTCTATACCACAAAAGATTTCAACAAAAATTGAAAAGGAAACCTGAGATCAGTGCATTTCATTATGATATTAAGTTATATCATTTGACATTATAAATTTGTAGTTCACAGCAAAAAGAGATGGAAACATTTATTTTACGTCACACCAGGGTTTAACTCCGGTTTGTTGGCATATATTAAGAACACTAAAAAGTTCCATTATTATTGCTTTGTATTTGCATTTTTCTGTTATCCCTTTGTTGTTGACTATTAAATTATTTTTTTTAAATTCTATGTCAATCTTGTCCATCAACTTCGATCAGATAGCAAAAAACAAAAAAAAAAAATCTAAAGAACAATGATGATCGTCATAATATAATGAAACTTAACTGACTTGACAATACATATTTTTATCATCATCCGGATTTGTAATCACGAAAAGGAAGATTCCTTGAAAAAACACAAGAACAGTTTACGACATTAAGTTAGAAGAGTCTCAGTAATGATAGAGAACATTTTGTGGAAATCCATTGACAAGGGGTCCTGCTCCATTTGTGATTGGACCGGGTGGAGAACTCATGGCACCGATTCCTCGAGGGAAAAACATTTGCTGCTGTGTTTGTTGCAACTGCTGCTGTGGTTGTTGAGCACGATAAAAACTTTGCTGCTGTTGTTGCTGCTGAACGCGGCTAGGATCGAACATCATGGCAGCAGCAATCATGGTAGGATCATGTATCATTAGTTGTTGTTGCGGACCACCCGACTGGTTAATAAACAATGGTCTTTGAGGCTGCTGTTGTTGAGGAGCAATCGGATGGTGATTAGACAATGGGGCTAACACTGAAGAGTTATTATTTGGGAATCTAAGAGTGCTATTGTTTTGTTGATGGAAATTATTGTTATTGTTGGTATTATTGATGTGATTAGACCAATTGTTGTGTCTTCCTCCTCCTCCTCTGGGAGACGAGGACTGTTGTTGCTGCATTTGGAATAGCGGCGGCCCACTCATTCTTGAATATTGTTGTTGACTAGACATTATCCCATTACTACTAGCACTGATTGGTGTTCGTCCTCCCGCTCCCCTTATATGGGTTCCGGTGGGAGTCCCCATGTAAGGTGGCTGTTGTTGATGAGGAGCGGCTGTTGTATACTGGACACAAGTGGAGCCATTCATTATGACTGGATGCCCTCGAGGACTACTGTGTGGATGTTGTGAAGGTTGTTGCTGTGCTATAGAACGAGGTGGACCAGAGCCTACTCCACGGGGAGGTGGTTGAGCGGACTGAGGGACATTGGCCATCAGTGGTGCCCCAATCATCATCTGTGGTGGCCGCATGGACGCTGCCTGTTGCTGGAAAGTGGCTAAATGAGGAAGGCCGCTAGTGTTCATGTTTATTAAAGGAGATTGGGGATGATGGGAAAGCATAGGCGGAGACAAGGGTGCTGGTACAAATAGAGGCATCATATTTGGCGCGTATGTGAGCAATTGTCCGTGGGGATGTTGAGGTGTGGACGATACCACTGTTCCATTCATGGCCCCCATCATGAGATCATTTCGTTGTTGTTGTTGACCTTTTTGTTGTTCAGCCATCATCTGTTGAACAACAATAAATGGTTCAAATAACATTTAGAAAACTTTTCATATGACATTTAAATCCTAGCTGTTAAATCTTGGATCAGATTTAGATTTGCTAGCGTATATTACCAAATCCCATACACAATAATGTTTATCAAAATCTATCTTTCATACTTTTCTATGAATCGATCCTGGGCGGGATTGAAGTTTTAGTTGCTTTCCATACAGCGTCGTCCCTTCCATAGAATTAATTGCATAGGGTACCGATGACTCGTGCATAAAATGTAGAAAACTATATCCTCTATGTGGATTCCCATTAATTCCTTTTGGCGTTTTTATACTGCTGATTGGTCCAACCTGTTAGGGAGCAAAAAATGATTAGTACTGAAGTTGATGACCAATAATTTACGCTATTGCAAAGGATGCACCAAATTATGTAGCATAGTAAGCTACAGAATAGCCACGTAGTATTTATTATCTTCTTCGATCCTTACCCTAGCGAATACTTCGAACAGCAAAGCCTCTGTAACTCGAGAATCTAAATTTCCAACCCATAATATACAATTGATATTATCCTCAGGAGATTCCTCCGGCACTTCCTCTTCGAAATTCATCATTGGTGTCTGCAATACAATAGCATGATTATCATTTAAAAGTTTGGTATAATAAACCGATCAGCCAAAAACAACAAAAAATCTAAATTCTTCACCATAAAATTCACTGATCGCAACCGATCAGTTCACTGGCAAAAGTTAGCCAACTTCAACTTGTGAAATTAAATCCACAACGATAAATACAATTAATAATTAGAACAATAATTATAATCCAGACTAATAACTAACCGCCGCAACCTAAACCGGATTACGGAATAGTCAAGTAACTATACTTCACAAAAACACAACTTGGTGAGAGTTACTATAAACTACCGAGGTCACAAAATCCTGAAAAATCAAAGGAATGCTTTCTCTTCCAAAAGAGTTTTGCACAAAAAAAACCGAAATTTAGCAAAAATTTAACAGTACAAAAAATCCCTTGAAAACAATTCGGTCATTGATTCATACATTCTCTATACGGCTACCTAAACTTTTGCCATTCTCTTCTCTACAGATATAAGCTGGATGCGGACTAGAGCTTATATACATCAACAAATTCAATCAGCACATAGCGGCGCGCCAATGCTACCAATATTTCTACCTAATTGCCAAAGTATAGACAAATAACAGGGTTAACTGAAAGCTTTAACATTTATAAACAATTAAATGGTCAACTTTACACATTCATTATGACAAAGAATCTTTACTTTCCGTTTTGACAATCAACAAAACCGAATTCATAGTGTTTTTAGCAGCTAACTATACTTTTAAAGTTTTATAGTGGCTAATAATTTGTCAACTGTCCTAAAAAATACTGTACAAAAAGTAGTCGCCATCGTCGGCATTCTACAATACAATGAAACCTCCTTAATCGTAATCTAATTATTTCCCTGGCATACGATTACTGGAGGCTATTCATTTTCACATATCGGCGCATATAGACTCTGGTACTATGTGAGGAAATTGTTTGCTTTGGTTTCGGAAGCTGGCAATAGCACTACTTTTCACTTAAAAGTTGCATGGTTTCATGGTATTACCCTATATATGCTACGAAACTTGCTGCTCCCTTCAGCTATCCGTATCATATTCATTTCGCATTCTATCATTCACTTTCTATTTCTGAGAGTCCACTGCACTATGCCACTGTTGCCTTTTACTTCACTACTACTACTATATGTATTGTCACTCCACTTGAGTAAAGCCAATGTTTTCTTCCGAATATGCTGGTTCCGAATACAAAAGCCTATGGGAATTGTCAAGCGTGTATTTTCAGTTTCAGATGCATGAGAACGTGTCTATACCTTCGCTTGGGTGTCATATCGTGTATTACGAGTGAGTCCCTAATATTTTGGACAGCAAAAGTAAGATCTGCATGCAAACGGCTATGGTTTTGGAGTTCCAAAGAGACACAAATAAGTTTACCAAGTAAATGCAATGTTTATTTTTCAGTAGAATAAATGTACAGTAGTTGTGGATTTCCACATTTTGCCATTTTTTAAGAGATACACATGTAAGTTTACAGATTTGTAAAATCTAATATTATATATAGGGACCGCATGATAAACGCAAGTTGCTAACTTTAAAAAACACTTCTTATAGCAGATAGATAAATTAAGAACTGAATAACATATCACAACACAAATCAAAATTGTCAGACGTCCTTCATACTATTCGTTATCAAACCAAAACATAGATAAAAAAAGATATAATAATATTAAGTTAGGAAAGAGTAAATTTTTATCCTTCCCAACCCCAGTCTAAACCATCACGATTACCAGCTTGGTTAAGCTTGATGCGCCTATGAGGTTGAAAAATGTCTCCTGGTCGGTAATCAAATACATTTGACGAAGGAAGAATCAACATTTCGGGATCGATGCGATTCCAAATATACTCCTCTTGAGGATAAATTTCTTCCGGCATGTTATTCCGTGGAGTTTTAAGCAACTTGAAGAGCAACTCTACCACTTGTTTATGAAATAAAGCTGAATTCACGCTCCCATTCTGTCGGAGGATTAAGTTCATCATATATCGTAGCTTGTTTACCTGCAAAACAAAACACAGCTATTCAGAACACTGTAACAAACATGCATACATAATTTAGGACAAGTAAATATTCAAAGAGACTTACCACTTTAATATCTTCATCCGAAAACTCGGTGTCAAAAACGATTTCCAAGTCATGGTCAGGATAAATGGGCATGTCAGGCTCTTGGGGAGATGTCCCAAGCCCACACAAAACTCCGGTATACCTTGTTATCTCCATATCAGTCCGGAGTTCCATAGTAGGAGCAAATATCATAGCAAGCAACGGTGCAAGACCAGGGATAGCGGGCATAATTGTAGTATTCCTGTTTCAGCAAACATAATCGGTTAATTTCACAATTCATGAAAATCCAACATCCAAAATCCACAAGTATGACAAGTTTCAGTATTACCTAGCACTCACTCGACCACTACGAGCTTGAATACCCATATGAGCAGCAATAAGCAGACGGGAAGTTGGACATGTTGGTTCATGATCCAATACAACAGAATTCACGCTCAACTGATCTATTACAACTTGTTTAATGTTACTGCTTCGACACAAGGATTGAAATTCAATTTCCAAGGGACTGTAAGGGCCTTTCAAGGTCACGGAGCACTGCAAGTTAAATCTTCCTCATTAGAATAAATGTCAACAAGGATTAAATCTTGATTTGACAATAGAAAATATTTGCATTCAATTCACCTTAGCATCTTGTGGAGGATCCACGAAATCATAATCAAGTTCAGGGGCAACTTGTTCCAAATTATGAGCTAGGCATTCATCTTCATCGAATCTTACACATTTGAATCGCTGCCTTGTTTCATGGTTTTGCTACATGAAAAATTTATGATTAAAGCACTACAGCAATAAAGGAACAACACACCGCCTGAAGTTAACGCAAACCTACCAAAGAGTGCATTGGCTCCACGGTTTTTTCTGCAAAGTTGTGATTTTTCAGATACTCATTCAGATTGAATACATCTCCTTCGTTGTTCATCTTGCCTTCCAATTCACCAATAATCACGCTATTTGATACAGAGTAAATCTATAATCACAAGAAAAGTCTCATGTGAGCAAATATTGTCAACCAATAGATCGTTTAAAAATTCCTGCAATATATATAAAACTTACTTTCATTACAAGAATACTCATTTTCTGACAAAATGTTTTAAGCTTGTCAGTTGCTTGAGAGTGCCAAATAGACCCATGCACAATTGCTGGCTTTACTTCACTCAGTCTACACTCCACAGCCTAAATACAATATAGTTCCGTAATGGTTCAAATATGGAATTCATTGTGAGACTGAAGTGAGGATGAAAAACTTACATATCCTGGTGCCCTAGTGAGACCTTTAAGTACCAAGGATGGGGGAAAATCGCGTAGCAGTGCAGTATTCATCCAAACAGAATTACCAAAATCCACAAAGTAGATCTGCGACAACACAGCAAGCATTTAAAATCACACACAAAAACTATCACAAAGAAAAATATTTAATGTAAAGTATTTTCATACCAAAGCCTCCCCAATAGGATTTGTGATCAGAATCTTCCCTCTGTAATAATGAACAGAGTCACTTGGGTCAGTAAACGGAGCCAGGCAAAATGAATTAGGGAGGATTTTACTCCTAGGAAGAGGAATGTCCACAAACTCAGCACTAATCTGCTCCGTGATTTGCTCAACTTTCCCATAATTTTTCATATATACTGCAAAAAATTGGCTGGGAGACTCCTCATGTGTGACCATAATTTGAACTTCATTCACATGAATTGGGGGCAACTCAACTTGAGGAGGACAACGTGTGTATCTTCTTTCAGACAGTCTCCGCAGCCATGCATTTTTGGCAATCTCTTCATTCTCCCTACTATAGTTAGTTAGCATTGCGCAAAAATCAAAGTTAGTTAGTACACAAAACTATAATACTTATTTTTTCATCATCTAAAGTCCAACTAACTTACTAGGTAAGATTGAACTCCATATTATGCCTCAGTTGACGCCGCTTAATAGCCCGATAAAGTCCTTTGCTAACAGGCCCAATTTTCTCTCCTCTTTGATCAAAAACTGCAAATACTTTCTGGCTATCGAACTTAATTGCAGGAACACTGAGACCATGGGACAAATAGTCAGCAATATGCTTCGCATACAATGTCCCGTCGTGGTCAATAGGGAATCCTTTAAAGTACACCGTACGGAACAAATCGTTTCCATTCACCAGTCTAAACATTTCTTTCTCGTGAGTAGAAGGTGTGCGAGGTCTCATACGATGGAAGTAATTGGGATAGAACGCTCCAGCAATTGCAATCTAACAGAAATACAAAACATGTCTATTGACAACTTCACCGTGGTTCAAGAAAAATGTAGCCACGCCACAACCTTTAAACTCACCTTTAGCAGTAAGCCTTCCTCTTTTGTGATTTCAGTGTCATCTGGACTACTACAGTATTGATTTACATGCGGGTCAATTCCTTTTCGTTTAAGACGTTCTTGAATTAGCTCCACTGTGGACTTCATTTCTCTGTAAATGACAAAAAATAATGAAAAATTAGGGCACGTTTTCCAAGTTTGCATATACAGAGCCACTGAATAGATAAATTTTTACCTCAAAGTAGACAGCTGCACAAATGCACCTCTCGCCCACGACCTCTCTGTATAATTCGAACGACGATCTTGTGACATTCCAGATTCAGAATACTTGGAAGTCCAGTGCTACATAGTAAAAAAAATAGTCAGAAAAAGTAAATATAGTATTACTAATGCAAATGCTGAATAAAGCAAACAGAGTATATTCATACCTTGTACAGGAAAAGAACGGCAAACAGATCGCTATAGCTTCTCCTACCCCATGATAATTTTGAAAGGTAAGAATCCAATTGTTTGTGCATTGGGGTGCTGAATGAACTTTTGCCACTCAAACCAGCCGCTATAAGAAAACAATCCAACTATAAAGTAATCATCAGCTACTTGGATTCTAATGAATGATTAGTTGGATGCATTCGCTTTACCAATAATGATAGCGTCTCGGAGTACACCGTAGCAATAGCCCAGCATAATAAGCCGACTGCATTGTTGTGGAATGGGAAGATCAGTCATAATTTCTCCCATAAAAGTGATATCTCCATCACAAGTGTCATATCTACATCCTCCACACGTTTCATCTATCATCATCAATGTCAATGCACCGAGCTGCAGAAAAAAAAAATATTTTCATAAAGTATAAAAAAATGTGGTAATTACAAAAAAATTCCTTGATTAACTAAACTACACAAATTCATGCACAAAAATAAGTTGAAACTAATACTACAAATAAGAAACCTCTTTGAGATTGGCCACAGCTCGTTCGATCCCAGATATGGGAGGGGCGTCCAAGGCCATGGCTAAAAGTTTTTTCGGAGCTCCTGCATTCAACTTTTTCAATTGCAATACAACAGTTTCCAAGTTGGAACGCAGCATTTCGGGTTGAATGTCTTGATCCAGAGTCTAATACAAGAAATATTATATTTTGGTCAACTTAATCTTCCAAGAGTAGAGAACAAATTTTTTGTGTAGAGTAAGAAATAATCATTTGTTTGACAAACTTGGTTCGTACAAAATAGAAATTTTTAGGTATCAATCGATAAACTTTCCCTTCAGCCACACGACCAGTACGACCTCTGCGTTGAATACACTGGCTTCTAGATGCCCAAACCAGTCTCAGAGTTGTAAAATTTGTCTCGTCATCAATGCACAGAGATTTTGACAAGCAGAAGTCAATAACTATTCAATTGAGCAAACACAAATGTGAAAAAAATTCATAAGCATATCAAACGAAATAGCTAGATATAGACAGAAATAAATAAGGAAAAAAATCTACCATAAACAATATCTGGCACAGTTACAGAGCTCTCAGCAATATTTGTTGAGAGAATAATTTTCCGCTGATAATTCTCAGGCTTTTCAAATACTCGAGACTGCTCCTCATCAGTAATGGAAGAATGAATTGGGTGAATTAACCAATTGTAATCCTCCCGTTTACTATAAAATAATTGAATTTTTGAATTAAACATGCATACAGTAAAACCTAATTAATTCACATACCTAATTAGAATAGTAATATCACTCAAAATGAAACAAAATAACAGAAAGACAAAAAATCGTACTTGTCCAAATTTTCTTTGATTTCACAATTTAGAGCCCGCATCATAGCATGAATTTCTTCCATCCCAGGCAAGAAAACCAACACTGATCCCCGGTTCATGAGCTAATTTAAAAAAAAAATATGAGTACACAGAATATAACATGAATACAAACATTATTAAAAATTAATAAGGGAGCACAAAACTGACCTTGACCCCTTTTTTGCTGCCCCTGAGTCTAGGATCATGACAGGCCCTTTTTTCAAGAGAGTCGAGTTCCACAATAGTTTGTACAGCAACATCGTAAATTTCATCAATCACGAGAGCGCGATCAGCTTGCGTCAAATCTGCATCAATTTTGGCCAATTTTTGGGGCTGAAAACAAATATTGTCCACATATTACTCACGTTACACTTAAGTTAAAATAATACCAAACATTGTGCTTACGTCCAAAACTAATTGATCCAAATAAATATCCTCAATATGATGCCTAAATGCATGAGGAATTTTAATAATAGGAGCGTCGTTGATTTCATATTGAGTACGATGCGATGTGAAATATTTGGAAAATTTTGTGGCATCCAACGTTGCAGACATCAAAATAAGCTTCACATAGCGTAGTTTCCCTTTCGTGTCATCTTGAAGAATTTTTTTAATGACCAACAGCAATAAATCAGACTCCAAATCCCGCTCATGCACTTCATCAATAATTATATGCGTGTATTCTTTCAAAGTTTTGTCAGCAATAAGTTTTTGCAGGAGAACTCCAGTAGTTACATAGGTTAACAGAGTTTCTCCAGGTTCACGTTTAAAATCTCTGCCAACCTGAAACATAAATTTTAAATCAGTCAATCTTTTAGGTTTTACAGTTGTTTTTTTAAATGATGAATTTAAGAAACTTTGTCCACTAACATGATAACCAACAACAGTTCCTATGTTCCAACTACGTTCATAACAAACTCGCCTCGCCACAGAAATAGCTGCAATTCTTCTGGGTTGAGTTACAACAATGTTGCACATTTGATTATTTGCGAAGCATTGGTCCAAAATAAACTGGGGTACCTGCCCGAAATTAAAAAAAAAATCAAAATGAATCTGTTTCTTGACATTTGAAAGTTCAATCATAATGCATCATATTTCAAAATAATACCTGAGTAACAAAGAAATAATGAGGTTAAAATAAAGGTAAATAAACCTAGCTATGAAAAGGATAAGGGAGGGAAAACCTTCCTCAGAGACTCGGAAGGAAAACCCTAACCAACTGGGAACGCAACCCCAGCACATACCATACCTGTTTAGTTTTGTATTCATACCTGAGTTGTTTTACCGCAGCCAGTAAAGCCTTCGATAATCACGACTCGGTTATTTTCGATAGCCTTGAGTATCTGCATTTTTTTAATCCATCAAAATTAAATTAAACACAAGGTTTGACAAAGAGAAATAACACAAGTATCACTTCACAAACCTACACAAATGTAGGTGAAGATAAACTGAAAACAAAACAATACCTTTGGCTTAGCTTCACACACTGCAAGTTTGACAGACTCTGGTTTCTTAGAATTGAAATTGTAGTTTTTAAAGACATTGAGGCGTTGAAAATATCTGCTATTTGGTTGAAACGCAGCTTCTTCCTCCTCTGAATCAGTGTCTTCCTAAAATGAAAAAAAAAAACAGTTTACTATAAAAGGACCATAATATGTTGTAATAAGTGGCAACAGGATGATTGAAAACTCACAGTCGGCAATGGAATTGCTTTCTCCTTCAATTCTTTGTGATCATGCACATACTGGCATTCTTCTTCGACAGTATGATTCTTGTAATATGCTTTTTTGTCCAATTGGGGTTCAGGTACTCCTAACTCATCCGATTCTACTACCTTGGTCAATTTCACAGTTGGCATCTTTTTATTTCCAAACTCGAAGAATGATG
>Ga0210040_10004726_pt1 | contig 17596 bp, 15 predicted proteins | sample CryGeyCG12114_NA_FD_185462 | JGI IMG/M metagenome (GOLD analysis project Ga0210040, IMG submission 185462) | Groundwater microbial communities from aquifer - Crystal Geyser CG19_WC_8/21/14_NA (SPAdes) (version 2) | ecosystem: Environmental > Aquatic > Deep subsurface > Groundwater | place: USA... | reverse complement strand
CGAATTACGCGTTGACCCTTTTTGCCAGCACTTTGGTGTTTGCGGTGGATGCCAGTGGCAAATGCTTCCTTATGAGCAGCAATTGCAATATAAGCAGCAGCAGGTGACTGATAATCTCAGACGCATTGGTAAAGTAGAGTTACCTGAAATTTTTACCATACTTGGTGCAGAGCAAACGACGCGTTATCGCAATAAAATGGAATACACTTTTGCAAACAAGCGTTATCTTTTAGCTGAAGAAATCCATAATCCTGATATTTCTTCTGATGAAAATGTTGCAGGTTTTCATGCCCGCGGTTTATTTGACAAGGTCGTTCCTATTTTTGAATGTCACCTGCAGGTTGAGCCTACCAATTACCTTCGGCTTGCCGTTTTGGAATATGCGAAGGAACATGCTATTTCTCACTATGATATTCGTAATCATACCGGTTACTTAAGAAACCTGTTGATACGTATTGCGACAACAGGTGAAATAATGGTAAACCTGGTGGTGGGTTATGAAGACAAAAAAATCAGGTTGCCATTGCTGGAATTTATTAAAAATAAGTTTCCGGAGATTAAAACCCTGTTGTATACGATTAATACAAAATGGAACGACAATTTATTTGACCTGGAACCACAGGTGTATACAGGTAAAGGATATATAATTGAGAAACTGGAAGACTTTGAATTTAAGATATCCCCTAAGTCCTTCTTTCAAACTAACACAAGGCAAGGCGAAAGATTGTACCAGGTGACAAGGGAATTTGCCGAATTGGATGGAACGCAAACAGTTTACGATCTGTATTGCGGTACAGGTAGTATTGGAATTTTTGTAAGTAAACTGGCGAACAAAATTGTAGGCGTAGAGGTTGTTGCAGATGCGATAGAAGATGCCAAAGAAAACGCGGGATTAAATAATCTTGATAATGCTGCTTTTTATGCCGGCGATGTTATAGATATCTGTAATGATGCTTTTTTTAAAAATAATGGCAGGCCCGATGTAATTATTACTGACCCGCCAAGAGCAGGAATGCATGAAAAACTGGTAAGGAAATTATTAGAGATTGCTGCACCATCCATTGTATATGTAAGTTGTAACCCTGCCACACAGGCACGAGACCTTGCTTTGCTGAATGAGAAATATGCGGTGACGAAAATACAACCCGTTGACATGTTTCCGCATACATTACACATTGAAAATGTTGTACAATTAAAACTTCGCTAACTTATAGCGGTATACTTTTGTAAAGGAATAATCAATTATGCAAGAATTCAGACCAAGTAATTTCCAGGTACTGCCTGTTGTTATCAAGAACCTGGTAATTATAAATGTGCTTTTTTTCCTGGCCCAAAGTACACTTGGTGCTACAGGTATGATAGATCTTGAAGACTTTTTGGGCTTGCATCATGTGAAGTCACCTCTTTTTCAACCCTGGCAGCTTGTTACTCACCTGTTTTTACACGGCAATTTAATGCATATACTTTCGAATATGTTTGCCCTGTGGATGTTCGGATCAATTTTGGAAAATCTGTGGGGGCCAAAACGTTTTCTAACATTCTATTTTTTATGCGGGATTGGGGCGGGACTGATTCAGCTTGCCTCTCTGTGGTATCAATATCAAAATTTGCTGGATACATTTGTCGCCATTAAAAATCATCCAACTCCGGAATCTATTATAACCTTCTACAACAATTACGGCGGTAGCAGCCAGGCATGCATTAACATAGCAAGGGATTACCTGGCAGATGTAGCAGCAAACGATTACAGCAGCGTCCTTCAGTGCGTAAGTGATCAAACAAATAAACTTATTAGTCATCCTACAATAGGTGCGAGTGGTGCAGTGTTTGGGATCTTAGCAGCATTTGTTTATCTTTTTCCTAATACCTCTATTTATCTTTATTTTTTTATACCCATAAAGGCAAAATGGATTGGACTGTTTTATTTTGGTTCAGAAGTTGTTTCTGCTTTTCAAAATAATCCGACCGACAATGTTGCACATTGGGCACATTTGGGCGGAGGATTAGTCGGTTTCCTGTTGATACTTACATGGAACAAAAAAAATAAAAGAAGATTTTATTAAAGAGACTATATTGTAAACAATTTTATTCAGATGAGCTTATTACAGCAAAATAGCCGGAAAAAGATTTTGATGGGGCAAGACGGTAACTCTCTTGTGCTGCTTATCGCATTTAATGTCATAGTATATATACTATTAAATTTTACTAAAATTGTTTACCTGGCAAATAACAGTACAGAAGGGGTATTTAATGCTCGTGTATTAAGTTGGTTTATAGTACCGGCCCAGCCTGGTGTTTTTGCTACACGTCCATGGACCCTGCTTTCGTATATGTTTACCCACAATAGTATTTGGGAGATAATCAGCAGTATGCTCTGGTTGTGGGGTTTTGGGTACATTATGCAGGATCTTTCGGGTAATAAAAAACTCATTCCTGTTTACCTGTATGGCGGCTTTGCCGGTTCTGTAATTTTTCTGTTGACGGTTAATCTTATTCCTTCTATCAGTGAAAATGTTAATAGTGTAAATCCATTGATTGGTGCCGGTCCTGCTTTGATGGCAATAGCTGTAGCCACAACGTCTTTAGCCCCCCGTTACAGGATATTTCCCATGATCAATATTCCTTTGTGGGTATTCGCAGGTGTATTTGCACTTATTCGTATTGGTACTGTTGGTAGTGGTAACTGGGGACATGCTGCTGCACTTATAGCAGGAGGTTTAATGGGTTATTTATTTGTATGGCAATTGCAAAAAGGGAACGATTGGGGTGAATGGATGACTGATGTAGTAAACTGGACCGACGATCTGTTTAATCCGGAGAAAAAGAATTCAAAAAAAATACAGCCCAAAAATCAATTGTTTTACAAGTCTAATCAAAAACCATTTGAAAAAACGCCGCATTTAACGCAACAGCGAATAGATGATTTATTAGATAAAATACACCACAAAGGGTACAATTCTTTATCAGAAGAGGAGAAGGAATTTTTGAAAAAGGCCAGTAAGGAGGAATTTTAATATTTGATGAGAAAAATTCTATTATGGCTTTTTGCAGTTATTACTTTCATTCCTGCCTTTACTTATTTTGTTAGCTGTTTTACCCCTTACATTAGCCCGGTAACTTTTTCGCCTATGACTTTTCTGGCATTAGGTTTTCCATATCTTGCTGGCTCGCTGATACTATTTATAATTATATGGTTTTTTATAAAGAAGAAAGTGGCGGTTTTTTTACTGCTGCTTTTTTTGGGGGGCTATAAAAACTTGTTTGCAACTTTCGCATTAAATTTCTCTGCTCAAAAAGATGAAGTTGCAAAAGCACCTGGTACATTAAGAATTCTGACGTGGAATGTCAGAAATTTTGATAATCCTTCGACTTATGCAGATACGCCAAAATCTATAAGAAGGCAAATGTTTGACTACATCAGAAATAGTGAAGCTGATGTTTTATGTCTGCAGGAGTTCACTGAACATATTGCTAATGGTGCATTGTCTAATACGACTGAACTGGTAGATTTAGGTTATATCTACTATTATAAAACTAATGAAACTATACTTGCTGTTAATTATGGAACTTTTCTTTCCGGAACAGCTATATTTTCTAAAGTTCCTCTGATCGACAGTGGTAAAACCTTACTTGGAGATTCTTCTTATCCTGAACACATCGCTTATGTTGACCTAGTGATACATAACAAAAGGATGCGGCTTTTTTCTGCTCATTTTAAGTCTCTAAGCCTCTTTGTTGATAAAAGCTACCCCGGCACTTTGACACCTTTTCATAATGACACTAACTTTATCCGCAGATCAGACAGGTTTGAAAAACTTAAAGTTTTTGACCAGGATCATGCAAGAGAAGCCTTAATTGCTAAAGCTGAACTAAATAAGAGTCCTTACGCTGTTGTATTTACTGCAGATATGAATTCTGTTCCAACCTCTTATGCATATCATTTCATGTCATCAGGCTTAAAAGATGTATTTGTGTCTAAGGGTTGGGGTTTAGGTACAACTATGGGTAATTTACCAAAAACACTTCGGATAGATTTATTGCTGGTGGATAAGAAGCTTTCCATAACGGGGTATCATAAAGAAGAACTGCATCTGTCAGACCACTTTCCGCAAATGGTAGATTTGCAATGGTCGAAATAATTTCAAATTCTGTTATAAATACCTGATGACTAATTGGTTTATATTTACACTATGTCAGGGAAACAAGTGAGAAATATTTTTAGAAACTTTTTTGTAATTCTAAATTACCTGCTTGCCGGCCTATTCCTTATTTCATGCCTTGTGCCATATTTAAATCCTTCAACCTGGTGGTTTATGGGCCTGATGGGGCTTGCTGTACCGTATTTTGCTTTAGCACTTGTCTTTTTTATCTTCTTCTGGTGGATAGTGAAAGCCAGATATTCTCTTATCGCTATTATAACACTCCTTATTGGGTGGAAGCAACTAAGTGTATTGTTTGCAACCCATAAATACGAAACTTTTACCGCTAAAAAAGACAGTACCTATTTACGCATAGTTGACTGGAATATCAGAAGCCTCGAGGGTTTAAGCAATAAAGCTGATAAAAAGAGGATAGACAGGGCAACAATACCAGAGACTATAATGGATCCAAATCCCGATGTTATTTGCCTTCAGGAATTCAACAACTCCTCGCAGCAAAATAATATGGCTCCTTTCAAGTTGAAATATCCTTATCACTATTTTTCACGTGATTTTGAAAGGGAAAAACAAGGTTACCAGGCAGGTTGTATTATCTTCTCAAAATATCCTATTGTTGACTCCGGAAAAGTTCAGTTTCCCGGCAACTCAAGTGAAAGCCTGATCTTTGCTGATGTGCAATTGCCTAAAAAAATTGTAAGAATTTTTACTACCCACCTGCAATCTTTTAAGTTTACCCAGGAAGATTACGAAGGCATTGAAAAGATAAAAAATACAGAAGAAAAGGCGTTGCCTGCATCGAAAAATATTTTGCAGAAAATGAAACTTGCCTATACAAAAAAAGGTGAGCAGGCAGATATTGTAAGAAGTGCGTTAGATAAATCTCCTTATCCTTCTGTTATCTGTGGAGATTTTAACGATGTACCTAACAGCTATACTTACTTTCATATTAAAAAAGATTGGCAGGATGTTTTTCTTGCTACTTCATTAGGTATTGGCCGTACTTACCTCGCCGTTGCTCCGACATTGCGTATAGATTATATTCTTCCTGATAACAATTTTTATGTGCAGCAATTTGATCTTGTAGATGAAGATTTAAGTGATCACCTGATGCTTGTTACTGACCTTGGGATAAAGTAAGATTTTTGGCAGCAATTATTTACTTTAACTTTATTTGCATGAAGTTGCATGTTCACGATTTACAATTAATTTACCTCGTAAGGGGTATAAGTATAGGACTTTAGGTTCTTAGACCGGATTTCTTTAATTCACATATTTATGGTTACCGTAAATGTGACTTGTTCTCCTTCTTCTGCTGCTTAAGTCCTCATATGAGCTAAGAATGTCCGGGATTTTGCAGCCCATCAATTACCAGACCTAATGGCTTTAATGTAATCGCGTGTTTTCTTGTTTTTTTAGCTTGCAAAGCTGCTGCTGAATTTAAGAAATGTTTATTTACAGGTGTCTTAATTGTTGCTTTCTGCAACGTAAATTTGTTGTGCTTGCCAGGCCGTAAATAAAAAGTACAAGTGTGCGACGCAACGATGTTAAATAGAGTTTCTGAAGTTGGGTTCATAAAAATCCTTTCCTCTAATGCGGCTCGGTAAAACATTAAATTCAATCATTTTTATACATTAAGTAGATATAAGAATAAGTAAAATAATGAGAATTACTATTTTAAGTTTAGTTTTTTGTGTTGTTGTTAAGTCAGGTTTCAGTCAAATTGATAGCCTGCAGGCTTTCCCTCTTTCCTCTGTTCGTTTATCGAATAGCCCATTTAAACACGCACAGGAAACAGACCTGAATTATATGATGCAATTGGACCCCGACCGGTTATTGTACCCGTACCTGAGAGAGGCTAACATTGAAACGCAGGCTAAAAGTTATGGTAGTTGGGAGAATACCGGTTTAGATGGTCATATTGGAGGTCACTATCTCTCAGCTTTGTCGAACATGTATGCTGCGACCGGAGATAAAAAAGTTTTGCAAAGGCTCAATTATATGCTTGATTGGTTAGATAGTTGCCAGCGAAAAAATGGCAATGGCTACGTTGGGGGAATACCGGGTGGTGCGGCAATGTGGCAGCAAGTTGCACAGGGCAAAATAAATGCTCAAACATTTGCATTAAACGATAAGTGGGTTCCCTTATACAATATTCATAAGCTTTATTCAGGACTGGTAGATGCTTACGAGGTTGCAGGAAGTGAAAAAGCTAAAGAGATACTTGTGAGGCTATCCGATTGGTTTTACAGTCTTACAGCAAATTTAACTGATCTCCAAATACAGGAAATGCTGCGAAGCGAACACGGTGGAATGAACGAAGTGTTTGCTAATGTAGCCGCTATAACAGGAGATAAAAAATTTATTGAGCTTGCACGCCGGTTTTCACATCGCGTAATTCTTGACCCCTTGCTTGAAAATAAAGATGCTTTAACCGGTATACATGCAAATACACAAATACCCAAAGTAATAGGTTATATGCGTGTTGCGGAACTTACCGAAGACACAGCGTGGGCAAATGCAGCAAAATTTTTCTGGGAAACAGTGGTGGACCACAGAACGATTTCTATAGGTGGAAACAGTGTTAGAGAGCATTTTAACCCTGTAAATGACTTTAGTTCAATGATTGAGGGAAAGGAGGGACCGGAAACGTGCAATAGCTATAATATGCTTAAACTTACAAAGCATTTATTTCTTACTAATCCTAAAGCCGACTATATGGACTATTATGAAAGAACGTTGTATAATCACATTCTTTCATCTCAGCATCCTAATGGTGGCTTTGTTTATTTTACCCCAATTCGTCCACGTCATTACCGCGTTTATTCTCAGCCTCAGGAGGATTTTTGGTGCTGTGTAGGTTCGGGACTTGAGAATCACGGAAAATATGGTGAATTAATTTATGCTCACGATAGTAAAAACCTCTATGTTAACCTGTTTATTCCATCAGTATTAGAATGGAAGGAGCAGGGAATTTCATTACAGCAGAATACAAAATTTCCTTTTGATGAAACATCGGAGGTAACACTTAAGCTGGAGAAATCAAAAAAATTTTCCATTTATTTGCGACACCCCTCCTGGATTGAAAAAGACAGGATGAAAGTTATGGTCAATAATATTTCCGTCAAAAATCTTTCGACAGCATCCGGGTATATAAAAGTAGAACGCCTTTGGAAAACAGGTGATGTTATTAAAATATTGCTGCCAATGGAAACAAAGGCTGAAAGATTGCCAGACAGTTCTGCGTGGGTTTCATTTGTTCATGGACCAATAGTACTAGCAGCAGCTACTGACACCACAGATCTGGTTGGCCTAAGGGCAGATGGAAGCCGAATGGGACATATTGCAAATGGACCTTCATATCCTATAGAAGATGCACCTCTCATTGTCTCATTTAAAAAAGATATTGCGTCCGAAATTATTCCCGTAAATGATAAACTCTTAACCTTCCGGGCTACCAATGTTATTTATCAGAATAAATACAAAGGTCTTCGGTTGGTGCCTTTCTTTCAGTTACATGATACACGATATATGCTATATTGGCCCCTTTCTACCCCTGATGATTTACAACGCAGGCAGCAATCTTTAAGGGAAGGTGAAGGAGCTAAACTTGCACTTGAGAAGCAAACTATTGACCAGATTGCCCCAGGCGAACAACAACCGGAATCTGACCATAATTTTAAGGGCGAGAAGACAGAGTCGGGGATATTTAAAGAAAAACATTACAGGCATGCCGAAGGTTGGTTTAGCTATGATTTAAAAAATAAAAACAAAGAAGGCAAAAAACTTCGAATCAGTTATTTTGGTGGAGATAGAAACAGAACTTTTGATATTTATATAAACAATACACTTTTAAAAGCCGTTACTCTAAATGGTGCTGGGGGTGATAAATTTGTTGAAGTTGATTATGAATTTCCTGACGAAATGGTGAAAAGTTTGTCTGAAGTTTTTACTTTAAAATTTGTAGCACATCCGGCTTCAGTCGCAGGAGGAATTTATTATGTAAGGTTAATGAAATAAAAAGTTATGTCCTTGCTGTTATTAATCTCCTGGTTATGAGTTTATATACCGCACAAGGGTTAAAAAAAGTGAGTAGGTTTTTTTGAGCCAGACTGAATGACTACTATGAAGCAGCCGTTGCGTCGCACTCTTGTACTTTTTTTACATTACTCACCAAAAATAAAAAGTCACTAATTTCTCCCTTGCTAAGTCTATAAAAAAGGGCTTTATTTCTATATTAATAGACCCGATAGTTTGTTCCGCCAAATAAATAACGGCATGAAAAAAGCTGCCATAAAAAGATACAGTAAAAGTGAGTGACACAACCGGAGCTGCATTAAAAAACATCAGCTTGTTCCAAAAAAACTGCCCGTATATAAATCATACAGCCTGAAATCCTTTTAAAGTCTTCAGATAATTTTACATTTTCAACCACTTAACTTACATTCGCAATATAATTATCCATCGTTGGCATCTGTCTACAATATTAGCCTTCTGTTTTGCTGCTGCTAAGCAGTTAGGTTACCTTTGCCTCTTTTATACATTTACTTCACTTTTTTCAATTAAATAATACAGAATGTCTTCACTTAAAGTCTATAATACTTTAACCCGGCAAAAAGAAGAATTTACATCTATAACACCCGGACATGTTGGTATGTATGTGTGCGGACCAACTGTAAGTGGCGAAAGTCACCTGGGTCATGCAAGGCCTTATATCACCTTTGATATTGTCTTTCGTTACCTGCAGTATCTGGGCTATAAAGTAAGATATGTAAGAAACATTACTGACGCAGGGCATTTTGAAGAGGAAGGACGTGAAGCGGAAGATAAAATCAGTAAAAAAGCGGTTATTGAAAAACTGGAACCGATGGAACTGGTGCAGAAGTATACCAATATGTTTCATTGGGCAATGAAAGAGTTTAATACAATTGAACCAAGCATTGAACCTACAGCAACAGGCCATATTGTGGAGCAGATTGTGATGATTGAGAAAATCATAGCAGATGGATATGCTTATGTATCAAATGGTAGTGTATATTTTGATGTAGAAAAATACAATATTGATTTTGCTAAGAAAGATCTTCCTTATGGCATTTTAAGTGGAAGAGTTTTAGATGACCAGTTAGATACAACAAGAGAGCTTGATGGTCAGGACGAAAAAAGAAATAAGTCTGACTTTGCGCTTTGGAAAAATGCACCTCCAGAACATATTATGCGCTGGCAAAGTCCCTGGGGAGAAGGATTTCCGGGGTGGCATATTGAGTGCTCGGCAATGAGTAGTAAATATCTCGGAGACCAGTTCGATATTCACGGCGGCGGAATGGATTTGCAATTTCCACATCACGAGTGTGAGATTGCACAAAGTGCAGTAGTCAACGATAAAATGGCTGCCCGTTATTGGATTCACAACAACATGATTACCATCAATGGCCGGAAGATGGGCAAGAGCTATAATAATGTAATTAAGCTTAGTGAATTATTTAGCGGTAATAGTCCTGTTTTGGAGCAGGCTTATTCGCCGATGACCATCCGTTTCTTTATTTTGCAAACGCACTACCGGAGTACGCTCGATTTTGGAAATGAAGCCCTGCAGGCTTCAGAAAAAGGTCTTAAAAGACTCTGGGAAGCGCATGAAGCACTTCAAAAAATGAAGGCAACAGACTTTACATTTGACGATGAAAAAATAGATGCAGAGACCGATACAAAAGTGCTGTCCTTGTTAGAGGACTTTGAAACATTTATGAATGACGACTTTAGTACTGCCAAAGTACTTGCCAACATGTTTGAAATTGTTCCCGTTATTAATTCAATAAAAGACAAACATATTTCTGCTTCAGCTTTAAGTCGTACCACTTTTGATTTGCTCCAGATGAAGATGAAGGTTTTTGTGGAAGATATCTTTGGATTGAAGAGCGAACTGCAAGGTGATAATAGTAAACTGGATGGTGTAATGCAGGTATTGATAGATCTTAGAAAGCAGGCTAAAGCTAAAAAAGATTATGTTACTTCAGATACGATCCGAAAGCAATTGCAGGAATTAGGTATCGGTTTAAAAGATGAGAAGGATGGGAATATCAGTTATTCATTTGTATAGCGGCTTAAGTAGATAAATAAATATTAACGGTGGTTGTAAAGACACAATTACCGTTAATACTAACTATAAATACTTGTAAAATTTAGATGAGCTATAGTTCATACACTTCTCCGGCAGTAAAACTTATTCTTAATTTAGGCAAATCAATTATATCCGTACTTTTTGAATAAGTATCAAGACTCCATTCTTCGTCTTCTGTGCGACTAAAAACACTTATCAGAACAGTTTCTGGTTCTACCAGCAAATAATATTGTAAAGAGTTAAATTGTTGATAATTTATAAATTTGTCTACCGTATCATATTTACGCGTGTTATCACTTAAGATCTCAACAATAAGTTCCGGAGATTTCTTTTATATAAATAGTGCCGTTCGAAAGTGGTTCTTTTATAATGAAAACATCAGGATAATAATATTTGCTCTGACCAGGTAGTTTCACTTTCACCCCTTTTATAAAAAAACTAAAACCTTGATTTTTCAGAATCCTTTTTAGCAGAATGCAAAAATTTAATGCTAACTGATTATGCAAGTCTGTTTCTCCAGGCATATTAATAAGTTTCCCATTTACATATTCATGTTTTATATGAGATTGTAATTCAAACTCTATGTATTCTTTTTCACTTAATATTTTTTCATGCCTTACCAGTCCCATTAGAATGAATTATATTTTAAAGCTATAAAAAAACCCGAGAATAAGATAGGGTAAAAACATTAGAAGGCGAAACACAAAAGGCTTAATGATCACAATCTTCTGTATGCGCATGATTATGTACCCGACAAGCCTTATAATTGATCATATGAGCGAAGATGATACCAAAAACAGCTGGAATCAGTAGCCAGTTTTCGTACTCTACAAAGAACATTCTTAAAACAAGAAACACAAAACCACCTGTAAATACAACTATCGGAAGCAATCGGTGGTGGTGCTTTTTATAGCCATGGTAAAAAGCATAAGTACCGATGCCAAATGCTATAGCTACCATACAAACTTCAAAAAAGCTGTTTTCAATAATATCGAAACCAAAAATCGGTAAACTGGTAATAACCAATGGTAATAGTGCACAATGTATAGCACAAGCGAGTGACGTGGCAATTCCTAAAGCGTCCCAGTTTATTTTAGAATTCATTTTCAATAGAAAGCAAATGTAAAGTATTTGCAACAAAGTTGCATAAGTTAAAATCGTTTCTTTTTAATGTATAACTGTTAACATTACCATTTTGTAACTTTGCTGTAAAGTTTTCACATGAGTAAAAAGGCAATTGGCTATAGTGCGTTTTTTGTTTTGTTGACCATCGTATTCTTTTATTTTGTGTTTGCAGGCACAGACAACTGGAAGGCGAAATTGCCGACTGTGAGTTATGTAAAGCCTTTTTATTTTACCAACCAGGATGGAAAAACTGTAGACGAAGAAGACCTGAAGGGTAAAGTGACTGTGGTTGAGTATTTTTTTACAACATGCAAGGGTATATGTCCGAAAATGAATAAAAGTCTTCAAAAGATTTACGGGGAGTATAAAGATGAACCTGACTTTATGATTTTAGCTCATACGGTACAGCCCGAAAAGGATAGTATTGCCAGGCTAAAGTTTTATGCGGATAGTATGAAAATTGATACTAAAAAATGGGTCTTGGTTACAGGGCGTAAGGATAGTCTGTACAAAACTGCGCGTGCCAGTTACCTTTTGGATGATCCTGCAAATAGTGTTGAAAAACTGGAAGATCAATTTATCCATACGCAATTTTTAGCGCTTGTGGATAAAGGAGGAAATGTCAGGGGAGGAGTTTATGATGCTTTAAAAAAGGATGAAATGGAAAAATTAAGTAAAGACATCAAAGGTTTACTAAAAGAGAAGCCCGGGCCAAATGGTTTTGTAAACAGCATTTTCAGTAACAATCCTCAATAAAATGTAATTTAAAAATGGAAATAATATCCGTTAATGAGCTTTTAAGACGTAATCAGCTAAGTGTTACAGACAGCCGGAAAAAAATATTGGAACTTTTTCAGGGTCAAAAAGGCGCCCTTGCTCATAGTGACATTGAGAAAAGGACGGGTGAAAAATTTGACAGAGTCACTATTTACCGCACCCTTCAAACTTTTGTTGAAAAAGGGATAATCCATACTATTCCCACTGCCGATAATTCTGTATTATATGCACTATGTAAAGATGAATGTACTTCTGGTCATCATCATGACAACCATGTGCATTTTGTTTGCGATAACTGCAATGTTACCTATTGCCTTGATTCTGTTGTGACGCCTGAAGTGAAACTGCCAACGGGTTTTAAACCAAAACAATTAGATCTGCTGGTTACCGGAATATGTAAAAACTGCTAATCTTCAATTTCTTCGCTTGAGGCCTGTAATTTCACGGAGGGTACTTTTTTGTAACGTAGTATACTTCCTTTAGGTAAATAGGTAAGAGTAAGCTGTTGTGTACTTATTTTATCAATACTATAGCAATAAAAATCGTTAGGCCTTACCTGAACTGTCAGGTATTTTCCACTCCTTCTTTTTTCATCTTCTGTTGATATTCTTTTTGGACATTCATCATAAAAGTTAATAGCAGCAGTATCAAGAATGTCTCTTCCATATATATCTATTTGCCGGTCTCCTTCGATCTGGAAAAAAGTTTTTTTATCTTCTAACGAAGACCACCTTCCCTGTAGCATTTCTAACATGTCTTTGGCTTGTGCCCCTTTACCAGCAGTTGTTTTTGACTTTGCAGGTACTCGTTTCTTTTGTGCAAGCACAGGAGTTGTAATTTCAATAGATAGAATGACTACAGAAATAATCAAAAAAAATATCTTCATCTTATAAATTTAGTTTTTAAACTTTATAATCTACAGCAGTCTTTTTTTAAAATAAAATGGACTTAAAGAAAAAATAAAGGATAACTAAAGAAATTCAGTTATAAAAAAAACGTCCGGCAGAGCCAGACGTTTAATTATCTATTCTATTAATTTCCTTTCAATCCGTAAAATCCCTCAAAATCCAGGTTCAGACAATCCCACAAATCTCAATTATCTCACCTCCCTGGATCAGACAATTAAGCTATCTTCAAATACTCTTCATTTACAAAGTCCATTAAGGATTTAATATAATCAGGAGATAAGTTAAACTCTAACCCTGCGGCTTCGTACAAAGCCGGAAGGGTTTTTGTGCCACCAAGACTAAGTGCATTGATGTAGTTTTTCAGAGCCTGCTCTTTATCGCCTTTAAATTGCTTCCACATACCAATAGCACCTAATTGAGCAATGCCATATTCAATGTAATAAAACGGAACCTCAAATAAGTGCAGTTGTCTCTGCCAACCTATTTTACGATACTCTTCAAGTCCTGTAAAATCAACTGTACCTGTTGAAAATTCTTCCAAAATCTCCATCCACTTTTCAGTTCTTTCATCAACAGTATGATCAGGATTTTCATACACCCAATGCTGAAACTTGTCTATAGTAGCAATCCAGGGAAAAATAGTAATTGTTCTTTCCAGTTGGTGCTCTTTTGCTCTAATCAAGTCTTCTTCCTTGTCGAAGAATACTTTCCAGAAATCCATACTAAAGAGTTCCATCGCCATACTGGCAACTTCAGCTATTTCCATCGGGTATTCTTTGAAAGCACTTAAAGGCAAAGGATGTGACAAGAAGGAATGAATAGCGTGACCCCCTTCATGAACCATCGTCGTTACATCGTGCATTTGTCCTGCCGCATTCATAAAGATAAACGGTGCGCCACTTTCAGCCAAAGGACAGTTATATCCACCAGGAGCTTTGCCCTTCCGGCTTTCAAGGTCAAGGTGTCCCAGCTCTTTCATTTTTCGAAGGCAATCAGCAAAGAATGGATTTAGCTCCTCAAAACATTGGATTGCTTTTTCCGCCAGTTCTTCACCTGTTGTAAAAGGATGAAGTGGTGTTACTCCTTCCGGCTCCGCTTCTGTATCCCACGGGCGAAGTGTATCTAATCCAAGTTTTGTTTTTTTCTTCAGGTTAATCTTCTCAACCAAAGGAATTACGTGCAACTTAACTGCCTCATGAAAATTAAAGCAATCTTCTTTTGTATAATCAAAACGTCCAAGTTCAGCAAACTTATAATCGCGGAAATTAGCAAAGCCTGCATTTAAGGCTACCTGGTGACGCTTTTGAATCAACTGTGTATACAGGTCATTCATTACATCTTTATCCTGAAGTCGTCTCTCGTTTATTTTGCGGTAAACTTCTTCTCGTAGGCTACGGTCGTGATCTTCCAAAAACTTAGCCGCCTGTTGTAAAGTGTATTCCTGGCTCTTAACTTCTATTGTCATTCTTCCGGAAATCTGACCGTATTGTTGTGCCATTACGCTTAACTCTGCCTGTAAAGGAATATTCGCTTCTCTAAATAGCTCGATGCTTTTGCGAACATTTCGCAGGTAGGTGAAGTATTCCTGTTCATCAAGCTCCTTTGTATAAGGACTGGCAACCAGCTTGCGGTTCAACAGATCTGCGTAAGGCTGCAGCTTAGGTTGTATTTCCATGCAAAAGAATGTAAAAGCCTCTTCAAGACTTTTATCAGTCGTATCGCAGGTCATTTTAATTTGTCTCCAGCATGCATCTTCACTCACAACGGCTTCAACTTCACTCATATCCTTCATCCACTTTTCCAGTTCCTTTCTTGAGTTAATTGGTCTCTCTGCCAACTCTTTAAAGTAGGGCTCGAGGCAGTTCCAGTCAGTAATTACAAAATCAGCCGGAACATAGCTTCTTTCGAGCTTTTTAATATCTGCTGTTAATTCCATAGTTATTTTTTTAAAAAAAGCTGCAAGCTTTACGCCTGACTAACTTCGTGTTTTACTCTTCAGCATTAACTGTAACTTTTACAATTTATCAGTAAAAAAAGCCGCAAACCACAAGGTGCAAACTAAAAGCGTTTGAAGGACTTGTGGCTTGCATCTTATAGCTTACAGCTTAAAAATTATTATTCTCCTGCTTTTTCTTCACCGGCAATTGCTGTGTCTGGCTCTGTCACCTCTACAGCGCTGTCAGTTTCTTCATCTTCTTCTGCATTGCCAAGCTTGATTTCTACATAATTAGCTTTCAGCACTGAATACCATTTTACCATTTTCTTCATATCACTTGCATAAACCCTTTCGAAGTCCATGTCGGCATATACTTTTTGAAAATATGCTTTCACTGCTGCTGCATCTTTTTCGGATGGTAAAGGTTCACCACTATTTTGCATTGCCAGAAATAGATCTGCCAGGTTTACATTATCACGAACTGTATAAACCTCTATACTTTCAAGATGTGAAAAGTTATGTACGCGGCTTGCTACAAACCTTGTGCTTTTATCTTCAAGAGAGCGAACAATAGCGCCGTCTTTTTTGCTACCTACTAATTCAAACAATCCGCCCAATCCTGTAACAGAAATTATTTTTCCGTATTCCATAATCAATCAAATATTTTAGGACGTGCAAGATAAATGGATTTATGGGAAACCTGATTTGATTTATCAATTTTAAGATTTTGATTAATTCTGTTTTTGTGAACTGAAGATCGTGTGTTTTTGGAGCAGGTAGCGGTTTTTTATAGCTCTTTGTAGGGGTGATAAAACGCCGGTATCCCATTTTGACCAGGTATTTTTACCGCAACCCTCAATTAAAGTAATCCTTTAAGCAAGGTTACAAAAGATGGTGAGCGTATCCTTATTATATTATCAATTCTGCCAGAAGGCTGTCTAATTTTTTTTTTGGTTACCGGCAGTAGTTTTTTATGGCGTCACCGTTGCGTCGCATTACGTTCATCAGCAAACCATTTTGCATCTCTGGCTCTGAACACAACGATCCTTATTATTTTTCAAACAGCTTTTAAAGCTGGCTAAGTCTTCTTTTTTTTGTTCTCATTCATCCTCTTTTTTTACCACTTATCACATTATCACAATTCTTTTTTTACCGCTAAAACTTGTAAAACCCTTACTGCTATTAGCTTTCATGCTATAGCTACTAATGTTCCGTGCCCACTACTAAAAAAAATATGGTACTTTATATTGCATAGTACTTAAAAAGTTACATCTTTGTGTAGTCAAAGGGAATTAGAGGTCATATGAAAGATGACTATAACAGATGTAAGATGACGGCTGATAGAAGTGAAACAAAAGAAAAAAGCTGAATAAAGTAAGACGAGTACAAGTGAGTGACACAACGATGTAACAACAAAGAGATACAGTTAAGCAACAAAAAAATTAAAAATAAAAAAGCCTGCAATCTTAGTTCATGAATAAGAAAGCAGGCAATTTAAAACTCCGGTTATGAATATAGATAACACACAGAGCCAGATGCGAAAAGGGGTATTGGAGTTTTGTATTCTCTCAATTATTAGACAGGGCGAAGCATACCCAAGTGATATAGTAGAGAAGATGAAAGCAGCCAACTTAAATATTCTGGAAGGAACACTTTACCCGCTGTTAACCCGTCTGAAAAATGCAGAACTGCTAATGTACCGGTGGGTTGAAAGTAACAGCGGGCCTCCGCGCAAATACTTTAGCATGACAGATAAAGGGCTTGCTTTTTATGGAGAACTGGAAGCAACCTGGAACGAACTGGCAAATGCGGTAAACGCCTTAACTGCAAGAGCTGAAATACCAAAAAACACTAACAACCAACTTTAACCAACAAGGCCAAAATAACGCTGCTGCGTTAGAAAGCACAAAAATAAAATCATGAAAAAGGTAATTAACATCAACTTCCAGGGTAGGGTAATACCTATAGAAGAAACTGCCTACGAAATGCTCAACAGGTATGTGGAAAGCCTGCGGTCGTTTTTTGCTAATGAGGAAGGAAAAGATGAAATAATAAATGATATAGAGGGTCGAATTGCAGAGCTTTTTGGTGAAACCCTAAAAAAAGGCAGCACTTGTATAACAGATGAAGATGTAAGTAAGATTATTGACAGTATGGGTCGCCCGGAAGATTTTGACGATGATGAGGCAAAAGTACACAGTAAACTTGGTGAGGAAAGCAATTATAAACAATCTTACACTTATGGACAATCAGGGAATGGAAACAAACGACTTTACCGCGATGAAAATCACAAAGTAGTAGCAGGGGTTTGTAGTGGTGTTGCCAATTATTTTGGTATTGACCCGGTAATAGTGAGAATAATGGTAATAGTAACATTGGGAGTAACATTAATACCTTACCTGATACTTTGGGTTGCAGTACCCAGTTCTGCATCAACCGTCATAGGTTCAAAACGCAAAAGACTATTTAGAGACCCGGAGAATAAATTTGTAGCAGGAGTTTGTAGTGGCTTGTCTCAATACTTTGCATTAAATATCTGGATACCAAGAGTTCTATTCTTATTGCCCTTCATCTCTTA
>Ga0210040_10004725_pt1 | contig 17598 bp, 14 predicted proteins | sample CryGeyCG12114_NA_FD_185462 | JGI IMG/M metagenome (GOLD analysis project Ga0210040, IMG submission 185462) | Groundwater microbial communities from aquifer - Crystal Geyser CG19_WC_8/21/14_NA (SPAdes) (version 2) | ecosystem: Environmental > Aquatic > Deep subsurface > Groundwater | place: USA... | reverse complement strand
CCGACGCGCCAGGACAGCCAGTGGGCGCACGAGAGCATGCCCGGACCGCCCCACCCCTCACGACGGTCGAACTCGGCGATCCACAGCAGCAGCTCGGCCTGGGCGGCGGCGATCCGGCCCGCTCTCAGGCAGATCCCGTCAGCCAGCTCGTCCACCGACAGTGCGGAAAGGCTCGTCATACCAGGACGTTACGGGCGACCTCCGACAGAACCGCCGGTGACGGAGGGCCTGGGGCGCAGCGGGCACGGACGTGCGGGACGACGCCGGCCTGCGGCGCTGGCGACCATGCCGGCGAGGCCGATCCGGCCGGTCGAGCGTCCGATGAGTTCCCGGCCGCCCCGCCGTCGGAGACTGCACGACCGCGGACAGCCCGCGGAGCACAGGAGCGAGGTCAGGATGCGCAAGCTGATCACCAGCACGTTCATGTCGCTGGACGGGGTGGTGCAGGCGCCGGGCGGTCCCGAGGAGGACGCGAGCGGCGGCTTCGCGCTCGGCGGCTGGACGGTGCCGTACTTCGACCAGAGCGTCGGCGAGTTCATGGACGACCTGATGGGGCACCCGTTCGACCTCGTCCTCGGGCGGAAGACGTACGACATCTTCGCCGGCTACTGGCCGGGCGCGAGCGAGGAGGAGGGCGCGAAGCCGCTGAACGACGCGGTGAAGCACGTCGCGTCGCGCAGCACGCCCGAGCTCACCTGGCCGCGCTCGCAGCTGATCGAGGGTGACGTCGTCGAGGGCGTCCGGGCGCTCAAGCAGGCGGACGGCCCCGAGCTGCAGGTGCACGGCAGCGGTGACCTGCTGCAGACGCTGCTGGGCGCCGGGCTGGTCGACGAGCTCCGGCTGCTGACGTTCCCGGTCGTGCTGGGCTCGGGCAAGCGCCTGTTCGAGGGTGGCGCCGCGCCGACGGCGATGGAGCTCCTCTCCAGCCGCCTTTCGTCCACGGGCGTCGTGATGTCGGTCTACCGCGCGGCCGGTGCACCGCAGACGGGTTCGTTCGGCGGCTGACGCGACGTCACCGCCGGCGGGCAGGTGTCGGACGCGCCGGCCCGGGCACCCCGGACGTCATGAAGATCGGATACAAGATCGCGACCGAGGCCTTCAGCCCGAGCCAGGTGGTCGAGCAGGCGGTGGCCGCCGAGCGCGCCGGCTTCGACTTCGTCGAGATGAGCGACCACTACCACCCGTGGCTCGAGACCCAGGGCCACTCGGGCTTCACCTGGTCGATGCTCGGCGCGATGGCGGCCAAGACCGAGCGGGTCGGCCTCGTCACGGGCGTGACCTGCCCGTTCTTCCGCTACCACCCGGCGATCATCGCCCAGGCCGCAGCCACCGTGGCGCTGCTGTCGGACGGCCGTTTCACGCTCGGCATCGGCGCCGGCGAGCGGCTCAACGAGCACGTGGTCGGGCGACCGTTCCCGGCCGTGCGCGTCCGTCACGAGATGCTCCGCGAGGCGCTCGAGATCATCAGGCTGCTCTGGCAGGGCGGCTACCAGTCCTACGACGGCAAGCACCTGCAGCTCGAGGACGCCCGCGTCTTCGACCTGCCGGAGACGCTGCCCCGCATGCCCGTGGCGGCCGGCGGCCCGCAGGCGGCCCGGCTCGCGGCAGAGCTCGGCGACGGGCTGTTCGCCACCGAGCCGCGCGCCGACCTCGTCGAGGCCTACCGCTCCGCAGGTGGCAGCGGCCCCATGTACTGCGAGGCACCGCTGGCCTGGGCGCCCGACGAGGACACGGCGGCACAGGCCGTCCTCGAGACGTCCCGCTGGGCGCTGGCCGGGTGGAAGGTCATGAGCGAGCTGCCCAACCCGGTCAACTTCGACGCCGCGTCGGCCACCGTGCGCAAGGAGGACGTGGTCGGGCAGTTCGCCTGCGGCCCCGACGTGGGCCGCCACCTCGAGGTCGTGCAGCAGTTCGTGGATGCCGGCTTCGACCACATCGTGCTGCAGAACGCCGGACCCGATCCCGAGGGGTTCCTCGACTTCTTCACCCGCGAGCTCGCCGAGCCCGTGCGGGCGCTGACCCCGGGCAGCACGGGCGCTCAGGCGTAGCGGACGCCCGCCGCTCCTGGGCGGCGTACCGCCCGCGCAGGAGCCGGTGCAGCACCTGCCACACCTGTCGGAGATGTCGGCTCGAGCCCGTGACGAGCGAGGCGCCGCAGGTGGGCGTGCGGGCGTGACCGGGTAGGGCGGCGTCATGCCCACCGTCTACCTCGTCCCTGCCGGCGCGGACTCCGCCGCCGGCGCCGCCTCCGGTGACTACCTGCTGCGTCCGGCCGACGACGACCTCTACGAGGTCGGCAGGCAGGACGCCGGGTGCACCTGGATCGGCACGCTCGCGGCCAGCCTGCTGCCGGCGCTGCCGCAGGTGGACGAGCCGCAGGAGGCGCCCGAGCAGCAGCGGGTGCTCACCGCGGTGCAGGGCCTCGAGTCGGCCGAGCACCTGCGCGGCGGCTGAGGCCGCCACACGCACGCTGCGCTCACACGGGCGCGCGCTCCGGGCAAGCACTTCCCCTGCGCTCCGGCACGCTCGGCTGGCCCCGGGCGTACCGGGACGCAGGGGAGGCCGCATCGGTCCTGCACGGCCCCTGCCAGCTGGTACGCCGGGCGGGCCCGGCGCGTACCGGGACGCAGGGGAGGCGGCATCGGTCCTGCACGGCCCCTGCCAGCTGGTACGCCGGGCGGGCCCGGCGCGTACCGGAACGCAGGGGAGGCGGCATCGGTCCTGCACGGCCCCTGCCAGCTGGTACGCCGGGCGGGCCGGCGCGTACCGGGACGCAGGGGAGGTCGGAGAACGCCAGGCCCCGACCGCACGCGGACCTGGCCCGGCGGGTCGGGCGGGCCTAGCGGGAGCGGGTACGGCCGGCCGGCTGCTGGCCGGCGCGGGCGGCGAGCTCGGCCCGCGTGCGGGCCGGCCCGGCGCCGCGGGTGGCCGGTGCCCGGCGAGCCCGCGGGGCGGCCTGCGCCGGTGCGGCTGCCTGCGCAGCGGGTGCGGCTGCCGCCGGAGCGGCCTGCGACCGGCCCTGACCGGCACGTCCCTGACCGGCACCGCCCTGACCGGTACGGCCCTGGCCGGCACCGCCCTGGCCGCCGCGCGAGCGTCGGCGGCCACCCGAGCGTGCTCCGGCCGGCGACGGCTCGACGACCGGTGCCGGCGCGGGCTCGACGTGCGGTGCCGCCGGACCGGTGATCGCGGTGATCTCCGGTGAGCCGGGGCGCACGCTGACCGTGCGGGGCCGGATGCCGGCCTGGCGGGCGAGGGTGCGGACCTCGCCCGACTGGTCGGGGGTCGCGAGGGTCACGACGGTGCCCCCGGCGCCGGCGCGGGCGGTGCGGCCGGAGCGGTGCAGGTAGGCCTTGTGCTCGGTCGGCGGGTCGACGTGGACGACCAGCGCCACGTCGTCGACGTGGATGCCGCGGGCGGCGATGTCGGTGGCGACCAGGACGCGGCTCTCGCCGGAGTGGAACGCCGACAGGTTGCGCTCGCGGGCGCCCTGGCTGAGGTTGCCGTGCAGCTCGACGGCCGGGATCCCGGCGGCGGTGAGCTGCTTGGCCAGCTTCTTCGCGGTGTGCTTGGTGCGCATGAACAGCAGGCTGCGCTCGTGGCCGGACGCCAGCTCGTGCACGACCGCGGTCTTGTCGGTGGCGGCGACCGAGAAGACGTGGTGCGTCATGGTCGACACCGGCGCGACGGCCGGGTCGACGGAGTGCGTCGTCGGCCGGTCGAGGTAGCGCTTGACGAGGACGTCGACGCCGTTGTCGAGCGTCGCGGAGAACAGCATCCGCTGGCCGACGCGGGGCGTGCGGTCGAGCAGGCGCTTGACGGCCGGCAGGAAGCCGAGGTCGGCCATGTGGTCGGCCTCGTCGAGCACGGTCACCTCGACGCCCGACAGGTCGGCGTGCCCCTGGCCGATGAGGTCCTCGAGCCGGCCGGGGCAGGCGATGAGCACGTCCACACCGGGGGCCAGCGCCTTGACCTGCGGGTTCTGGCCGACGCCGCCGAAGACGACGGTGCTGGTCAGTCCGGCGGCCTGCGCGAGCGGCTGCACGACCGCGAGCACCTGGTTGGCCAGCTCGCGGGTCGGCACGAGCACGAGCCCGCGCGCCTGGCGGGGGCGGCGCCGCCCGCCGGACAGCCGGGCGACGAGCGGCAGGCTGAAGGCGAGGGTCTTGCCGCTGCCCGTGCGCCCGCGCCCGAGCACGTCGCGGCCGGCCAGGGTGTCGGGGAGCGTCGCGACCTGGATCGGGAACGGCGCGTCGATGCCCTGGCGGGCCAGTGCGGTGACGAGGGGGCCGGGCACGCCGAGGTCGGGGAACGAGGGCGCGGCGGAGGGGACGGGACTGGGGGCGAGCGAGGTCATCGGGTCCTTCGGGAGGTCTGCGGTGCTCCGAGCGCTGCACCCCCGCGGTCGGGAGATGCGGGAGGGGCGCTCCAGGAGCCGGACGGCTCGGACGACGAGCCGACTGCGGCCAGTCTAGCGGTCAGCGCTTCGCGAGCCGCGGCACCAGGAACACCGACGCCCGCGCCGCGCCACCGACGTCGGCCCAGCCGTGGCCGGCCTCCGGCACGATGTGGGCCTGCACGGTGGTGCGCCCGCGGCAGCCGCGGTGGGTCCACACGCCGATGCCGTTCACCGTCGTGGTCTCGCGGGGCCCGCAGCCGGCGTGCTCGCTCACCGTCTCGAGCGTCGACGTGACCGACCGCGGCGACATGCGCAGGTGGTTGACGTAGTGGCCGGTCGTGAGGTCGATGCTGCCGTCCTTCTCGCCGTGCACGGCGAGCAGGTCGGGCAGCCGCAGGCCCGGGTCGCAGCCGTGCTCCAGGCTGCCGTTGACCTCGACGACCGCCACGAGCGGCGGGTGCTCGCCGCACAGCAGCCGGTAGGCCAGCATGCCGCCGCCGGAGTAGCCGAGCAGCGCCCGCCGGTCGGGGTCGATGGGGGTGTGGCGGCCGACGTCGTCGAGGACGGCGTTGACGAAGCCGACGTCGTCGACGCCCCGTGCCTGGGCGACGCCGCAGCAGCGACCGGCGTTCCAGGACCCGCCGATGCCCGAGGGGTAGGCCAGCGTGATCCCGTGCTTGCGCAGGTCGTCGAGGCCGAGGCCCACCGACATCTCGCGGGCGCTGCCGACGTCCTGGTGCAGGACGACCAGCAGCGAGGCCGGGGTGCCCCTCGGCAGGTTGAGCGCTGGGAGCAGGAAGTACGCGCGCGACTCGGCGCCGACCTCCACGTCGACGATGCGGCTGTCACCGGCGGGTGTGCCCGGTCCGGGGATGCGGACCGGCTCGACCGGCGGTGTGGCGGGCACCGGCACCGGCGGCAGGACCGGCACCGGCGGCGGCACGTCGCTCGGGGCGGCCTGGGCGGGCGAGGCGGGGCTCGACGACAGGGCGAGCGGCACGCCGACGGCCAGCACGGCGAGCGCGGCGAGCACGGCCGCGGCCGCGGACCGGCGGCCGAGCCGGCCGTCGCCGCCCGCGACGGCGTCGGCCGTCATGGCCGTGCGCGGTCGAGCAGGTGGGCGACGAGGAACTCGCGGGTGCGGCGGGTGGCGTCGAGCTTGACCCAGCCGTGGCCCTTCTCCTCGACGAGCTGCGCCTCGACGCTGCCGCCGCGGCAGTCGGCCCAGCGGCGGACCTCGAGCTCGGGCCGGCGGTCGGACTCCGGCTCCTCGCAGCCCGCGCTGCGGGTGAACCGGTCGAGGCTGTCCTCCACCGGACGCGGCGCGAGGCCGAGCGCCGAGATGAAGATCGGCGAGTGGAAGCCGATGGTGCCGTCCTTCTTGCCGTGCACGGCCATGACGTCGGGGGTGGTGATGCCGTCCGCGCACTCGGTCTCGAGCGAGCCGCTCACGACGACCGCCGCGTCGAGCTTGCCGGGGCGCCCGCAGACGTAGCGGTAGGTCAGCATCCCGCCGCTGGAGTAGCCGACCATGGCCCGGCGCGTCCCGTCGACCGGCGTCTGCGTCGGCACGTCCTTGAACAGCGCGTCCAGGAACGCGATGTCGTCGGCGCCCTGCTGCTTGCTCGGGTTGCAGCACGCGCCGGCGTCCCAGGACCGGTCCAGGCCGGCGGGGTAGGCGAGCGTGGCGCCACGGGCGCGCAGGTCCTGCAGCGCCGTCTCGGCGGCGACGCCCTCGGGCGTGCCGCCCTCCTGGTGGAGGACCACGACGAGGGCGGGCGCGGGCCCGCCCTGCAGGCCCTCGGCGGGCTGGAGGAGGTAGCTGCGCGACTGGCCGGACACGGCCAGCGTGATCGTGCGGTCCTCGGAGGACAGCGAGACCTGGGGGAGCGGGTCGGCGGACGACGCCGTGCAGGCGCTGAGGAGCACGGCCAGGCCGGCGAGGGCCGCGGGCAGCAGGCGGCGCAGGTTCGAGGGCGTCGCTCGCGCAGTCGGGGTGCGTCGCACGGGCAGCGGCTCCAGTCGGTGCGGGTCGGTCCGTCGGGACGGCTCAGCCCACTACTCGGTGCACTCGGCCGATCACCTGAGCCTTGACCCTAAGACGTGACGAGCGACCTCGTCCCGGGCACCTGGACGCCCAGGCTGGCGGTCACGCCCTCCTGCGCGACGACCCGCGCGAGGTCGACGGCGCCGGGCTCCGGGACCAGCACGAGCGCCGCGCCCCGGCGCAGGACCGCCAGCAGTCCGGCGAGCCCGGCGGGGTCGGCGGGCGCAGCGGCCACCAGCACGCGGTCGTCGTGGGCGAGGTCGAGCTCGGGCAGCGGCGGGAGCACGCCCGCACCGGTCTCGACGTCGAGCCGCGACGGCACCGGCCCGCCCCAGTGGTCGGCGTAGGTCGGGACCTCGGCGGCGTAGTCGACCGCGCCGGGCGGGACGTCGGCCAGGCGGGTGCCGAACGGCGTGCAGGACAGCGCGAGCACCTCGTCGACGCCGGCCGCGAGCGCGGCCGGCGCCTGGGCGGCCACGACGAAGGCGACCTCGCACCCGTCGAGGGCGGCCGGCTCGTCGGCGACGACGACGGTCGCGCCGGTCGCCACCCCGGCCAGCAGCAGCGACACCGTCTGCCAGTGCAGCGGCAGCAGCAGGCCGATGCGATCCGGCCCGCCGTGTCCGTCCACGAGCAGGTTGGCGGACTTGGCGACCCAGTTGGCCGTGGTCGCGCCGGACAGCTCCACCCGGCCGGTGGGGTCCTGCAGCGTCAGCAGGGGCTGGGCGGGGTCGCGGGTGCCCACGAGGCCGGCCGTCCAGTCCGTCAGGCCGCGCAGGGGTCCTCCGCGGCGGTCTTGACGTCGGGCGCCGCGGCCGGCGTGCCGGTGTCCGTGGCCGTCGGCTGCTGCGACTGCGCGGCGACGGTCACCGCCTTCACACCGTCGTAGGAGGAGCCGACGACGACCTCCAGCGTGCCTGCCAGCGCCGGGTCGAGCTCGGTCCGGGAGCCCGGGACCGCCGCGGCGACCGTGCGGGCGGAGTCGGCCTTGTCGGGGCCGTGGTAGACGGTCGTCTGCACGGCCTCGCTGCCGCGGTTGGCGGGCGCGTCCACCAGCTGGAACCCGACGGACGCGAGCTCGTCGTAGGCGCGGCGGCCGAGTCCCGTCACGCCCGCGCCGTTGAAGACCCGCACGCGGACGTCCTCCGGCGCCACGACGAGCGGCTCCGCGGCGGGCTCGGCACGGGCCGCCTCGGGGGTGTCCGGGGCGACGTCGCGGCGCAGCAGGTCGAACTGCTCCGCCATCTCGGCCTCGTCGAGCAGGACGACCGACTGCCGCTCGCGGTGACCGTTGACGTCGGCGATCGGGACGGTGCTGAAGATGACGCCGCCGGCGGTGAAGGTGCGGAAGCGCACGGCGAGGTCACGCACGTCGTCCATGGAGGTGTCGTCGTCGACCTGCAGCGCGTCGGTGGCGACGTTGAGCACGCCGTTGAGCCGGAACGGGTTGAGCAGCGTGCCCGCCGACAGCGTCTTGCGCACGATCGCGCCGATGAACTGCTGCTGGCGGCCGATGCGGTCGATGTCGCCGTTGGGCAGCCCCTTGCGCTGGCGGACGAAGGCCAGCGCCTGCGAACCCTGGATCGTCTGCCGGCCCGCCGGGAGGTCGATGCCCGAGTCCTTCTCCTTGGCCGGCGCCGACAGGCACACCTCGACGCCGCCGAGCGTGTCGACCATCGACTGGAAGCCGTCGAAGTCGATCTGGACGTAGTTGTCGACCCGCAGCCCGGCGAGCTCCTCGATCGTGCGGATGAGCAGCGACGGGCCGCCGTCCTCGAACGCCGAGTTGAGCTTGGCCTCGTGCTCGGCCACGAACTCGCCGGTCTCGGTGCTGGTGTGGGCCGGGATCGTCACCCAGGAGTCACGCGGGAAGCTGACGAGCTGGGCCTTGTCGCTGTCGCCGTAGAGGTGGGCCAGGATGACGGTGTCGGAGCGCTGCCCCGTGACGAACTCCTCGCCGGTGCCCTGCGGTCCCTCGCCGGCGGCGAGGTCACCCCGGCTGTCGGACCCGACGATGAGGATGTTGCGGGCGTCGCGCGGCGTCTCGGCGGGACGCTCGTTGCCGACGCCGGTGAAGACGTCCGGGATGCGGTCGATCTGCCGGTCGTACTTGTTGACCAGCAGGTAGCCGCCGACGGCCACGGCGAGCACCGAGAACGAGGTGAGGACGGCGAGCAACGACATCACCCGCGCCAGGCGGCCGCCGGACGCCGCCGGCGGGACGGGCGCGGTCCGGCGGCTGCCGGAGGGGCGCCGAGGCGCGCGCGGGTCCAGGTGAGGGGGGAGCGGGCGCGCGCCGGGCGCAGGGCGGGACGCGCCCGCGGGCTGCTGCGGGGGCAGCGGCCGCACGGGCGGCCTGTCCTGGGGCTCGCTCACGCGTCGTCTCCTCGGCACGGGGGTGCTTGCCCCCTCGACGTGCCGGCGGGCACGGAGGTTCCACACACGCTGCACACGCTACCGATCGCGGGACCGGATCGGGGGACCCTCCCGCTAGCCTGCGGGCCATGAAGGCACTCGTCCTGTCCGGTGGTGCAGGCACCCGGCTGCGGCCCATCACCCACACCTCGGCCAAGCAGCTGGTGCCCGTCGCCAACAAGCCGGTGCTGTTCTACGGGCTGGAGGCGATCCGCGACGCGGGCGTCACCGACGTCGGCATCATCGTCGGCGACACCGCCGCCGAGATCGAGGCCGCGGTCGGCGACGGCGCCGAGCTCGGCATCCGCGTCACCTACATCAGGCAGGACGCTCCGCTGGGCCTGGCCCACTGCGTGCTCATCGCGCAGGACTTCCTCGGCGACGACGACTTCGTCATGTACCTCGGCGACAACTTCATCATCGGCGGCATCACCGAGCTCGTCGACGAGTTCCGCGCCGGCACCTACGACGCGCAGATCCTGCTCACCAAGGTGGACAACCCGTCGCAGTTCGGCGTCGCCGAGCTGGGCCCGAACGGCGGCGTCACGACGCTGGTCGAGAAGCCGAAGGAGCCGCGCAGCGACCTCGCGCTCGTCGGCGTCTACATGTTCCGCCCGGTGGTCCACGACGCCGTGCGCGCCATCACGCCGTCGGCTCGTGGCGAGCTCGAGATCACCGACGCGCTGCAGTGGCTCATCGACGAGGGCCGCGACGTCCGCCCCCACCTGGTGACCGGCTACTGGAAGGACACCGGTCGCCTCGAGGACATGCTCGAGTGCAACCGCAAGGTCCTCGAGTCGGTCGAGCCGGTCGTCGCCGGCACCGTCGACGCCGACAGCTCGCTCATCGGCCGGGTCGTCGTCGAGCAGGGCGCCGTGATCGAGCGGTCCGTCGTCCGCGGCCCGGCGATCATCGGCCGCGACACGGTCCTGCGCGACACCTACGTCGGGCCGTTCACCTCCATCTACTTCGGCTGCCTGCTCGAGGACACCGAGATCGAGCACTCGATCGTCCTCGAGCAGTCGCGCATCCGCGGCGTCGGCCGCATCGAGGACAGCCTCATCGGCAAGGAGGTCGAGGTCTCCCCGTCGACGGCGCTGCCCAGGGCGCACCGGCTCATGCTCGGCGACCACTCGAGGGTGTCGATCGCCTGAGCCCGCCGTGCGGGCTGGGACACTGGCGCCATGCGTGTCTTCGTCACCGGCGGTGCCGGCTTCATCGGGTCCCACTACGTCCGTCAGGTGCTGACCGACGCCTACCCGGCCTTCGCCGGCGCCGAGGTGACCGTCTTCGACAAGCTCACCTACGCCGGCAACCTCGACAACCTCGCGAGCGTGTCGGACTCGCCGCGCTACCGGTTCGTCCGCGGTGACCTCGTCGACGGCGCGCTGCTCGACCAGGAGCTGCCGGGCCACGACGTCGTCGTCAACTTCGCCGCCGAGACCCACGTCGACCGCTCGATCTCCGGCGCGCAGGACTTCGTCGTCACCAACGTGCTCGGCGCGCAGACGCTGTTCGACGCCTGCCTGCGGGCGGGCACCCCGCGGGTGGTGCACATCGGCACCGACGAGGTCTACGGCTCGATCCCGGAGGGCTCCTGGACCGAGGACGAGCCGCTGCTCCCGAACAGCCCCTACTCCGCGGCCAAGGCCGGCGCCGAGCTGCTCGCGCGGGCGTACGCCGTGACCTACGGCCTGCACATCTCGACGACGCGGTGCAGCAACAACTACGGGCCGCACCAGTACCCGGAGAAGGTCATCCCGCTGTTCGTCACCAACCTGCTCGACGGCAAGAAGGTGCCGCTCTACGGCGAGGGGCGCAACGTCCGCGACTGGCTGCACGTCGACGACCACTGCCGTGGCATCCAGCTGGTCGCCGAGCAGGGCGCGAAGGGCGAGTCCTACAACATCGGCGGCGGGCGGGAGATGAGCAACCGCGAGCTCACCGGCCACCTGCTCGAGGCGCTCGGCGCCGACTGGGACATGGTCGAGCGGGTCGAGGACCGCAAGGGCCACGACCTGCGCTACTCGGTCGACCACTCCAAGCTGGCCGCGATGGGCTACGCCCCGCAGCACGGCTTCGAGGAGGGCCTGGCCGAGACGGTGCAGTGGTACCGCGACCACGAGGCCTGGTGGCGTCCGCTCAAGCCGGCTCGATGAGCGTGCCGACCCTCGCCTTCCTCGTCACGGGGATGGGCGGGCAGCTCGCGAGCGACTTCGTCGACGTGGCCCGGCCGCTCGGGCAGACGGTCTTCTGCAAGGGGCTGACCTCGTCCGAGCTCGACGTCACCGACCCGGTCGCGGTCAAGCAGACGGTCGCCGCCTGGAGCGACATGGTCCGCGCCGACAGCCCGGACCACCGGGTCGTCGTGGTCAACGCTGCCGCCTACACCGCCGTCGACGCGGCGGAGGACGACGAGGAGCGCGCGTACGCCGTGAACGCGACCGGACCGGCGCTGCTGGCGCAGGCGTGCGGGGCGAACGGCGCCTCGCTGGTGCACGTCAGCACCGACTACGTCTTCCCCGGCGACCGCGCGGGGGGCCCGCCCTACGACGTCGACGACCCGACCGGACCGCGGTCGGCGTACGGCCGCACGAAGCTCGCGGGCGAGCTGGCCGTCCGCGCGCTGCTGCCCGACGCCTCCTGGGTCGTGCGCACCGCCTGGGTCTACGGCGCGACGGGCGCCAACTTCGTCAAGACGATGGCGCGCCTGGAGGCCTCGCGCGAGACCGTGAGCGTCGTCGACGACCAGGCCGGCTCCCCGACCTGGAGCCGCGACCTGGCCCGCGGGCTGTGGGCGCTGACCCGCGAGGACGCGCCGCCCGGCACCTACCACTGCACGAACCGCGGCGAGACGACCTGGCACGGCTTCACCCAGGCGATCTTCGAGGAGCTCGGCGCCGACCCGGCCCGCGTGCTGACGACCGACAGCGCGGCGTTCGCCCGGCCGGCCCCGCGGCCGGCCTACAGCGTCCTGTCGCCCCGTGCCTGGGACGCGGCCCGCCTGCCGCAGCTGCCGGAGTGGCGGGCAGCGCTCGCCCAGGCGTTCCGCCTGTACGGGAGCGCCTTCCGCCCGGCTGCGTGAATCCCTCTGGTCGCTCCAGTACCACGTCCGAGGGTCCGATCACAGCAACGACACGCACCGGCGTGCCGCTGCCCCGACCGGAGACCTCCTCGTGCGCCGTCCGTCCTCCGCTGCCCTGCTGAGCCTGCTCGTGCCCGGGCTCCTGCTCGTCCCCGTCCTGACGCCGGCGTCGGCGACGCCGGTCGCCGTGCCGGTCCCCGCGGCCGTCGCCGAGCTGCCCCTCACGGGGGTGGACCCCGCTGCGGCGGCCGAGCCGACCGCCCTCCCGGCGGTCAAGGTCGGCGGGACCGCCCGGCGCACGGTGCTGCTCACGACCCGCCGACCCACTCGCGGCTTCGGGCTGCTCGGCGTCACCTGGGACCGCCCGGCAGCGCTCGGGACCGTGGAGGCCTGGGCGCGCACCCGGTCCGGCGGCGCGTGGTCGGACTGGCGCCTGCTGGGCGGCGCCGCCGACGAGGAGGCCGAGGCGGGAGAGGCCGCCCGCTCGCGGGCCGGCACGGCGCCCCTGTGGGTCGGCCACGCCGACGGCGTGCAGGTCAGGGTCGACGTGCTGTCCGGGACGGCGCCGACGGGTGTCCGGGTGTCGCTCGTCGACCCCGGCAGCTCACCGGCGGACGCTTCCGCGGCCGACCCCGGGCCGCAGCCGCTCTCGGTCGCGCAGGCCGCCGTCGCCGCGCCGCCGGTCCGCCTGCGCGCGGCCTGGGGCGCCGACGAGTCGATCCGTGGCGGGACGCCGGCGTACGCCCCGGCGGTGCGGGCGGTGGTCGTGCACCACACCGCCAGTCCCAACGACTACGGACCCGGCGACGTCCCGGCGCTGCTGCGCGGCTTCTACGCCTACCACGTGAAGAGCCGCGGCTGGTCCGACATCGGCTACAACGTCCTGGTCGACAGGTTCGGCACGGCCTGGGAGGGCCGCGCCGGCGGGATCTCGCGCGCCGTCATCGGCGCCCACGCAGGCGGCTTCAACTCCGGCACGGTCGGCATCTCGATGATCGGCACCTACGACACGGTCGCCCCGAGCGCCGCGATGCTCGAGACGGTCGCGCGCGTCATCGCCTGGAAGACCTCGTCCGCCGGCGTCGACCCGCAGGGCAGCGTGCGCCTGACCAGCGCCGGCAGCACGCGCTTCCCGTCCGGCACCGTCGTCTCCCTGCCCACGGTGCTGGGGCACCGGCAGGTCAGCACGACGTCCTGCCCGGGGACACGCGGCTCCGCCGCCCTGCCGTCCCTGCGCGACCGCGCGGCGGCGCTGGGCCGCGGCGCCGCCCCGGTGCCCGGCGGGCTGCAGCTCGTCGTGCCGTCCTCCGTCGCCGGCGGCCGCAAGGCCGACCTGCTCGTGCGCGGCGGGACACCCGGGGCGACCGTCGACGTCTGGTTCGCCAAGCGCGGTGAGGTGGCGGCGCTGCGCCGCCGCGGCGGCGTGCTGTCGGCCGCCGGCGACTACCGCACGACGTTCACCGTCGACGACGACTGGACCGTCTTCGCCAGCTCCGGCGACCGGGCCACCCCCCGTGCGGTCGTGCGGCGCACGCCGGCGCTCACCGCCGACCCGGGCAGCGTCCGGCCGTCGGTGCAGGTGAGCGGTCCGCTGACGGCGCTGTCCGGCACGCAGGTCACCGTGACGGCGACCGGGACGCCGGGCGCCGCCGTGTCGCTGTGGCTCCGGCGCGAGGGCGACCCGCACTTCACGCGCCGCGCGCAGGGGCGCTTCGACGCCGCGGGGCGCTTCACCACCGGCTACCGGGCCGACCGCCCCTGGACCTACTTCGCGCGCACGGCGGCCGCCGTGTCGGCGGAGGGTGGCACCGGCCTCGGGCCGGTCCCGAACGAGCTCGACGTCGCCGCACCGGCGACGGTCACCGCCGGACGCACCGTGACGATCGCCGTGCAGGGCACGCCGCGCGCGCCGGTCGCCGTGTGGTTCTCCCGCGAGGGCGAGCGGGCCTTCACCCGGCGGCGCGAGGGCGTGCTGGGCGTGGACGGGATGTACCGCACCTCGTTCGTCGCCGGCGTCGACCACGTCTTCTTCGCCACCAGCGGCGCCCGCAGCAGCGCCCGGCGCACCACCCGCACGACCGGTGCCCCGGCGCCTGCGGTCGCGGCCGCTCCGGCGGTGCGGCTGTCGGCGCCCGCGACGGTCGCCGCGGGTGCGCCGGTCCCGGTGACCGTGCGCGGTCGGGCCCGCGCGGCGGTCGAGCTGTGGACCCGGACCCGCGGCGCGGCGGTCTGGAGCCGGCTGCGCACCGGGACCTTCGGCGCCGACGGCCGGTGGGTGACGTCCTACCCCGGTCGCGACGACGTCGAGGTCTGGGCGGCCTCGGGCGGGACGACGTCCTCCGGGCTGACGACCCTGGCCGTCCCGGCCCTGTCGCCCGTCCCGAGCGCGACGCTCGGGACGCGGGTCGTCCTGAGCGGTCGTGCGCGTCCCGGCGACGCGGTCGTGGTGGAGTCCCGCCGGCGGCGCACCGGCGCCGTCCTGCGCTCGAGCGTGCGGGCGGCGGCCGACGGCGCCTTCCGGGCGGCGTTCGTCGCCGACGACGAGTACGAGCACCGGGCGAGCACCGGCACCCGCGTCGGGGCGCCGCTGCGCACGACGGTCACCCCGACGGCGACGGGCGCCGCGACGGCCCGGCGGGGCGCGAGCCTCGCCCTGTCGGGCACCGCCCGGCCCGGCGCGGCCGTGCAGCTGCTGCTGCGGCCGGAGGACGGGCCGCGGTCGGTCGTGGCGGGACGGACGGCGCGCGAGCTGCCGGTCTTCCGCGTCGCCCGGACGGTGACGGCCGACGCGACCGGCCGCTGGCGGACGGCCGTACCGGTGACCGGTCGGCTGAGCTGGTACGCACGGGCCGACGGCCTGGCCTCGCCGGTGCGGGCGACCGCCGCTGCGTAGCGTCGCGGCGTGGCGGGATGACCTGCGCGGCAGGCTCTGCCAGGTTGCGGTGAGGTCACGTCTTCGTCGAGTCGAAGACGAGGTGTCATCGATACGTCACAGTGGGTGCCGTCGCGTTCCCCTGCCTCCGGAGGGTGCTCCCCGTGCGCCGCCTGCTCACGTTCGCCCTGTCCCTGTCCGCGTCGGCGACGGTGCTCGTCGCACTGCCGACGATCACCACGTCAGCGACGGCGGCGCCGCGTCCGGTGGAGCCCGGTCTGGAGCAGGTGCCGCTCACCGGCACCGACCCCGGCGACCTCCGCAGCGAGGTGATCACCGGCAAGCGCTTCTCGGTCATGGGCGTCACCTGGACACCTGACGCCGCCGTCGAGGAGGTCGACGTCGAGGTCCGCACCCGCACCGGCGGGACGTGGTCGGCCTGGGAGCACGTCGAGGCCGAGAGCGACGACGCCCCCGACGCGGGCACCGACGACACCGGGCGGCGGCTGCGCAGCGGCACGTCGCCGATCTGGACCGGTCCGTCCGACGGTGTCCAGGTGACCGTCCGCACGGTGTCCGGCGCCGACCCGCGCGACGTGAAGATCGAGCTGGTCGACCCGGGCACCTCGCCGGCCGACCAGGTGCCCGCGGTGCCGAGCGGCACGGCGCACGCCGCCGCCGTGAAGCCGGCGATCATCACCCGAGCGCAGTGGGGCGCCGACGAGTCGATCCGGCGCGGCACCCCCGACTACACCTCCACGGTGAAGGTCGGCTTCGTGCACCACACGGCCAGCTCCAACGCCTACACGGCCGCGCAGGCCGCGGCGATGGTCCGCGGCATCTACGCCTACCACGTGAAGAGCAACGGCTGGTCCGACATCGGCTACAACTTCCTGGTCGACCGCTACGGCCGGGCCTACGAGGGCCGGGCCGGCGGCATCGACCGCTACGTGCTCGGCGCGCACACCGGCGGCTTCAACGTCGACTCGTTCGGCGTCTCGCTGCTCGGCGACTTCTCGACGGTCCCGCCGTCCGCCGCCACGATGGCGACGGTCTCGAAGATCCTCGCCTGGAAGCTCGGCTCGGCCTACCGCGACCCGCGCGGCAAGGCGGTGCTCACCTCTGCCGGCGGTGGGACCTCCAAGTACCGCGCCGGGACGAAGGTGACCTTCGACGTGGTGAGCGGCCACCGCGACGCCGGCAACACCAGCTGCCCCGGCGCGACGACGTACGCGCGCCTGCCGGCCCTGCGCACGGCCGTCGCGGCGGACCTCGGGCCGAACCTCGTCGACCCGGCGCTCACCGGTCCGACCGCCGTCACCTTCGGCGCGACCGGCACGCTGGCGCTGCGGGCCGGCACGCTGCAGAGCCTGCCCTGGACGGCGAGCGTCACCGACAGCGCAGGCGCGGTGGTGCAGGTGGCCCGGGGCACCGGCGGTCAGGCGGCGCTGACGTGGAACCTCACCGACGCCGCCGGTCGCCCCGTCCGGCCCGGCACCTACTCGCTGCGCATCTCGGGCGGCGCCGCCGGCGTCGTGCCGTACGTCCGGACCGTCGTCGTCGGCAGTGCCCCCTGCCGGGGCCGGCCGGTCGACCGCGCCGTCTGCCAGGCCAAGGCGCGGACCGCCCGCCGCTGACCGTCGCGGGACCGCGCCCCGCCCGCTGGACGACGCCCGGTCAGCGGGGCTTGGCGCAGTCGAACGTCACGAACTGGTACGCCGGGCGGAAGCCGTGGCGGCGGGCCTGCGCGGCGTCGGCGACGACGGTGAGCGCGGTGACGTCGGCGCCCTCGACCAGGTCGTCGACGTCGCAGTCGGCCCCCTCGTGCACCCACGGCGACCGCCCGGCGGCGGCGGCGTCGCGCAGCTCGGCGGTCACCAGCGTCGCGCAGGTGAAGCCGTGCGAGCGGATGCGGTCGGCGAGGTCCCAGCCGAAGCGGAAGAAGACCAGCGTGCGGTCGCCGTGGTACTCCGGCTCGGCCGGCACGCACGTCACGGCCTGCGGCACCGGCACCTGCAGGAGCACCCGCCCGCCCGGCCGCAGCACCCGGAACAGCTCGGCCAGTGCCCGGTCGGTCTCGGGGACGTGCTCGAGGACGTGCGGCGTCAGCACGACGTCGAGCGAGGCGTCCGGCAGGGCGATGTCCTGCAGGTCGAGCTGCAGCGTCGCGCGGTGCAGCGACAGGTCGTAGTCGCTCGCCGTGTAGCGCACCCGCTCGGCCATCCGCGACCGGTACGGCTCACCGAGCCGGGGCGAGGTCTCGAGCACGACAGCGGCCGGGTCGTACGCCGTCCGCGACGTCCAGCACCAGTACAGGAAGCGGTCGCGGGCGATCGACCCGCACACCGGGCACAGCGCCGACTCGCTGTGCTCGACGCCCTCGAACGCCCGCCCCCGCCAGCCGCACACGGTGCAGCGGACGGCGCCCGTCAGCGAGCTCGCGGCGGCGGCCTCCGGCCAGGTGCGCAGCCGCCGGTCGCCGCGCCGGCGGTCCCAGCGCAGCTCCGCCGCCTGCCGGTGAGCGAGGTGGACGTGCTCGAGCGCGTAGTCGGCCAGGCGCACGGTCACACCCTCCGCAGGGGTCTAGGACGACGCCAGAGCGTAGGCGGCGCGGTGCCCCTCGGCGGAGCGCTGCCAGGTGAACGGCGCCGCCTGCGCCCGCCGCACCTGCGGGTCGCCGGGCGACGCCAGCACCGCCGACAGCGCCGCCGCGAAGGCCTCGACGTCACCGACGGGCGCGTAGGTCACCGCCGTCCCGCCGACCTCCCGCAGCACCGGCA
>Ga0210040_10004724_pt1 | contig 17602 bp, 15 predicted proteins | sample CryGeyCG12114_NA_FD_185462 | JGI IMG/M metagenome (GOLD analysis project Ga0210040, IMG submission 185462) | Groundwater microbial communities from aquifer - Crystal Geyser CG19_WC_8/21/14_NA (SPAdes) (version 2) | ecosystem: Environmental > Aquatic > Deep subsurface > Groundwater | place: USA... | reverse complement strand
GTGGGCAGTGGCGGTTTGGCCAAGCGCAGTTCCCCATTCATCGTCGGGATGAGCCAGTTGTGGTTTTGTGTGATTTCGCGGGCGGTGATAAAATTCCGCGCCTCCATCAGGGTCGGTTCCAGCGCCCCCAGGTTTGTGAAAAAGGTAAAGCAGGTAAGCAACAGCAGGATAGCCAGCTGCACAGACGTTTTCATTAAAAAGGGGTATTCCGGCATCTCCTCTTCTAGCTCAGCCATAATACTGTAAACTCATTAAACCAATTCGCTACCAGCTTTAACGCTCCTGCCGCACGCTGCCGCAGAATTGTATTGGATACAGCTAAAATACGAGGTGATTCTGTTTTATATCTGTAGAAAACTACGTTTTGCTTGTGCTTCTTCGGCTTTATCATTCAAAGATATAAAGCCGGATGAAAGGCGCTTGCTGCTAGTTTATATCACTCCAATATTTTATATCCCCTCCTATATAAGAAGCCTGCAACGAACCTGCATCAATAGGCTGCGGCAGGCTTCTTATATCGCCACGGCCAGAGGCTACGGTATACGCAGTGAAGTGGTCTAAAAATAAACCTGGTACTGCACCCAGGCAGAATTGGCGCTGGAGGCTCTCGCCACATCACCGTTTACCTGCAACTCAAATACCGGCCTTACCTGGTAGTTCAGCGACAGCTTTGACATATGCTTGTTGATCAACCAGTTGATACCGGCATCATATACGTTCACAGCATCTTCCAGGCGGTCGTAGTTGGAGCCGCGGTAAGACACATATGGCATCAGCGTTCCTTGGTCTCCAAGCAGATCGTTTGGCAAGCGGAGGCCTACCTGCGTGTAAAGCGTTTCACCGGTTCCGAACATGGGATAGGCGTTTCCTCCCCCGCTAAAGCTGCGGGGGTCATTCGTGCCGTTGGCAGGAGCCATGATGCTGTTATTGCGTATATAATTCTGGCCGTAGTCGGTGTTAAAGTAACCGGCATAGGCAGAAAGCGCATAGGTATTATCTTGCAGCGGCATATCGGCAAAGGCAGCCACCGACCACAGCACCATGTCATCATACACCGGATCCACACCGTTGTTTGTGCGCCAGGTAGCGTCTTTCTGATAGATCATCCCTCCCTCTAAATTCAGGACACGCTTGTCACCGAGGTAAGTGCCGGCCATATAGGGCGTGGTATGCGGCTCTATGTCGAGGAAGTTGTAGATCAGGAAGCCCTGGTACTGCTTGGTATGGCCGTAGGTGGTAAACGAGGCGTTTTCGCCTAATGCGGGCGCGGCCTGTCCGTTCGTTTGTATCGGGAACGGATCTGACACCGCCACGCGGTAATCCACTTTGCCTGCCTGTCCTCTGGCGTACACGCTCAGTTTGCGCGCAAACTCATCCGTCTGATCTACAGTGGCCTGAGCAAAAACAGGCACGTCTGTTGTCATAATTGTGCCGGTGCTGGGCTGCGAAAAGCGGCTTAGGCCACCGGTAATGGTTAAGCCTGCACCGAGCTTCAACATGTCACTGTCCTTAAAAACCTTGTACTCCGCCAGCGCATCGTGGAAGAAGGCCTGTACCTTTCTGTTGCCGGCGTTCTGCGACAGGTAGTTGAAGTTGTTCATCCCGAACTGCGTGTAAAAGAACACATGATCCGTCAGCTGGCCGAACAACTGCATCCGCGTGCGGCGCAGGCCAATGTCCACGGTGTTGTCCTGCGGGTCGCCGTTCACCGTGGTTCCGGGGTTGTTGTCTGTCCAGCGGAGCCAGGCTTGGTTCAGGAATGTCGCTTTGATATACCTGTCGCCGTCTGCCGTCAGGTTGTAGCGAAGTTCTGATGTGGGCTTATCAGTTGGATTGACAGGTGTAATGCTTTGCTGTGCAAGTGCTGGTTTAATCAAACCGATAGCGGCTGCCAATACAGGCAAGAGAATTCTTTTCATGCGTCGTGAAAGAGGTTGATATTTCACGAAAGGTATGGGAAAACGGATAGTCTGGCAAGCTGTTGGAGCGGTTGCCGGACTTTGGCAGTAGTTGGAGGCAGCCACAGAATGACTACCTCCTTCAACAACTAAACTGAAGAAATTAAGCTTTGGACAGCACACGTGCAGCCAGGGGGTGGTCTGAAACAGGCTTGTGGCGATCCAAACCTACAGTTTCGAACCGGCCACCCTGACTGTAATGCGCGTGCTGGTAATGGTGCAGGTGCTCCATTACAGTATCGTTTACCAGTTTGGCACCTTAAAAAATTAACGTTGGTCTGCTTTTGGCGGGAAGACCTGTTTTCTGGTTTACATTCTACATGCAGAACACAAAAGCTGGTTGTACTGGCTTGGGAAACCTGCTTTTGTGTGTTAGTTCTGATGAATTTTTGTATACCACACTGGCACCAGCTGCTGTTTCTTAGTTAAGAACAGCGATGGCTGCAAGTCTGCGCGGCTCAGGCGTTTGGGCAGGTTCACGAACTGCACGCCCAGGTTTTCAGCTATTTCCTGCTCAAAGCAAAGCGCCTCTGCATGGTGGTGACTGATGGCAGCCAGCAGGTTCCCGGACTTATCAGGCAGCGTATAGCTGCAAACCTGTTTGTAGTCCCCGTGGAGGTTCGCCACAGCGCATATAAACCGCAGTTGGTCTGCCTCCTTAAAGCCGTAGTAGTTAACGATATAATTGTCCTGGTCTTCTTGCAGCAGCGCCAGCACTTTCTTAAAAAATAGCGCGTAAGGCAGCTCTGGAATTTGGTTGAGCACTACTGTCTCGGTGTTTTTGATACTCAGGAAATGTGTCATTTCTTTTGATTTTAAATGAACGGCAACAGCAGCTCAGGACGAGCGGTATGTCATTTCACACAACATATTCTCATGCGGCCCCAGGCTTGCCTATACGCTAAACCCACAACAGGCTCAAACCAGGCATCTACCGAATGCAGCTAAAGTTTTAGCAGCATGTGTCGTGGCAAAAAAGCTTTAAATGAGGACTTATGCGCAAACCAGGCAACAGAAGCCTTTAAGCCCCAAGGGCGGACGCGATGAATTTGAGTGGTTGGTTTATATGGTCGCCGACGGCAACATGGCTATGCCAACTTTGCTGAGAAAGTGCAACCAGATAAAAGGTAAGGTACTATAGTCGGAAAACGCCGTGCAGGAGATAGGCAGCAGGAAGATCGGACTTGATGGCCGCTGCATAATGCACCAGAAAGTGCTTGTTAATGGTCCTGAACTCAGGGGAGAACAGGTAAGAGGTAGTCGGCTTTTGCAGGCCCGGGAACTGCGGCAACAGAAAGTCATCCTCTTCCGATTCATTCTTGTTTACCAGTAAAAGCAGCACGTTGAACGTCGTCTTTTTCAGGCCCTGCTGGTGCGGGTTGGCTAACAGCTGATGGTGGAGAGCTTTATCGGGGTTAGATGCTTGCGAAATGGCTGAAGCCGCAATTGCATAACCGCCTGCCAGGTTGAAGCAGGTGATGGTGATGAGCAAAAGCAGCAAAAGCTTTTTCACAGGAGAGGTAATTGGGTTGTGGCAAATGTAGTTTTATTTCGCTGAAAGCAGAGGCACTTATGCTATATATTTTTGCGAACCAAACAACAGCCCCTGTACTCCCTGTATCTGATGCAACTCATTACAACCTGTCTTTTAGTGTTTTTGGGCGCGACGTATTATAGGCTATACAGGAATGACGAGGCAGTAATATTTCAAATGTCGCATTTAAAGTAATCGTCGCTGTAGCCGGGTGCCGGTGTGTCACCCAACCGTACCAGCCGGTCCAGGCGTACCTCCTCCCCCGTTGCCAGGCGCAGGTATTCAGCGTTGTTTTTCTCAAAGAGCTCTTTGGGCAAAGCGGTTATATTGATAAACTCCCGGATCTCGCTGAAGTACTGTATCCGGATGAATGGCTTTTTCGCCACCAGTTCCTGCAGCATCTCCCTAAACTTATTGTCAACCGGTTTATATGCTTGTTCCATTTAGGTGTTTTTTTACTGCTATACGAACAACAGGAGCAAACGTATTCTCAGGCTGAAACGGCAAGGGGTTAGACGTTTCCTCAGGCAACTACCGCTGTCACTGGTGCAGCCACAAAACGATAGGTTTCAGTACTGGGTTTATATATTGCTGCTTTCCGCTGATGAAGCTAACAGGCAGGTTTCTCACAGGTTATATAGGATCTGCAATTATTTAGGATGCTGCGATAACCACTTCTTAAGCAAAGCCACTAAGTCTTTGTTCGTGAAAGGCTTGCACAGGTGGTCGTTCATGCCCACCTGCATGCTTTTAGCGATATCGTCTTTGTAGGCGTTGGCTGAGAAAGCAATGATCGGGCTCATCATATTCGCTCTCCTGAGCCTGCCGGCAGCTTCCAGCCCGTCCATATCCGGCATCTGTATATCCATAAAAATCAGGTCGAAGGAATGCAGCAAAGCCATCTGCACGGCTTCTTCGCCACTGTGCGCGGTGGTAACGTTTGCCCCGAAGTTTTCCAGCACCACCTGCATCAGCAGCACATTGATGGCATTGTCGTCCACTACCAGGATATGGGGAGAGCCCTGTAGCTCAAAAGCGATGTCCGCCTCCTCGTCCGGCTCAGCTTCTCTGTTTTTTTCATAGCCCAGCTCAATATCAAACCAAATGGTGGCACCGCTCTGCTGCCCGGGTGTCGGGCTGATGATGCCCATCTGGCCCTGCATCAGGTGCACCAGCTTTTTACTGATGGACAACCCAAGCCCGAAGCCGCCGTACCGCCGGGTCATGGACTGGTCTGACTGCGTGAACGAGTCAAAAATGAGTGCCTGCTTCTCAGCCGGCACCCCGATGCCGGTATCCGACACCGTGAATTTCAGGACCGCCGTCTCCTTCGCTTCGTTTAAAGATACCAGCGCACAATCCACGGTTATACTTCCTGCCTCGGTAAATTTGATGGCATTGCTGATCAGGTTAATCAGCACCTGGTTGATGCGCGTCGGGTCGCCGGTTACGACGCGGGGCACATCCGCCTCCACCATATAGGAGAAAGCAATATTTTTCCCGGTGGCCAAGTATTTGTAGGGCTCCAGGTGCGAGGCAATTGTTTCGCGTATATCAAACGGTATCAGCTCAATCGCTATTTTATCCTGCTCTATGCGGTGCAGGTCGAGGATATCGTTTAGGAGTTTGGTGAGCGTGGAACTGGAGGTTTTGATCAGGCTTACATACTGCGCCTGCTTCTCGCTCATGGGGCTGTCCATGAGCAGGTTCGTGAAGCCCATAATCCCGTTCAGCGGGGTGCGGATCTCGTGGCTCATGCTGGAAAGAAAATGGCTTTTGGCCTCGTTGGCGGCCTCTGCCCGCTCCTTGGCCTCCTGCAGTTCCTGCTCCTTTTTCTTCAGCCCGGTTATATCCTTGGCTACAATCAGAACGCCGTCTTTTTCCTGGTGATTGTTCCGCAGAAAGGAGAAGGAGCAGGAGGTTGCCATTTTATCATCATGGCAGGTGCTTAGCTCCAGCTCTATGTTCAGGCTTTTCCCTTTCTCCTCAAATGTCCGCAGCACCTCCTGCAGCGTGCTGTTACCGCCCGGCAGAAATAGCGCTGAAAGCTGTTTGCCGATCAGGTCGGCTTCTTTGCAGCCGGTTACTTCCTCAAAGGCTTCGTTTACGTTGCGCACGGTGTAGTCGGTGTTAAGCACCAGCAGCATATCTACCACCCCCTGGTATATGCTCTGCATAAAGTCGCGGGACACAGTAGAGCTTTTCAACTCCTGGCCCAGCATGTTCACGCCCGAGATAACGGCATCCAGTTCATCTCCGGTTTCCGAAATGTCAAGGTGGTAATCAAAGTTACCGTTAGCGACTTCGGCAATCAGGGTAATTATCTCCTCTATTCTGTCTTTCAGTACGTTCACTTAGCTAACTTATAAGTACAGGGTTGGGTGCTGGAAGCCTCAGTCTTTCTCTACCGCAAAGGTCGCCCCGATCATTTCCATGGCAAAATTGTCTTTAGCCTGGTAATACCCCACTTTAGGGTAAGGAGTGGCGCCGACTTTCTTCTTCTCCATGGTGGCAGAAATACCGAAGTTCACCTTTTTACACTGCAGGGCATTGGCGCGCTTGATCACCTGGTAAAGCGTTTGCCGGTAAACGTTGTACTCCAGCAGGAAGTCGTAATCCATGCCCACCAGCATAAAGCTGTATACATTGTCCGCATTTTTGTGGCAGAAGCCCACCGAGACCGCTTTCCGGTTGATGGAGTACTCCTCTTTTATATAGAGCACCACAAATTCCCACGCCTCGCTCTCGTTGAGCAGGTGAAAAAGCTTCTCCGGGAACAGGAAGTTGTTGATTGCAAAGTTGTTGTTCTTTACGTTTTTGAACAGAACAATCGCGTGCTGCAGTTCCTCCTCAGACAGTCGGTCCTTTACCTGGACATCGTAAAACTGCTCTTTGCGTTTTATTTTCTGCACAAAATTCTCCCTGCCTTTCTTCGACAGTGTTTTCCTGTATTCGTCTTCTGTCGCCCAACCAAGGTTTTCTACCACACACGACTCCGGCAGGTCCATTTTCATAAAGTCCTGCTCCACCATAAACTCATCCATCTCCGGGTCGTCCGCTTCCAGGTCCCGCAGCAGAATACTGCTGCCGTTCTCCTTTTCCTGGTCTTTGTACAGTGCCCCCATCAGGGCCTTTAGGGCATCTTTCCAGTAAGCGCTTTTCCTGTCTATATACAGATGGTTGCCTTCCGTGAACAGGCTGCCCAGAACAAGGCCCGTCGAGGTCAGGTAGTACGGGTTTACCGCCCGTTCCTTTTCGATTGCCTTTGAAATAGACGCCTGCGAGAACATATCCTCTTTCAGCAGCGCAACCACGGCGAAGGTCATCAGGATCGTCTTTCCCTGCGGGTTTTCCACGATATAGTACCGGAACCCCCAGTTGCTTTCCTTCTCCGCATTGTTGCTAAACGAGGTCTCCAGAAACTTCAGGCCGTCCCAGTCGAACATACCCCTGTTGCCGAGATAGTTGTTCCAGGCAGCAGGATCTATGTCCTCAATGGTAGTATAACGCTTCACGCGCACTTTATTATCTGCAGCAGCCACCGGAACAGCAGGCACTGACGCGGGCGCAGACATCTTAAAAGCTTTCCGGATGTTTTCCTGCGTTTGGTTGGTGGCTGTGAGGGCCTCTTTGAAGTGCAGGTTCAGCTTATGCACCAGTGTTCCGATGTCTTCAAAGGTATTGCTCAGCGAGATGGTAATCCGCACGCCGATGTTCTTGGCAGGCACCGCCGGGAAAGTCGCCAGGTTTACGTATATACCGTCGTTTAGCAGAGCCTGCACCAGATGGTTCCCCATGTCCATGGTGCCGGTCCCTATATAGAAAATAGGGCTCTCGGATTCATGCACCAGCGGCAGGTCCGTTTGCCTGAGCAGTGCGTTGAAGTAGGCAATCCTCCGCTGCAACTCTTCCTGGTACACATAAATCTCATCGCTCAGGTGTATTTTGGCGGAGGCGATGGCGGCACCCAGCGTGGCTGGCTCTATCTGCACCGAGAAAGTAAGCGGGCCGCCGAAGTTGTTGACTTTGGTGTACCACTCCTCGTTCGGAAACAGCGACAATCCGCCGCAGGCTCCAAAAGCTTTCCCCAGGTTTGCCGTCAGAATCATTTTACGATACAAGCCGTCCGGCATCTGGCTCATGGCATAGCCGGTGCCGTGCTTTCCTGCCCAGCTCATGCCATGCGCATCGTCTACGTACAGGTACAGCTGCTCATATTTGTCAGCCAGGGCAATCATCTCCCTGATCGGCGCAAAGTCGCCGTACATGGAGTACACGCTGTCGGCCATATACCAGATGCGGTCAAATTTGTTCCGTTGTTTTTTGATGCGGTCTTCGAGCATCTCCAGGTTATTATGGCGAATCATCTCCACAGTAACGCCCTGGCTCAGCAGCTTTTTAACGGCCTCCTGCACACTCGCATGCACCTGGTGGTCTAAGATAACGAGATCTGACTGCCGGATGATGCTGGGGATGGTAGTGAGGTGAGAAAGTGTACAATTCTTAGAAATAACAGCAGGCACCTGATACAGCTGATACACCAGCTTTTCCAGTTCGCTGTACAGCGGGTTGGAGATGTAGGTGCGCGACATCGGGAACTGTGTGCCGAAGCGTTCGATGGCATCGATGGCCCCGCGCTTAAGTGCCGGGTGATGTTCCAGCCCCAGGTATCCGCAGGTGCCAAAGTGCAATACTTTTTTCCCGTTTAAGGTGAGGTACTGCCCGCTAAGCGCCTGATCCTCTGCATGCAGGTGAATAATGCCTCTCTTCTTAGAAACAGAAAGCACGGAATCTACCGTATCTAAGATGTTGTTGTGTCGTATTTTTGCCATGTATTTTGACTATAATTGCAGTACAGGTGATACTTGGGGAGTAAAGGGTTAAATCTTTTAATAGCGATGGCAAATTTCGAAAAAGATCCGGATATCGAATCAAAAAACACAGCATATTTAGAGCTGTTTTTAGAAAAAAAAATATTGTACTGTGGCTATAAAGAAATAGACTTATTAGATCTTGAAACAGCGAAGATCTGCGTTAGAGAACGCCTGGAGTTTGCAGGGGGAAGATCCTACCCAAGTTTGTTTGATATTACCAGAATAAAGCAATCCACGAAAGGGGCCCGTGATTATCTGGCCAAAGAGGGCAATGCCTTGGTGACGGCCAGCGCCATCCTGATAGGTTCGCCTATGCTAAAGATGAGCGCTAACTTTTATATCATGGTGAACCGGCCTCAGAATCCGACACGGATGTTCACGAGCAAAAAAAGCGCGCTGGAGTGGCTGGAGCAGTACAAATGATAGTGCTAAACGGATTTAAAGCGCTAAAGTAAATCACCGCTATCAGTATGTATAGGCGGTTGCCCGAGGCATTATATCTGGCCTTGTGCCTGAAGATGGTTACTTGAAGAAGCAGGATAAAAAGCAAGGAAGCAAGCGAAGGCCGCATCGCCCGCCTGTTATGCACATGTACTTCCGCGGGCAGGTGTGTTGTTTGCCAGAGGCAAGGGCAAAGCCTGAGCATCGGCACAAACGGAAACGTTATAAAAAAGGGAGGTGCAGCACCTCCCTTTCTGTTTAAGCCCATTACCAACAGGCATATAGCCCGGTAAGCAATTATATTATAGTTCAGCGCATTGTGCTGATGTTATACATCTACCCAATCGGCCTCCGTTTTAGAATCAATCAGAAAGTCCAGGTACTCGTTCAGGGATAGCTCGGTGAATTGGTCGATATCAAGGCAATTTGTCAGGGGGTCATACCACGCGAGAAAATTAAAGTACCTCCCCTTCAGCCTTTGGCTTCCTGTCAACTCCACAAAGGCGTCTGGTTTCCCCATTTCAGCCCACTTGGCCTTGCCGCGGCTTATCAGCCCCGCGATACCTACTTCTAACTGTAACCGCTGCCCCTCAGTCAAACGGTGACGTTCGGCTAATTTGCCGCTTGCTTCTGTTCTGTCCATTTATCTTTCAGTTAACCCTCTGAATATATAACATATAATTAATATATACTGCTTATGCTATAAAATATTTTCTTACGGGAGGGCGGTGACTGGAAAGCGGCTCAGGTAAGCTTCCCCAGTTTAATGCGTGGCGCCAGAGCTTTACTGTGGTCTTGAGGTAAAGGGAAGCCCGTAAAGCTAAGCCTTTGTTTGTCGCATCACTAAGCGCATCAGATCAGCCGAGCTTCCCTTTGTGAAGCATGAGCAGAAGATACTTACATACAGGAAGAAGCTTTATGTGCAAGCCGGTGAGACATGAAAAGGAAGATTAGCGCATCTATTCGACGAGGGGGTGTTGCCTAATTAGCTGCTCTTGTCTTTCTCCACTCCTCCACATAGGACCGACGCAGCACCAGCTTACTATTCGGGTAATTGCTCCAGAACCACTCGCGGTATTCTATCAACTCGACTCTTGTCATGGGTATATATTTAACTGAACAGTGTTTATGATGAAATTCTTTCGGCAGCAACACAAAGAATGGCTGCCGCATAAGATGCTATACATACATATAGCAGAACAGTGGCAGTGGGCATGGAGGCAACAAAGGAAAAAACAGTTAGTATGACAGCAAAGAAGAGAACCGCGAAGAGATTGACCTCAATCACAGCATTTATAACCCTCTTTACACCACCTTTTCCTTGGCCGGTTTTTCTTTCTAAGTGCTCCATGGCTTACTCTGCGTCTGTGTTTTCTGAATTATTTTCTGGGTTGCTCCTCACCATTTTCACAGCAGCCGACAAAAACAGGAGACAGAACAGTAAAACTTGATTCATAGCCTTTAATATTATATCTATATATACTTGTAATAAAATATTATGTTCAAAAAATAATCGGAATATTTACATATATATTAACAGCAAGGCAGCGGGTAAGCGAATGCCTTTACCGGAAGGCTTTTTCCGGTTCGAACTTATACAGGAGAAAGAGCGGGCGGCACTTGCTTGGTAGCAGCAAAGTGGTGCTACAGGAGCAGGACTAAGCTACACGACCACGCCAGAGAATTCTGGAAAGTATGTTAGGCCTCAGCCACCCGCACCGCTATAAGGAAGCAGTTGAAGAAGGTGCGAAACCTATAAAGGAGGTAGCGTAGATTTATGCAAACTATATGCACATAAAAAAGCACTTACAAGGTTTTCCTCGTAAGTGCTTGATTGTAAAGTGGGCCCACCTGAACCCTATAACTATACTATATATAACTGATTAACAGGAAGTTGTATAAATGGTGTGCCGTAGATAGTTATATTTACCTTAGAATTTACTCTGACTTCCACCCTCTATTCTTGAATACACGGAACAGTTCTGGGTTTACCCACTACTGTATTATAACACTGCGGTAACTTCAGTAGGTGACTTCCTCCCACCACGCCCGCGCATCTAAGTTAAGACACCCGTTGGCCAAGACGGGAAAGTCGTGGTGGCCTTGTAAAGTTTCACCCAGTCCTAAAAATGGGAGGAGGTCAGTGGTGCCGAATCAGTTGCTCGTGGTCTATGGTACAGACACCAAATTCACGCACATTTTCTTTCACCTGATCCACGGCAACCATATGGCTGCGCGAGCCCACATCGATGCCGAAAGCTTGCGGGTGAATGATTCCAAAAGGTATTTCCTGCTTTCCAATAACTGAAACCCATAACTGAAAAAATAGTGACTTCAGGGAAGGCCATGAATAGTTAAGACTTTTCTGTACGGAATTCTTCATGGAAGATCACCAGTTCATTCATCAAATGCCCTCCACAGGAAGAACATAAGTCATTCCGGCCCAGATTTTAAGAAGGACTTGCCTAGTGCCATCAAAAGCGCGGGGCTCACTGAAAGTCTCAGTTAATTTAGGATTAAGACGGATAGGTTGTATTGGCTATTCCACAGAGCTGGCGCTGTATACTGATTTTAAGATGTCCCGCTCGGTTTCCAGCTCTCGGATGCGCCTGTAGAGCGCCTGGTAATCTGGTGAGGCAGGGGCTTGCTCTTCCCCTTTGTTTTCTCTGGTTTTGTGGCGGCTCTTCCAACGGTAAATGATGTACCAGGGGACGGGCCACCTCGCTGACCGCACGGCCGTTGAACACCATCTGCAGCACCTCCCCCTTGAAGGCCGCATCGTACTTGCGACGACGAACTTTTCCTTTCATCTTGATTTGTTAAGTTAAGCAAATCGACTGTCCGTGTCTATTAGAGCATCTCGCCAACGCTCTCGGCACATCCGTTTCCGACTGCACCTGGCTTGCCGCATTCATCCTCTATAGTATCTGCGCAGAAATGAAGTTGCTGACCTCATCGTCATCTACAAGCAGTACCTTCCCTAAGCTTTCCATCTGTTGCAGGATTAAGCAGTACAGTCATATAGTCTGGCTAACGGCTTTTACTCCTTTAAGTATCACAAGACCTTCAAAATCGACGAGCAAAGGCGCTTGCCTTTATAGCTGCCTTGCCGTAATCGCTTTCAGCGCTTGTCTTAGCCCGACAATTCCTATGGCATCTACTCCTTCGCCCTCTCCCCACACTTCACGGGGGCAAACTTAGCCATTTCACCGAGACAAAATTACACAAGCTGTAAACCTTAACATTGAGGGCTGGCTGCAGAACCTGGGACAAGATGAAAGCGGGCTGCCGCATGTAAAACAGCCGTGCTATAGCATAGGTCGGTAAAGCTCAAGGAATCAAATTCCTGTCTCTCCCTGTAATACGGGTGTCCGGCATCATTGCTTCGCTGTGCTGGCTAAGGCCAGGGAGGAAGCTTGCCCGCTCTTAACAAAACCTTAACACAGACCAGGTTGCAGCCCGCACGGGATGTGGCTACTTTTAATGTACCTCAAACTGGAATTGGTTAAAGCTGAAGAAATGGAACGGAGGGAGCTTTACGAGCAAGTGCTCAGCCAGGTAGACTGGCTAAAGGAATCATCGAGAAGCGGGGCTGGGACCTGGCACAAGACCTGGTGCTGGAGGAGCCGGCCACAGAGGAGGAGATAATGCGCGTGGAGCAGAAGTTGGGAATGACCATACCGGAAGACTGCAAGGAGCTGTTCAGGTTCTCCAGACACCTGGAGTTTCGCTACGAGTACGATGAGGAGATGCCCGATGGGTTCCAGGATAACTTCTCCGGTGAAATCAACTGGAACCTTTGCCTGCTAAAAGACCAGCTGGAAAACTTCAGGGAGTGGGTGGAGGTGGTGTCGCTGGTCCCGGCACGCCATGGCCTGGAGGCTGCAGGGGAAGCAAGGGAATGGTGGGCTGACAAGCTACCTCTGATGGAGGTTGCGAACGGAGACATTATTGTAGTGGGCAGTAGCCCGCCCGGTGTTTTTTACTTCTCCTGCAAGGAGTATGAAATGCACGGCAGAAAGCTTGGCAGCAGCCTGTGGGAGTTTCTGGAATTTCACTCAAAGATAGGGTTCGCCGGAGGCGAGGACTGGCAGCTGGAGCCTTTCCTTGATTTGGAGTCAGACAGCGTGCGGGTGAAAGGGGGAAGCGTGGGGCGGTTTGTGGAATGGCTTCATAAGGGGTAGGTCACAAAGAAGAGTCCGGGTAGCGCACATCTAAAGGATGGAGCCGCGTTTGTTAGCCTGCTCTCCCCATTCTTGCAAAAAAGCAGGGCAATTACCTGGCATGTACCAGAGCATATAAAAGGAAAGCCGCTTCATAATGCTGAAGCGGCTTTCCTTTTATATGCCAATACTCTCAGGCTATGGCAGCTCCTGAAGGCTGCACAAAAGGGCACGGTTAGGAAGAACGGCAGGCTTTTAATGAATTGTACCTGCCTCGAAAACTTTCACCACCCCGTCGTCTTCGGAGCTGACCACCAGCAGGCTCTTCCCGAGAGGACTTTCATCGGCAGGTATAAAAATGATCCCCTCCGGGGCGTCGCCTGTTTGCAGTACCTGCAGGAACTCTGGGTTGCTGGGGTTCGACACATCGAACACCAGCACAGCGTCTGCCCGTTCAGAGCCCACGAAGGCGATAGTGCTGCCGTTTACCTTTCCCACGGCCACTCCTTCGGGCTCTGCGCCTTTGTCATCGCTTCTGTCGTCGGGGTAAAGGGACGCCGCCGCCAGCCTTTCCCCAATCTCACTACCACTGTCATAGACTTGGGTGCCGGTGGCGCCATGCCAGATGCTAAAGGAGCGCGCCCCGAAGGAGTACAACATGTCATAGTCCCCGTCGTTGTCTGTGTCCCCCATCATGGCGGTGACCTTCAGGCGGCCGAGCTTGTTGTCCTGCTGCAGCTCGAGCGGGTTTGGAAAGGCGCTCCCGTCAAGCGTCAGGTCCTTTACCCGTTCCTCCTCGGCAAAGGCATCATACTCACGGGCGTCTCCCTCGTTAGCCGAGATAACGTAATCCGTGCCGTTCGCCGAAAAGGCGGCAAGGGCATCCGGCATGTAGATCCCTTTGACGGGCCAGTTGGAGAAGGCAACTGTGTTGTCCTCGTCGCTTGGGTCCAGTTCGTTTCCGCTGGCTGCGTGGTCTTTGAAGCCCAAAGGAATAATCTCCACAACGGTCTTTGACACGATGTCTATCTTTGCCATACCATTGTTCTCCTGTAGCGATACCCAGGCAGTTTTGGAGTCATCGGAAACCGCAACGTACTCCGGCTCCGCGTCCATGGCCAGGGTGGCGTTGGGGCCGAACACCCTGAACCCCTTTGCTTCCAGCTCGGCCTGGGAGCTGTTGAAGGAGGTAAAGTCGAGTGTGGCGACACTGTAATTGCTTGCCAAGGAGATAACGGAGACCGATCCCAGAGGATCCACAGTGTAGTCGCTGTTTGGCTCCCCCTCGTTGGCGGAAAGGATGTAGGCCCCGTCAGGGCTAAAGGTCACCATGTCAGGGAGGGCTCCCACAGGCACCTGTCTTAGCAGGGCATAGGTCTCGGTGTCGAACAAGACGATCTTGCCGTCATTCTGCTTCACGTCAGCTTCCACAGCGGCAGCCAGCACGCCGTTTTTGACCGCCACGCTGTTTACCCCGCCGCCATAAGGCGTAATGTCGATGCTTTGGGTGAACTGAGGTGAGGCAGGGTCCTGCAGGCTGATCACATCCACCCTCGAGTTTCCGGCGTTGTTAACCACAAACAGGTTTTTCGTGGCAGGGTCATAGGCGCTGATCTCCGCCGCACCCGCTCCGCCGCTGAGTGCAATCTCCCCAACCTCTGAGAAATCCGCAGGGTCCTCTATCGGGAAAGGCTTCGTGATATCATCGTCATCATGGCATGCTGACATAGAGAAAACAAGACCGACACCTGCAATCAGTAGTTTTTTGTTCATAGTTTATCTTGAGTTAAATGGTGGTGTATAAAACACAAGAAAGGGCAACAAGATAAACTATGTGTGAATGCTGTGTTATGCTTGTGTGAAGCATGGTGTGTGACGTGCAGCCGCTGGTAAGGTTCCGCTTTCTTGATGTTAATGGAGTGTGCAACCCACTCGCTCTGCCAGATGATTACCGCTAAAGAGGCTTAGTCGGCCGAACCCACATGTTATAGCCTGTAATCCGAATACACCTTCAGCTGTTTCGCCCTGCCATGGTCGCACGCGGTTTTCAAACCGGGTGCTAACAAGAATCTCTGTCCCATAAAACGCCGGTGGCTGTTGCACAACTGCCCGAGTACAGCCGTAAGTATATAGGTTAAACCTTTGGTGCTATGCTGAGCAGGAAAACTTTCGAAGACGAGCGGGAGCTTCGCTTCTCGCGCTCGGCGCACGTGCCGGAGCATAACTTTTACCGACGGCTTAAGCAGCATCTAAATCTGGAATTTCTCTACGAACAGACCCAGCCCCTCTACGGCCGCTGTGGACAGCACAGCATTGACCCGGTTGTGTTCTTCAAGGTCTGCCTGGTGGCACGCCTGGAGAACATCGCCAGTGACCAAAAGCTCATCAAGCACTGCAGCCTCCTGCTGGACCTGTTGTACTTCCTCGGTTACCAGCTGGACGAGCCGCTTCCCTGGTACTCGACCGTATCCAGAACCCGGCAGCTTTTGCCCACGGCGCTGTTTGAGGAGGTCTTCATGCACGTGCTCTCCTTGTGCGCGGAGGCCGGTATGGTGTCAGGCCATACCCAGGTGATCGACTCAGCTTTGATTAAAGCCAACGCCTCGATGGGCTCGCTGGAGCTGAAGGTCCCTGCCGAGCAGCTCGAGGTCCGCCTCCAGCAGGTGAGAACCTTCAGCAGCGCTGACAGCCGGGCTCGCCACAACAAGGCCCCGCTGGAGCAGCGAACCCTCACGGCCAGGCAGGAGGAGCTGCCCGGGCTCCAGGCACTTCACTACAAGTGGCGGGTGGAGCAAAACCTGCGTACAGGCGGCTCCAACAAAAGAGCCAAGTACACCTCCAATAAGACCCACTACTCACCCGTGGACCCCGACGCCTGCCAGGACTGCAGGGACTGCCCCCTAAAGGCCAGCTGCTGCGGCAAACTGCCCGAAAAGAGAATTCCCATCACCTCCTACCGCGACGAGTACGAGCGCACGATCACCCGGCTCCATAGCCGATGGGGGCGTCGCATGAAGCGCCTGCGGCAGGCCACCGTGGAGCCGGTGCTGCGCACGCTGTTAAATCACATGGGTATGCGCAAAATCAACACCCGGGGGCTACAGCTTGCCCACAAAGGGGTGCTGGTGGCCGCCGCGGCCTACAACCTGCTGAAATTGCTGCGCTTCACCCCCAGAAGAAGCCAGACAGCCGTCATGGCCCTGCCCAGGCCCGAGCAGGCGGTCTTTTTTTGCTTCTATTTTTGGCCAGACCAGGAGGTAGCCGTGGAAAAAGGAACAGAAACCAGAAGGTACACGAGGGTTGTGCAACAGGCACACAGTATAAATTACAATCCCTCACCAATAATAGGAAGCTAAATGGCTGCTTTCCCTATCCCTCTGTTTTCCTGGCTATAAACTGCTGGTTACCTGCCACTATCTCGATTTCAGTTGCACCGGTTTCTTTTTGAATAAACCGCACTTGAACACCCGCATCAGCCGATAGAAACACCTCGTTTGTTTCAGGAAGTAATTCCTCTTTCAGGTTTCCTACTAGCTGCACATATAACACTCCTTCTTCATAGGTGATCATGAGCACTCCGATATCGGAGTCGTATTTGCCAACATAAGTATTGGCTGCTTCCGGTGTAACGATCACCTCTGGTTTCTGTAAGAGCTTGACCTTACGTTCAAGCTTATTATCTGAAGGGGATAGGTTAAGCGCCTTTCTTAGATGTTTGATAGCAGGCGCTTTCTGCCTGTTGTTCCAATAAGCCTCGCCTAAACCCAAATGGGCTGGGAACGAGACCGAATCTTTGGCAATGCTGAGGGAAAAGGCAGCTATTGCCTCCTGGTACATTCTCCTGTTTGAAAGTTGCTGCCCCAGCCAATTGAATTGGCTACTGGTATAGTCATTGTTGACTTGTTGAAGCAATTGTGTTGCATTGCCCCCTTGAGCCATTAGATCCTTCAGCCGCCTCTTGATTGGGGTATTGTAGGGCTCATACCCAAGCCAGGTCATCGTGTGGGTGGCGTACCCCAGCGTTGTCTTTAGCAATTCTTCCGTGATAGATAAGCTGTTTACACTGTTGCCAAAGTAAACACTGGCATTTTGCTTCTCAGGTTGACGGCAGCAAAGCCTTTATAAGTAACATTATCGCCCCAATGCCACAGCCAATCGCTGCGTTTCTCTCTTCCGATGCCCCAACCTAAGCTCCAGGACAGGTTCGGGGAAAGGCCGGTTACATTAGTTGCGCCTACACATATAACACAGGTGCTATCTACCGTTACCTGCGTCTTTACCATTTATTTGTATGTCTTTCTTTCAAGGCCTTTACCCTTTGAGACGGCGATTAAGAAACTTGCATAATCACTGGCGGTGGTATGGAGAGAGTTAGCGGCATTGGCTGTGAGGGGCTTCCCTCTACATGCTACTTCCAGTAATTCATTATGGGAATAAACTTTCAAGGAACTATAACTTTCCTGCCAGATAAAACTGGTGTTCTCCATATTGAGGGGTGCAAAAACATACTGTTCCATTAACTGCTCCAACCCTGTATGGGTTAGATGTTCAACTGCCTTCTGAAGCAGCAAGATACCTTCACCTGAGTATGAAACCTTCTGGCCTGGGGTGAAAGCCAATGTTAAAGGGACA
>Ga0210040_10004723_pt1 | contig 17603 bp, 10 predicted proteins | sample CryGeyCG12114_NA_FD_185462 | JGI IMG/M metagenome (GOLD analysis project Ga0210040, IMG submission 185462) | Groundwater microbial communities from aquifer - Crystal Geyser CG19_WC_8/21/14_NA (SPAdes) (version 2) | ecosystem: Environmental > Aquatic > Deep subsurface > Groundwater | place: USA... | reverse complement strand
ACGAAAATATTCATCCTATGCGTGTGATCTTCATGATTCCATCAAAACCACCTCCTACTTTTAGGAATATCGAAGCGTGGTCTCCAAATTTTGTTGATTTTGTGTCCCGCTGTTTAGTAAAAGTAAGGTTTTAGTTTTCGTAACTTTTACTCACTGATCTCAATATCTCAAACCGAAAGTATGTAATTTATTGCTACAAATTCATTCCTATCTTTCTCAATATCTCATTACCTTTATTTTTTCAGAATCCTAATGAAAGAGCTACAGCAAAAGAATTGTTAAACCACGACTTCATTAAAGATTCCAAACCAGCCTCAATTTTATTAAATGTGATAAATGAGACCAGAGAAACTCGTGAAAAACTTCAAAACGGCATTTTTCCGTCTAAGTTACCTCCACCAGATGGTGATGTCCCACAAGTAAGTTCAAAGCTCGGAGATTTTGAAGCTTTTCAAACTTTATTTGCTGCCTCATTGGAATCTGGTTTGGTTTATGGTTTACTCTTTAGAGTTAGTAATGCACCCATATTTCACTTTTGTTGCATTTAGTAGCAATTATTAGAATAGCAGAGTTCTTATTGCGCACTGCTGGTGCTCTGGCACCGTTTATGGCTTAATAAAAAACGAGATGGTTTTGGTGCCGCCGGTGTCGGTTTTCTAGGTTAATTATAATTTGAATTTCGTAATGGTATCTCTGGATTTATGCCTTTTACTTTTTCGCCTACTTACCTTTGATTTCATGCTCTCTAATTTCTTCATAATCTCCACTACAACTTACTTTATTGCTGCGTGAATATGAGTTGAGTATTATTTTTTTAATTTGTTTCAATTCTAGCAACAAAGCCCCATTTTTGGCTTTCTCGAAAATCTGGTATCTAAAGTCCAACATTTTCTCCGGGTAGAGAATATTACACTTTCTTATAACTTTGTTTTAATTATGCTACTTGATTACATTATATAACATACTAATAATATGACATCATATAGTTGATTTAGACAGTGAAAAAAAGTTTCTATTTTGCTTCGTAAGTGACTTTTTTATGAAAGTTTGATGGAAAATTTTGAAAGGTTTCACTGTTATCTCAAATAGGACACAGATGACAAAACTATGAGACCTGTGGATGATAAAACATTGACACCTGGAATGCTGGATGACATGTATGAAGATGATGGGACTATGATTTCTCATTCTATTCATGGGACATTGGTTCCTGATGTTGATAATACAGGTGAACTCGAGTCTAACTTGGGAACGATGGTTATCAACAATGATGGGGATGAAGATGACTTTACAATGAAGCGTAAGTTTTTCTTACTTCATTTCGTTTGTTTGGATGGGACAGAGAAATAAGAAACTTGTGTACGACTGTTATGAAAAGTGAATCTTGAATTTTTCTGTTTAAACTCTAGGTCACGATACTGCAGAAATAGATCCTACAAAGAAAGCCTACAGGCCATACTTTCTTGATCATTTTGATAAGAAAGAGAATCCTACTGCCCATCCAAATGGGAGCTCACAAGCACATGATTTCAACAATGGTAATGAAAATCGGAATGAAGGTGCAAGCCAAGCCACGGTCTCTTTGTACCCGAGTATGTAGCACAATTATTTTTCGTTCTCCATTTTTATATTAAATTGTGCTTGCTTACATTTTTTCATTTTACTAGCTTGCATTTATAACTGCTTTTAAACTGGGTAAAAAAACTGGAACTATATACTGTACTAACATGGAGACTGTTGCTTGGTTTGGTAATAGTATTACAATTCTATATATGATATTTATAATTCCTTACTCATTGGGGTAGATTTAACCTTGGGTCATGTATTCATAATACTTATAGTTTTGGATTGTCGCTAACACTGATTGGCTATCACGTTATGTCGTACCTACCCTGTCGTACGTTGATACTGCTCTTCTGAATTGCTAACAATTATGGTCATTTTTCTCCGATTTTGCATGCATGATTTTATATCGTATATTATTTTTAGTGTTAACTGAAAGGCTAATTATTAGCCATAGTTTTTTAAATAGGATTTTAACTCGTTCAGGGCTCTGCTATTGTACCTTGACTTAACGTTGTTGTGATGACTGAAGTAGGGGCTGTCTACATTATATTTTGTGTTTGTCCGTATTATTTTTTCAGTTTGGAAAATGCCATTTGTCATCGTTTCTTGGGTTGTAATTTTCAGCCTACGATTGTTGACATTAATAATTGATACTGTTACGGACCCTTTGGATTATCAACTTTATGGACGAAGTCAATGTTACTGCAGTTGTCATTCTCGTAAATATTTTCAACTTTTATACAAACTGTAGCCTGATTACTCAGTCAGCATAGTTATCAAAATATCTGCATATTTGTCCCGAGTGATTAAGCGACTTATTATAGTTTTATAAAATGAAATTATGGTGCTGAATGCGTGTAATTATTAATATTTCGTGTTTATTAATAACTCTACCTGGATGTGGTTGTTGTTATTAACTTGTGGGTGTTCTTATCATAGATCGAGCTTACGTTACTTTAACCCGATGAAATTTGTTTGTAGAGCTGCCTCGAAATTCTACACTTCCTCCTCAGCATTTACCTCCAGCACTGATGATGGACACCAGTGTTCTATACAACGACACGAAAAAAATGTCTCCAGATGAGCAGAAAGAGTTCAGTGAAAGACTTCAGAAACAGTTGAACCAAATAAGCGGTATGTATGGACCATCTTCATATTACTTGGGTTATCGAGGTGGTCCTGTGTACAAAAATGGGACTGAGGGAGAAGAGGCCAAACCTATTCCTGAAGTTGAGTTAAGAAGACCTGAAGTTAACCTTGAAGCGGCATTTAATGCCAAGCATGGTCAACATTTCATTGACAATATGGATTTTGAATTTGTAAGTTGGACTCTGATTTATCTCGTTAGTATTAATTAACGATAAGTAAGTATGTGATATATCCTATTTTGTGTGTAGCTCAAGTTTTTAAGCTACGATGAGTTGGAACGGAAAATGGCGAATTTAGATAGTGAAATGGAACGGGAAATTGAAGAACTAAGAAAACGATATCAAACGAAAAGGCAGCCAATTCTGGATGCAATTGATGTTAAAAAGAAACGACAACAGAATTTTTAATTTCATTCGGGTTTGGTGTAGTTCAATGGCCATACTATATAGTGTAGAGATGACGCTTATTTATAAACCTGGAAAAATCAAGTACTCTCCTACTTAATAACCCCATGTCAGTTAATAGATCGGACTCGTGTAGAAGGGCCTCTACTATTTACCTAGTCGTTACTGCCCTGTGCGGCCATATATCGTATTTGTCAATATTTATGTTGCTTTATTCACGTATTATTTTATGACTGTGAGCACTCTTAAGTTAAAGCGATCGATTCACTACAATCTTGTATGACGATTTGACGTTGAGCAGTCGTTTTTGTTTTGAATGAGTTGGCACTTTACTCTCTAAATACGTAATCGTTAAGACTTGACTGGAACGTTGGCCTTGGATAGTTAATTTGTACAGAGACAACATCACAAATTATTTTCACATAAAGACAGTGGGCTGTGTTGTAAAGGCTTGGAAACTTATCATCACAAGATCGGTTAACTTTGAATGCCAGCAAACAATAACAAACAATAGAGGAAAACTTGCATGCCATAAAACTTTAGCTGTAGTGTACTTTTGTCCTTCGAATAGGAATGATAAGGTAATATTCGAAAAACAAACTGTGGACGTATTGATGCTATTTGAAGGACTGTGTAGTAAGTAGAGATGTAGAATGTGTTGTGTCGAATTTTCCGTATGGACTGACGGTTGATTTTTATTCAGTAGTTAGTTTAGTATTGTAAACTTATGTACAAATCAGAAGCGTACAGCTTACCAATCATTTGTATGTATGATGTATGTGATGTTTTAACCAACTTTAGACCTTTTAGTGTGCCATTGTATGTGTTGACTTTTATCCCTTGTTATGTCTGTAAAGACTTTGAACAATTTTATCATCGACTTTTAATTTCATATTAATTGATTCTACCTCCGGGCATAGTGAACCCTGAAGAATAATGTTAGTGCATGACGAACTCTATTTGAGCTGTTGAAACTTTCTCCTGCAATGTTTTTTCAGAAGCAATATTTTATTATTTTATGTACACCTGTAACTGTAACTTATAAGTGTTGTGTAAAGTAGACTTGAAGATAAAATTCTTGGTAGTTATCGTGTCACATACAGCTCAAAATTATAAACAAATCATTACTGGTGCAAAGATCTGTACCTATACTTTATTGTTCCCTTTAATCTTATATACATATGTGAGTTGCATGTTTCCTATAGACTCATCGTGTAATCTTCCATACATTGGTTGCGTGTAAAATATGTAATCGTGTTCCTCTGCTCGGATCTTTGAAACCCGATAAATAATCGAATAAAGTTACGTTTAATGAAAAAATTTCTCTTTGTATATTTAGCGCATTCATTATACCATTGATTTTGGAATTTAGAGCATATTATTGTTATTCAGTTTTGAAAACCATTTCATGGTACGCATGAAGTTCGCTCGTTTTCACACGTACACTATACCGCTGGTTATTGTTGCAAACTAAATCATAAATGGAGTCACATTCACACAAAATCGGCCAACAATATGCCTATGTAGCAAACGTCAATAAATTCTACAATGAAAATGCGTGTTCTCCAAACATGAAGCAACAATGGTATAACAGAGTGTATAGAGAGCAAGGAAATACTGTAAGTCACTTGGCTTGGCTTCCTAAATGAATGAATACAAAAAGACGTATATGGCACGGTCATAACTTGTTTTTGGCCTTTTTGTTGAAATTAAAAGCTTCATTGTCGAATTTCTGTGAGCATAAGTTAATAAAACTATATAAGATGAGTTAGTATAATTTACATTTCAATGAATACGTGAATACGCTTTGTTAACGTCAGGATGCTTGTTAGTTAGTCACCTCAAGACATTGCATGTCATTTAAATGCTTATCTCAGCAATTTTCGTGTTATGATTATTTCGCACCGTATAATCATGCTGCTGCCCACGATAGCAACTCCCTTTGAACACAAAAAAGTGAAATTGAATTTTTATTCTGAATTTACACATTTTTGCCTGAAGATCATCAATTTTGATACTGAGTGCACGCACTTTGTCTCGACAAATTGTATAAATTTGAATTAGATAACCACACCATTGGCTAAATATGAACGTGGCGTGAACAAATGTGACAAAGATTATCCAACCAAGCTGAGTGGTCACATAAATCTTTCAAAGTAGTTCAGAAAACAGCGTACACAATGAGTTGTGTACAGAAACTGACACTTGACCAATGTATTGAACGAAGAAACACAGTGCAGGAGCATTTGGGCACGCGGAACTGGCCAATTTATTATGTGTGTTGTGGTGATTCCTCTAAAAAATCATGACCTGCCAACCTTAATGACATGTATGAATTCAAAAGCTCAATAGTCTCGTCTTGAATGCGTCCACTTCATTACGCATAGAACACGAGCGACGTGTTCACTCTTTGACATGTTTTTTATCCACTATTAATAAACAGGAGAGAATAAAAAAGTGGCTGCAGAACAACAAATAAATGAAGGGTGAAATTTAAAAATGGGGCAAATGTACCACAAGATCAGCTGTACAAGTAACTATCAGTCTGCAATTTGTCGCTACTTTTTTACTACTTTTTGATGAGTTGAAAACGAGAGCATTTTTTTGACGCCCAATAAGCAGTCATTGTTAGTTACTTGTATTACGCCGCTCTTATAACAAAAATGGCACAAGTTAGGAAAAACAGTTCATGGCGCATTTGGTTAAAAGACTCATCATCTTGACTTGACCACTGAGTTTTGAAATAAGATTTTAAGGATGTTGTAATACACTCAAATGTGTGTATAATAGGCTACGCTCTAATAAATCTGGATGATGGTTAATTAGTAAGCAGCAGCGTATAGTAACAAGTAACTACAGCTTATCTGCACATTTAGTTATAGTAAAAAATTATTTCCCTTTTAGAGTTCAAGTGTAGTAATTTTTTCCCCTAAATGTTGTGTTGTAAGGTTGTGTATCTTATTTAAAATTTCGACAAACAAACAACATGTGCATAATTATTTATATCATTATGATACAGTTAAATTTCCTTAATCAATTCCAAATCTTTTGATCTATGCATGTGCAATGCATTTTATGCTTGCACAACTTCTCAGGTAGTTGACAGTTGCATCGCAGAACCTGTGGGTTGCTCAATAATACCTGGTCATGTGGTTTTCTTCTGTTGATGGGTGTTTTTTCCTGTCAACATTTCATTTGCCAGTTCAAACTACCAGAACTAAAGACACATGTGTGCAGCTTGCAGTTATAGTTATACTATGTACAGTTCTCTCTCTAGCAATGCGAAATGTTTTGTGCAACAATGTAGCCATAAGCTACTTTAAGTAGCTAAAAATTTGGGAAACTGCAGGGTTGTACGATGAGTGTAAAAAATTGAGAAAAAGGTAAATATGCATCGGAAGTTAATTCGTTTTATTTGTCGTGGCTCGTGATATATACGATTATTACCAGTCATCTCTTCCAAGCAATTATCATGAGCACTAATTTTTACGACAATTTTTAAAGTATGTCGCGTTGTAATTATATATATACACACAACAGATGAATAAAAATCTACTCATCATAATATTCCCAGTTAGATATAATAATAATATGGTAGGTTTGTATTAGAGTTCTTTAGTTTAGTAATTAACTTTAGGTCGTAAAATTAGAAAATGAAAATTGTGTCATTACAGCATGCACTGTTAAAATACACTAACTATCTAGCAATTAATATTACAATCCGTAATTCGTTTTTTCATTGCTTTACTTTTAGCAAGTTAGTATTATGAAAAACAAAATGAAGAAGAGGAAGAAATGAAGACTGTAACGGTCATTAGGTAAGTTTAATTGGTTGGAACGTCTTAACTTTTAAAAGCCTTTTTTTATGAAAGTTTTTTCTTTCTTTTGAAGATTCCTTGTCAGTGTCGTTAGTAGAATTTTGGCTGTCTGCAATTAAATACCGTTCGCGATCATTCACTTTCATCTTGTTTTACACATCTTTGGTTTGTCAGCCTTACACGAAAATAATAATTTAGGGTTTTTCAGTCTACAATCACCAAGAAAGAACGCAGAACTACATTCATCAAATTACTGTTGGTCTCAATTGCTTATGTTGTCTTAAAACAATTAATTGGGATTACATAAGATCCAAACTAAAAGTAAATGTTTATATTCAATTAAGTTTACCAACCAAACAAACTCAACTAAGCTACGAAATGGTAATTTCTTCACGAAATTGTAAAACCAAAAACGTCGCAAATCCCTTGTAGATAAAAATGATGTCTTCACATGGCATGGCATCACGAGTTCTTAATTTAAGGGTTAAATGATTGCATCTTTGTATCCCTGTATCGTTTGCTTGTCTCACAAGTATTTTTTTTCGCTAACTAACTTGAGAATTTAGGAATAGCACTTAACCAAGTGCAAATCGACTTGACTTCTCAAGCACCTCCTTACCTCAAGTAATAATTGGGTGGTATGACTCCAACTAACTAACTAACTAAGGTACATGTTGGCCAAATTGAAGCAGATTACAGTGCTATTATTGCATAAACAGAATGCAACGTTGTAAAATGGTAAACAAGTGTGAGTGCGATCATATGTTCGACTCATTTAGAATGTTGCCCTCTTTCTCACAGCAGTCCAAATGGCTTCCACGTAGTTATTGTTTTTAAATTGTTTAACATGTATCCAGTAAAACTGTTGAGTGGTTTCGAAAAGTGCAATTTAGTAAGAGAAAAGCAGTGATTTGGTGTTACAGAAATTCAGAATTCAAATAGGATAGGGGATTGCGCATAAAAGTTATCGCGGTTTAACAAAACTGAAAAAGATTGTGCTCAATTCAACAGACCGATTGAACAGTTCGATTTTGATTGATGGATACATTCGGTTTACGGATATCTCTAAAAATGCAGTGGATCTCATCGAGGTGGATTTGGTGGCAAGTTTAAAATAACAAAGGAATAATGATGGCGGATAAATATTGCTGACTAATCCATGCAGATGACAAGGGATAAATTCTTGCGGAAAATAATGACGGGAAGCAAGTATGTCCAAAGACTTATATTCGCCTGTTTCTTATGGAATTTTGAATCGGCTGTGGGTAAGATATTAAAAATACTTCATATTTTAATTTTCCAAAAAAAGTTATCACGTTTAAAATATATGCCTCGTAATTGCTAAGGTTTCTTCCATTTTGGCTTCGAAACGGTGAATAAACCTGAAGCAGGAGAACCAATAAATCTGCAAATAGTGTTCGATAGGCCATTCAATTTCTTCAGAAAACAAAGTGATGCTGACATTGCCAGAGTCAGTAGTAGAAATGGAGCTGAACCAGTGCCATATTGGAGCGAAAACTACAATCAAATGCGGGAAGACGAGCAAATTCAAATTCCGACACAAAGAGGGTCTCGAATGTTATCAACTCCGTATGAACACGAGGAGTCAATCCACAATCATCAACAATACAACGAACAAGTGGACCTGTCTACTGAGAAGCCAACCCTGAATATCCACTTACCGTCCAGATTGCCATTCAATGTTTTTGATCTCTTTAATCCCGAGGCCATACGAGGCTTTTTTCGCAACATTACCCAAAATGGAATAAATATTAGTAGCAATCATTTATTCAGCCGAAGTGGTGCACCGGCTTCAAGTGCTAAAAGTGAAATAAATAGTGGTCCAGTAGTGGACAATGGTTTAGTTGTGCCAACAAGTCAACCAATAGCAGATGAATACGCTGATGAGTCGAAAATTAACAAACAAGTTGAAACTTTAAATGAAGTACTTACAGATCGAATTAAAAATCGTACAGTTGGACCTCCGAATGGTCAAGAAAATGCAAATGCTGCCACCTTCCAAATCCCTTTTTTCCCCGATTTGAGCTCTTTAGGACAACTCTGGGGTGGCCAGAATGCCAAATCATATGGAGTTTGTAATGCATGTCGAGTTGCATTTGGACTTTTGTCTTTAAAAGTAAGTTTTTCCGCATTTATTTGTGAGAAAAAGATCTAAAGCATGAATAGCAGTTTGCTATATAGTGATTTTTGGTTTGCAAACTAATACATACATAATAAATTATCATACATCATAAATTTTAGTTAGTTCATATGGTTAGTTGGCTACATTATGCGTACGCTGATCAGATGATAACTTAAAGTTGGTATTTTCTGTTAACCTGTTGAGTCGATTCATAAATTTCTATTATTAGCGAATAACATACCCAACTCTATTTAGCATTTTAGCCATGAATTGAATAGTCGAAATATTTTTCTTCATATGTTCAACAAACTAAAACAGTAGATCTATGTTTCATTTGTGTAGTAAGTTTTAATCATACAAGTTGATTACTATACACATTTTAATGTATTTAACTACTTTCGTTCGTTCGTACACATGCCTATATGGCTAGGACATGACTTCTGAAAATGCGTCTTTATTTCTTACACACACAGATAAAGTCAAAGCGGCGTTAAATTATAACTTACCAAATGATATGCATATACCTTTTAAATGTTACTCTAGTAAGCTTTGCTGAACAAAGCGAACTAAATCTGTAAACTCTATCTGACATGTGTGGATGATTTTGAAATGACGATTGGCAAACTAGTTCTCAAGTATAAAGTACTACAAATCACAAATGATACCTATTATTGAGTAATTTTATGCTCCTACCGTCTTATAGCGTATAGCTATACCTAACTGTTGCATCATTGTTGACAGACATAGTGGCTTCCAGTATTAGTGTCTAGGTCGAACACATCTGAAAATAAAAGTGAATGTCAATAGTAGGGTGATAAATAGAATGTTAATAAGTGCAAATCATTCGTGCACACAAGGACTTGTATCAATCCACTGCTTGTTGAATAATTTGTTTGTTAAGTTGAAGAAGGGATTTTAATTTTTCATCGGAAGCCATTTTTTATTTGACGATGGGTTTTGCATGCATACACGCGCGATTAGTTTGTCCTAATACTTACTAAATTAAGAAAACAAAGTGTTGCACCCAAAGCTTTACAACTGAAAGAATTAATAGCATTCTAACTTCTATATTTGACATCGCATTATAATTCCTAATATGAAGCTTCCATTGAAGGTCAACACCATAGATGTAGACATTGCCGTATTACTACGTATTAATTTTCAAAAACAGACACAAGATCATCACTATCTAATTGTGTACTGTTCTAATTTTGTTCTTAGACTCGTCAAGGAGCCAATTCTGAGTCGTTGCTTGAACTTGCAACCTTCGGATGCTCTTTCTTTCGTATCACATCTCCTGACATGTGTGCTGGGCTAGTAGCAAGTTTTGGGCCAATTTTGCGCTACATGGTGACACAGCAACCCTCTTTGACAGGGGAAAGATTCTGTGGGATTGCTTTACAATCTTCTGGATGTCTTACTCAAGACCCACAATCATATTGGACTATAGATGTGAACCAATATTCCAATTCCGAAGGACTTTCATATGAAAGAGTCTCTGGAAGTATGATCATGAAAAGGAAGCGGTCCATTAAAGACAGATCTTTCAATATTATACCAGTAAGCTGATATTTCAACTTACTGTAGTCTTGATTTTTATTTTTATGCAATAATAATATTGAATTCCTTGTAAAATATTATAGAAGAGAATCCCCACCATCAAAGTTTTACAGCTGACAGACATCCATGTTGACTCCCAATATCAACCAGGCGCAAACACACAATGTGAAAATGAAATGTGCTGCCACTCTGTGAATGGAAAAGGAACTCCTGGGAACCAAGCAGGCTTTTATGGCGATTATGCACGATGTGATCTACCATTCCATTCTTTCATAAATGCTCTGGAACATATTTCAAAAACCCATCCTGTAAGCTTGCAATATTGCTTTTAGTCATAATTAACTTGCTTCGTCATATTCTTTGATTTTTTGGGCTAAACAGGATATTGAGCTGATTTATATGACTGGAGATTTAGTTCCCCATAATATATGGACCACTTCGATCTCATCCAATATTGATATCCTTGTAAATAGTTCCAGCTATATTGAAAAATATTTTCCCAGGGTTAAAGTGATACCCGTGATTGGAAATCATGAGACTCATCCAGTGAACATGTAAGAAAATGGGTTTTAAAATCTCTACAAGTTTGTGGTCTTTGACATTGAACATTTGACGTTGAACACATCCAATGTACTTTTTTTTCAAGGTTTGCCCCGTTTGGAGTACCCTCTGAATATTCCACCGAATGGCTGTACACTACAGCAGCTCGTGCATGGTCAAAATGGCTTCCTAAAAAGTCAATCCACAATTTTATTCACGCTGGATTCTATGATGTGGAAATTAACCCTTATTTTAGGGTGATTGTCATCAACACAAATCTTTGCTACAGTTTAAATTTGTAAGCGCCTCATGCTTTCCCATGGATAGCAAGATAAGTTTGATTTTGCTTCATTGGAATGCAATATTAAACTTTGTTTACAATATAGTTGGCAGTCATTTGAGTATCGAGATCCGGGTGGACAGCTACGATGGCTAACACGAGAATTGCAGAGATCTGAGGATTTAGGTCAGTTCGTTCACATTGTAGGGCACATTCCACCGCAGGACGAATGTTGGGATGTTTGGAGTCGTAATTTCTACGAAATCATTGATAGGTTGGTAACATTCTACAAATCATACAAATGATTCTTTAGGTTATGACTATAAGATTTTATTTCGTTTCTGCAGATACAGCTCTATAGTGAAGGCTCAATTCTACGGCCATACTCACTACGATGAGTTCAGACTGCACTACAAAAAGTCGAATAGGAGTGAAGCGGCAGTTGCATCGTGGATTGGAGTTTCCTTAACCCCTTATTGGGATGTGAATCCAGGATACAAACTTTTTACCGTTGACGGAGCTCGAGGAGCTAATTCCACGTGGAATATTTTGGATCATGAAACTTGGATATATAATTTGACTGAGGCCAATATGAGCCCTGAGAAACCTCCCCGGTGGTTTAGATTGTACAGAGCAACGGAAGCTTTGAATTTACCGGACGTATCTGCAGAGTCTTTGAATTCCCTAGTCCACAGAATGTCTTCCAATATCACTGACTTTAACACGTTCATGAGGTAAAAATTCGTTACTTATTATGTTGACAATTCAAATGAATTTGCCTGACTCTGATTTGAATTTTTTATAAATTTTTTACGGATTACTATTTATTTTGCAGATATTATTACAAAGCTAGTGATATAGCTTTAAAAGAGGAGTGTAACCAAAGTTGCCGAAAAAAAATATTGTGTACTATCATAAGCATTTCTTACACGGAACGAGAAAAGTGTATTGAACTGCCGTCAGAACAAGACGGATCTATTTTGTCACCCCGAATGTTTGTATCTCCTAGTCCTTTAAGCGATGCATTTACCCAGACAGCCGTTAAAGAGGGTCCATTTGGTAGAGTTTTGTCTATTGGACGATCTTTACTCAGCATTTTTGGCTAGGCTAGCCAACTTGCGCAATTCATTTATTTCAATTTACTAACTATTGTTGTTTCGCCAAATGTATTTTTTTCTGCCTTGATATTTTTATTTTGTACATAGTTTATACTATTTTTATTAATGTGTAATTTAACCATGAAATATGTTATTATATTACATGGAATGTAATAAAAACATAAATTCGGACGCGGAGAAACACATCTTAAAAGTTTGCGATGCTTTACCCAAGAAGGTAGATAAAATATTATCTGTAGACTTTATCATTAATTTCAACAAAGACAATAAACACCTCAATAAACATATTTAAATCTAAACTTTCTGACTGAATTTAATGAAACATGATTTCAGCGGCGGCGGTCCTTTTCTGGACATCTTACTGCAACACCATCTCTCGAACACCGTGTTACTCACAATGCACAGTGCACATAATCAATTATGACTGTCTACACAATATCTTCAATAAAGATGCCAAGTCCCCTTTCTAATCATTAATTTTGTCCCAACTGTGTCTAACTTATTTGATTTGGAGACAAAAAAGCTGTTTAGTCCTAAACTTTTCTATCACTACTACTACTGGTACTACTGACCATGTTATGTGCGAAACTTGATTAGAAACTATGATTTGATCAATTGCATAAAGGAAAGCTTTTATTATAATATGCGTATTCATTAAATGAAAGAGCACGCATTTATTCCATTGAGTATTCGCAGCTTTATCTAGATAGCAATTTATCGTCCAATGCACCTGCCTACTGTAACTATTGTGACTCATCAATCACCGCAAATATAGTGGACTACATGATAATTTGAACTTGTTAAATTCATTTCAAACAGAAGTAACTAACTAACTACATAAGAAATAATTCCCAAAAAGGAAATTTTATGCAAGAAAATAGCCACAGACATGTGTAAACGACCGTGCAGGTATGTACTCTCTGCACTCTCCAATATTCTGTTCATTAAACAAAAACTCATCATGACACCTGAAACTAACCTAATGCACTCGTGTACGTAACTCCATACCACAACTAGATGAAGACTTATATGATTAGTTCAGTCAGAAAGGCCATCCTCATCTTCATGTTATTACCTATGCGTGCTCTATCTTTTGCAAGACAGCGTCCAAACATGAAACACATTATTGTGGCACAACAGCTATAACCCATGTAAGCGATAACCGGTTGAGAATAAAGTTTTCACTTTGTAGGTTTTAAGGTTGGGATTCGATCCAAATTTTTTCAGTGGTTAGAACTCTGCCATCGATGTACAAGCTTCAACTGTGCCGTCACAGTTGATCAGAATTCAGTGCGTTTGTTGCTTGTTCATTGTGGTGCATTTTACCGAAAACTAAACATGAAAAGTTTTGTGTGCGCACTAGCGCTGGTAGCTTGTCTAGCTCCAGTCGCATTTGGAGCCAGTTTATCTAATCAAGAAGTACAAGAAACACCCCGTGGGGGCTGGGGATCCACCCAGACCCAAGCACATGGGTGGGGAAGTGAAGTTTTTAGCGGCTCAAATCTTGTGCTCTTTGCCCCAGTGGTTGCTGTGTTCATGATTGGTTTGCTTTGGATCGCTGCCTACTCCACAATCCGTGATGCTCCTCCAAATGTTGGATACAATCTGAATGCTGGAGGATGGGGATGGGATCAACAAGGAGGTGGCTGGAGCATGCAACAAGGAGGTGGATGGGGTCAACAAGGGTCTACAGTTGAAGCTTCCTCAGGTGGATGGGCTCAACCACAGCAGCAACAAGGTGGTTGGGGTTGGGACCAAAGTGGTGCCAACTCTGTCCAACATGCGTCTGTTGTCGCTCCAGCCAGTGCAGGCTCTTCCCCAGTCCCAGTTTCAGTGCCAGCTCCAGCTAACATGGTTGCCGCTGCTGCTTCTGCCAGGAACTTTAATGATTTGACTAAACGAGTACTATCCAGTATTGAAAAGTAAGTTTAAAATGCAAAGATAAAAGCATTGATTCTGAAACTCGAAATGTTTGAATTATGATTTTTTTTTTTCATTATTTCGCAGATTTGAACATTCTACCCAATAATTTTAAAACCCGATTCTATATGACTCGCTGCTGTTTGTTGAAGAGCCCCATCTCTGTTGTTATTGCTGTTTTACCTTAGTATTTATTGCAAAAAAAATACCTTGTTTTCTTTTTGTGTGTACCATTCAAAATATGTTGTAAAAAAGCTGCACACTATTGGTGGCACCGTATGAGCACAAAGAAAAAAAACATTTTGTTATCTTTGCAAAGAAACAGTTAGTCAATCTCTGTGAAGATGAAATAAAAACTTGATAAAAAAATACAGTACAGTGTGCCATTTTGTCGTTCTTTGGGCTGTTGCCTTCTTGACCTGCCATTCATTAGTATGCAGTAAACAGCATCACATGTGAATCTTTTGCATCCCTGAGACAAAAACTATCTAACTCACTACGAAACCTGTTCATGGTCAGGCTCAAATGTGCACATGCTCCCTTCCTGTTTATCAGCTTTCGTCAATCAGATGAATGGACTAGGCTTCTGGTGAAAGTTTCCTTGTCTATGAAAAAATAGCATGCAACAAATTATTGATTTCTACTATAACTTTCTGCATTTTATGATGCCGCATTCTCACACACTAACTAACTATATAACTATAACGAATTAACTAGCAAATGCAGTAAATCATCTCCACCTACAACAAATTTAGTATAATAAATGAGTAACTTTGCAATTCCGTTCATGGCAGACAATAACAAGTTTGCTCAGCAATATTACAGTTAGTTAGTATTATTACTGTTATTGATATTAGATGGGTAATTAAAGGTACGCTCCAGAATTCGGGAACAATGCCAGAGAATATTTAAAATTTTAATAATACCGAGTTACCTTACTAACTAACTAACCTTCTGATTTTGAACACTTTGGAATGCCATCTACCAAAAGTCCACGCCAAAGGTCACTTGACAAACACCTTTTGTGACAAGTGCAATAATCTGAAGATGAGAGTTTCCCATCTCAAAATGTAACTCGGCTAACCAGCTTTTAGTTCAGCTAGTTAGTTAGTACACAAAAAGGATACACTATTATAGTCAGTCACTGACTATGTTACAGTAAAAAGTTAGGTGGTTATGCAATCCAAGTGCAATGAGCACTGCGAATATTTTAATGGTTTCTTCCAAATAATATGGCCTTCTACCAATTGTACGCTGATTTACGACTGGCGCCATTTTAAAATCCTTTTTAAAACTCCGTAACCCTATCCTTAACCATCCGAGATTTTTACTTTTTGTCATTCGATTAATTCCCTAATCTCATAATTTTTTGTAAATCATTTTTCGGGTTAAAGTATAATCCATTGAATTAGATATCTAATATACATGCATAATCTTATCAGTCATATATTTTTTGCATAAGTTATAAGTTACTATCTGATTGATTGAATAGACTTGATAGCGCAGCTCGCGGCTGGTGTGATATGTTTTATAAAAATAAAAACTTGTTTTACTCCTGCTTGGTAGAAAATTAATAAGGAATATTCAGACTCCTTCGTTTAAGGATTATTTTAAATTAGTCAGTCTCTCACAAAAATGCTTACGAACAAAAGATGTACGGAAATTCTTAAGCGCCCCACATTCAACAATCTCCTTATGCATAAAATTTTTTGCATCATTTTGAAATTTTTCATTCTTGTTGGATTTTAAATGGGTATAAGGAAGAGTTACAAATCCACAATTATTCTGCGTGAATGTCAAACCCCTTGAAGCAATGAAGTTTGACAAAATTTTGGATTTCAATTTTGGCCTTTATGTTTGTTCCTATATCAAGAAGCAATTTTTTTGAGTTGTTCGAAGTAGAGGTTTAATTATTGAACAATATATCAAAATTTGGGTGTGAGAAATCCAAAAAAAATTTGAGAAATTTTGATGAATCTTTTTTAAAGTTTTTTTTTTGAAAACTTATGTGCACGTAAATAGCTTTTTTCAGATGTAAACAATGCTACACATTTGTGTGAACCCATTCTTGAAAAGTTAAGATATATGTAAGGCATCTTAAATAGTATTCTATTTCTATAAGATTTTAAAGATTTATTCAATACGACAACTCCCTGCTGCAAAGGTTTTTTGTAATATTAATATAAATAATTCCTTATCCCCGGCTTCGTCGTAATACCCTTTTGCTGAGGTTTACAAGGGAGGGAGTTGAGGGACAACAGCAGTAAAGTAGGGATATTCTGTTGAAGATTACAATGAAAGTCAAAACTAAAATTTTTGTACAAATTGGGTATTAACATACATTAAAACAAACATTCAGATTATTTTAAGTGAATTACATCAGTGTTTAATAAGAAAAAAGAAGAAATTTATAGTTTTTGAGACTCTAGCATATGATCGAACAACTTACTTTTGAAGCATGGAATAAGATCATCATTTCGAAATTCTATAGACAATTCATTAAAATGTTTAACAGATGCAGATTCGATAGTCCTATCACTGAATTTATTCTTAAATTGTGCATTTGTTTTAGATAACATTTCATTTCTACTATCAACTAATTTTAAATCAATAAGATTGTTGAAATAAGTTGGAGTCATATGATACAAAAATTGTTTGATAAAACATAGAGATCTGAAATTATATAGAAAATTGGGCAACAGCCATCCTAATTTTTCTGTCATTTCTTGTTTTATACTGTTATATTTTTGTTTTTCAAGTACAAACCTAGCCACTGATTTAATACATTTGTTCACGGGTTTAAGATTCTTAGCATTGGCATTACCCCATATTAAACTCATATATTGAATGTGAGATAAACATAAAGCTTCAGATAACAATTTTAACTTATCTGTATTGAAGTATTCTCTGTATGGGAAAAGACATCTTAAATTATAATTTACTTTTTTGACCATACAGTTGATATGCTGCTTCCTTTCTTTTTCTGCTCTATAATCAGGCATTTCAAAACTCTGAATTTCTAATTTTGGTATGAAAGCATATCTTTGCTTGATCTTTTTCCGATCCGTATGGACCCAAAATTGTTCGCTACGCCCACCACTTATT
>Ga0210040_10004722_pt1 | contig 17605 bp, 13 predicted proteins | sample CryGeyCG12114_NA_FD_185462 | JGI IMG/M metagenome (GOLD analysis project Ga0210040, IMG submission 185462) | Groundwater microbial communities from aquifer - Crystal Geyser CG19_WC_8/21/14_NA (SPAdes) (version 2) | ecosystem: Environmental > Aquatic > Deep subsurface > Groundwater | place: USA... | reverse complement strand
GTTTATCAATCCCTTTTTAAAGGCAATACATTCTTTTTGAAAAATACAATGACTGCATGCAGGAATTTGCGGCTTACAAATGGTTGCTCCAAAATCCATAATGGCCTGATTATAAGCTGCAGAATCTTTTTTATACAATAATTCGTTGGCCAGTTTAGTAAAATATCCTTTTCCTTTTGCAGTGTCTATAGGCAGCGCTTCCCCAAAATATCTTGACAAAACCCTGAAAACATTTCCATCTACTACCGCATGTGGAAGTCCGTACGCAAAAGAAGAAATGGCTGCAGCCGTGTAAGGACCAATACCTTTAAGAGCTAATAAGCTATCGTAACTGTCTGGAAATCTTACATTTAAATGATTAAAAATATATTTTGCCGTGTAAATAATATTTTTGCACCTGGTATAATAACCCAAACCTTCCCACACTTTAAAAACTGCCTCATCAGATGCTAAAGCAAGGCTTTCGATAGTAGGAAAAGTTTTAATAAAATTATTATAATATAAAATACCTTGCTCTACTCGTTGCTGAAGAATTATTTCACTTATCCATATTTTGTACGGTTCTTTTTCTCCTTTCCATGGCATGGTTCTTTTATTCTCCGTTAAGTGCCAATTAATTAATTTATGTGTAAATACTTTTTTCATGTTTACCCGTAAGTCTAATTAATAATTGAGCCTGTATTTTTATTTTTAAATACGGAAGAATTATTAACCTTTTTTGCTTAAGTGCTAAATGAATAACAGCTCTGATTTAATAATAAAAGTTTTATAAAGAAATAAAATTATTCTCTTAAGATGATAGAATGATATTGTAATTAGAGAAGTGTGCAGAACGAAAAACAAATTCCCAATGAGAAAGTCAGACTTAATAAATCAAATATCAGAAAAAACAGGCATACCTAAAGTAGATGTTTTGGTTACATTGGAGACAATGTTTAAAGAGGTAAAAGATAGTCTTTCACAAGGAGAAAATATATACATACGTGGTTTTGGAAGTTTTATTACTAAAAGACGGGCTGCAAAAATCGGCAGAAACATTAAAAGAAATGTAGCTGTAGAGATACCTGAACATTTTATTCCTGCTTTTAAGCCTGCAAAGGAATTTGTAAGCGAAATTAAAAGCAAAAGAAAGCATAACGAAAGTTAATTATTGCTTTATTTGACAAATAATTTATTCGTACCTGTTTTTTTAACTAAGTTACTCTTCTTATCCATTTCTAATTGATTTACTTTTGCGCAATAATCAGAGATTTTGAACAGACAACAAGTTATTTTAATAAGCAGTGGAGTTTTATTGCTTGTTATGTTAGTTTTTTTTGGAAACACTATTCCACCAAAAAAACCAGTTGAGGTTGCAGCAAATACGCCTCATCAGGAGAAAAAGATAGAGGTAGAAAAACTTCTTACGCATGCCAAAGAAAGACTAACCCCTCAGCAGTTAGAAAAAGTAACGTCTTTGGAAAACAGTGTTAAAAGAGGAGACATAAAAAATCAACAATTAAGTGTATACAGACAATTAGCTTCTTTTTGGAGAGACACTATAAAATTGTTTGAACCTTATGCCTTTTATACTGCTGAAGCAGCCAAGTTGGAAAATTCTGAAAAAAACCTCACCTTTGCAGGCCATTTGTTTTTAAACAATTTAAAAACGGAAGCTGATCCTTCCATGCAAAATTGGTTAGCTACAAATGCAAGAGATCTTTTTAAGCAGGCTTTGGAGGTTAACCCCTCTAACGACAGCAGCAAAGTTGGATTAGGTGCATGTTACATTTTCGGTAATATTTCTGAAAATCCGATGGAAGGTATTTCAGCAATAAGAGAAGTTGTGCAAAGAGATCCTGATAATATGTTTGCACAAATGGTATTAGGATTGGGTGGCGTTAAAAGCGGACAGTTTGATAAAGCCATTGAACATTTTACCATTATAGTAAATAAAGAACCTGATAACCTTGAAGCAATTTTAAACCTGGCAGAAGCACAGGACCAAAAAGGGGATAAAGCAAATGCCATAAAATGGTATAAAGTTGTAAAAGGTAAGATTGCTAACCCTGAAGCACAAAAAGAATTGGATGCGAGAATAAAAGCATTACAGTAAAACTTATTTTTATTTTAAACTAAAATTATTATATCATGCCTTGCGGAAAGAAAAGAAAGCGCCATAAGATTGCGACGCATAAACGTAAAAAGAGACTAAGAAAAAATCGTCATAAGAAGAAATAAACAACTTCTTATCCTGTCATTATCAGCAAGTGCCGGAGGTATAAACATCTTCGGCATTTGCAACTTCTGCTGGTCAGCCACTGTTTTGCAACTTTTACCTTTACCTTATCAATACAAAAAGTGGCAGGATACTGCTATGTTAATTTAACATAGTGAAGCGAGTGTATGTCCTCTTCTGAGGGCTATGTATATATTTTAAAAAGTTGCAATTTTGAACAAAGAATTAATAATTAATTCTACTCCACAGGGAGTAGAGATAGCACTACTGGAAGATAAAAAACTGGTAGAGCTACATAATGAAAAAAACGATGCTGCCTTTGGTGTGGGGGATATTTATCTCGGTAAAGTAAAAAAGCTAATTCCCGGATTAAATGCTGCATTTATAGATGTAGGCTTTGAAAAAGATGCATTTTTACATTATACAGATTTAAGTCCTTTTGCACGTTCAATCTTAAAATTTACACAATTAAGCATTGTTGACAAATCTGAAAAAGGAATTGATTTTACCAAATTTGAAGTAGAACCTGAAATTATTAAAACAGGTAAGATTAACGAGGTCTTAAGCGGAAAGCCTAATGTTTTAGTACAGATATTAAAAGAACCCATTGCGGCTAAAGGTCCCCGGCTCAGTTGTGAAATTTCATTACCCGGACGTTTTGTTGTCCTTACTCCCTTCAATGATATAGTAGCAGTTTCAAAAAAAATTCACAGCAGTGAAGAACGTAAGCGCCTTCAAAAAATAGTTGAAGCCGTAAAAGAAAAAAACTTTGGCGTAATTGTACGCACTGCTGCGGAAGGAAAAAATACGGCAGAACTACATGAAGATTTTATTGCGCTGGTAAATACATGGAAATCCATTCAAAAAAACTTAAAAGGAGCAGAGGCGCCTGCCAGAATACTAAGTGAGCAAACAAAGGCTACAAGTATGCTGCGCGATTTACTTACGGAAGATTTTAATAGAATTGTTGTAAATGACAGAAATATTTATGAGGATACAAGGATTTATATAGATAAAATTGCTCCCGAAAAAGCTGCAATAGTAGGAATACATCAGAATGGCACCGCTATTTTTGATCATTATGGCATTACAAAACAGGTAAAAAGCGCTTTTGGAAAAACAGTTAATCTTCCCAGCGGCGCCTATTTAATTATTGAGCATACAGAAGCTTTACACGTAATTGACGTTAACAGCGGGTATAAAAGCGTAAGCAATAATCAGGAAGAAAATGCCATGCAAACCAACATGGAAGCGGCAGAAGAAATTGCACGTCAGCTTCGACTCAGAGATATTGGAGGTATCATAGTTGTTGATTTTATTGACATGAAGCTGCCCGATAACAGGAAAAAACTGCAGGATGCTATGGAGGGATTTATGCGTACAGACAGGGCAAGACATGCAGTACTTCCTATTTCTAAGTTTGGAATTATGCAAATAACCCGGCAGCGGATGAAGCCGGAAATGAACATTAATACATCAGAAGTTTGCCCCGTTTGTAATGGTACAGGTAAGATAACTTCTACGATATTGCTTGTAGACGAGATAGAAAAAAAACTCCTATACCTCGTAACACATCAGCACAAGAACCTTACCTTATTTGTAAATCCCATCGTTCATTCTCATTTAACTAAAGGATGGTTTTTTAATTCTATTAAATACAAGTGGAATAGAAAATTTAAAACCAGGATAAAAATAAAACCCAACAATAATTATCATCTTATTGAATACCATTTCTTTGATCAGAATGAAGAAGAAATTAAATTTTGACTTAAAATACTTAATTTAGAGTCAGAATTCAGTGGGTTAGTAAGTAAAAAAGGGTTGGTATCTTACCGGCCCTTTTATGTTTTTAAGCATTTTTATCCTTTTTTGTTTCGTTTCATTCTATCCATCGCTTTTCAAAATTATCTTTAATGAATGAGTAAAGTTAAGTCAGCCTATTTCTGCAGTAATTGCGGATACGAAAGTGCAAAATGGCTAGGCAAATGCCCGTCTTGTAATTCATGGAATACGTTTGTAGAAGAAGTAATTTCAAAGGGAACAGATAAAAATGATAATGGCTGGAAAGATTATAATACGGATAAACGTACTACAAAAACGGTTTTATTAAACAAAGTATCTGCCACAGAAGAAGACCGGATTTTAACAACAGATCCTGAATTAAACCGTGTTTTAGGCGGAGGAATTGTTCCCGGAAGTATCGTATTGGTAGCCGGAGAGCCAGGTATAGGAAAAAGTACGCTGTTTCTGCAAATTGGCTTGCATTTGCAAAATATAAATACGCTATATATAAGTGGAGAAGAAAGTGAGCAGCAAATAAAAATGCGTGCTGACAGGCTAAAAGCGCCTAATAATGATTTTTACCTTCTTACGGAAACGGAAACAAATGTTTTGTTTAAGGAGATAAAAAAACTGCGTCCGCAACTGGTCATTGTAGATTCTATTCAAACATTACATTCAAATTTTATAGAGTCTTCGGCAGGCAGCGTCTCTCAGATAAGAGAATGTGCAGCAGAATTTCAGCGATTTGCCAAAGAAACAAATACACCGGTATTTTTAATCGGTCACATAACCAAAGACGGAAGCATAGCCGGTCCAAAAATACTGGAACACATGGTTGATACAGTTTTACAGTTTGAAGGAGACCGCCATTATGCCTATAGAATTCTTCGTACAATTAAAAACCGCTTTGGCAGTAATGCAGAGTTGGGCATTTACGAAATGACCGGCGATGGTATGAGAAGTGTAACAAATCCATCTGAAATACTGATTACCCAAAAAGAACAACAACTTAGCGGAAGCGCAATTGCTGCCACACTTGAAGGCATAAGACCTTTACTGATTGAAGTGCAGGCGCTTGTAACACAAAGTGTATATGGAACTCCGCAGCGAACAGTAAGCGGTTTTGACCTGAGAAGACTGCAGTTACTGCTGGCGGTTTTAGAAAAACGTGGCGGATTTCATTTTGGTATAAAAGATGTTTTTGTAAATATTGCCGGTGGCTTAAAGGTTGAAGATCCATCCATCGATTTGTCTGTTATCTGTGCTTTGTTGAGCAGTTTTGAAGACGTGCCACTTCCTCAAAAAGTTTGTTTTGCCGGAGAAGTTGGTCTAAATGGTGAAATACGCGCTGTTAACCGTATAGAACAAAGAATAGGCGAAGCAGAAAAACTGGGCTTTGAAAAAATAGTAGTTTCAAAGTATAATAAAAAAGGATTTGATAAACAAAAAACAGGAATTCAGGTAATTCCGGTTGGTGAAGTGCAGGAAGTGTACAAGCTTTTGTTTTAAACAATATTATTTCGATTGCAAAAAACGCTGCCTTTTCTATGCTAACAATTCAATCTTCGATTAATGATTTTATTCATCTTTTTTTTCCGCATGTCTGTACGGGATGTGGTTCTGATATTTTAGATAGTAACCACCAGTTGTGCCTGCGGTGTATGTCTGAACTTCCTGCAACTAACTTTTTTTCGCAAACAGGTAATCCTGTCGAAAAAAAATTTTATGGAAGGCTTCCCATAGAAAATGCCGGAGCAGGTTTCTTTTTTACTAAAGATTCTTTAATACAAAGACTTGTGTATGAATTAAAATACAAGGGCAATAAAGACATTGGTTTTTATTTGGGTCAATTGCTTGCAAAATTTCTTTCTGATAATATTCGTTTTGACGAAATAGATATACTTGTACCGCTGCCTTTAAATGAAAAGCGACAGAAGAAAAGAGGTTATAACCAGGCCACCATGCTGTGCAATGGAATAGCTTCAGTATGGAAAAGACCTGTAATGGAAAAAGCGGTAAGAAGAAATATAAATACAGAAACACAAACACACAAAGGAAGAATTACAAGGTGGGAAAATATGGAAGGTGTATTTACAGTTAGCGAACCAACACTTATTAAGGACAAACACGTTTTATTGGTAGATGATGTAATCACAACAGGAGCCTCACTGGAGGCATGTGGTTCAGAAATATTAAAAGTTTCCGGCACTTCACTTAGTATCGCCACTTTAGCTTACACCATATAAATCTTTTTTAATTTATTTTTGATATAATGAAAAACCTGCAAAGCTTCTTTACTGTCTTTTTTATTATAATTATTGTTTCTTGCCAAAAAACATCCTTTATAGATAGTCCAAATGCAGCAATCAGCTTTTCAGCAGATACTTTACACTTCGATACCGTTTTTACCACCGTAGGATCTGTGACGCAATCATTTAAGATCTTTAATAAAAATGACCAGAAATTAAGATTAACCCAAGTCAAGCTAATGGGTGGAGCACAATCGCCTTATAAATTAAATGTTGATGGCGCTGCCGGCGTTAGCTTTTCAGATATTGAACTTGAACCTAATGATAGTGTTTACATTTTTGTTTCAATAACCATTAATCCCAATAATGAAGATTTACCTTTTATTGAGCAAGACAGTATTCTGGTAAATTATAACGGAAACAATAAATATGTGCAATTGCAGGCTTTCGGGCAAAACGCAAATTTTTATCATAATCAAAAAATAACTGCCAATACAATCTGGAACAGCAATTTGCCTTATGTAATTGTGGGAGGTTTATCTGTAGACAGCAATGTGACCCTGACTATCAATAAAGGTTGTAGAATTTACTTTCATGCAGATGCTCCTTTTATTGTAAATGGCACTTTAAAAGTAGATGGCGAAGTTGATGATAGTACAAGAGTAACCTTTAGCGGAGTTCGTCTTGATGAAGGTTATAAAGATCTGCCTGCAGCATGGCCTGGCATTTATTTTACTTCATCCAGCATAAATAATGTGCTTACTTATGCAATTATTAAAAATGCTTACCAGGGAATAATTACTGAATCGGCAAATTCTAACCCAAAAATCACTTTAAATCAATGTATAATTGACAATATTTACGATGCAGGTATTGTAAGCATTGCCAGCAGTATAAAAGCTGTAAATTGTTTAATCAGTAACTGCGGAAGTAATATTTCAATTGCTGCAGGTGGCAACTATTCGTTTAATTATTGCACAGTAGCGAGTTACGCTAATGCTTATCTTGATCATAAAAACCCGGTACTTTATGTTACAAATGCTTATGATCAAAACCAAACATTTGCCTTAAATGCACATTTTCAAAATTGTATTTTCTACGGAGAAGGAGGTACCGTAGAAGATGAAGTAGTGGTAGACCAGCAAGTATCTGCCAATCTTTTTGATGTAACTTTCGAGAATGTACTTTATAAAAATAAAACCGATAAAACTGATCCGCTTTTTAAAAATAGTCTTAAAAATGAGGCTCCGCAGTTTGACAGTATTGATGCGGGCAGAAGAAATTTCAACTTTCATCTTAAAGCAACTTCTCCTGCAATTGATAAAGGTATAGTAACCGGCATACTGATAGATCTGGATGGAAAACCGAGAGGAACGTTAAACTTACCTGATTTGGGATGTTATGAACAATAAACAGTATTTTTGATTAAACTATACTAATTAATTTTTGTTAAATATATAAATACTATAATACATGAATAAATTTCTTCTGATGTCAGCAATAGTTATTGCATTCACTTCAGCAACTCCAAAAGACAAACACATGGAAACAAAAGCATATCCCAAAACCATATACGAATTTAAAGTTCCATCCATTGAAGGAGGAACAATAGATTTTTCAAAATATAAAGGAAAGAAGATTCTGGTAGTTAACACTGCTAGCAAATGTGGTTTCACACCCCAATACGAAGGGCTTGAAAAATTATATAAAGAAAACCAGGATAAACTGGTAATTGTAGGTTTTCCTGCAAATAACTTTGGCCAGCAGGAGCCGGGTTCAAATGAAGAAATTCAGCAATTTTGCAAACTTAGATATGGAGTAACCTTTCCGTTGGCAAGCAAAGTTGATGTAGTTGGCGAAAACACTCATCCTTTATTTAAATGGCTTACATCTAAAGAAGAAAACGGGGTTTTAGATGCAACAATCGGTTGGAACTTTACAAAATTTCTTTTAGATGAAAATGGTAAATTACTTGCTTCCTTTCCCAGTAAAGTAACACCTGACTCTGAGGAAATTGCAAAGTACCTCAAATAAAAAGCATAAGTAAATTTTATTGAAAAGGACCTTTTACGAGGTCTTTTTTATTTTTGCTTAAATATTTTCTTCTTAAGAATAATACTAATCTCTAACTTGCCTTTATGCTTTTTAAAGATGTTATAGGACAAGACGAAGTTAAGCAACACCTTGCTGAAATGGTTCAGCTTAATCGCCTTAGTCACGCCTTATTATTTTTAGGCAAACAAGGAAGTGGCGCATTGCCCCTGGCAATAGCTTTTGCACAATTTCTTGTTTGTGAAAAAGTAAACGGAAAATCAATATCAAATCAGCAAAGTGCTTCGTTATTTGGCGCAGAAGAAGTGGTAGAGCAATCAAAACCTACTACTTTTTGGCAGGATGCCTGCGGAGAATGTAGCGCCTGTAACAAAGCAAGGCAAATGATTCATCCTGACATACACTTCTCTTATCCGGTAATACCAAAAAAAAGCGGTGATAAACCAAAATCTACAGACTACGCAAGTGAATGGAGAGAATTTATACGACAGAATCCTTACGGAAACGCATATGACTGGCTGCAGTTTATAGGAGCAGAAAACAAACAGGGAAACATAACTGCTGAAGAGTGCAATGACATAATAAGGCAACTAAGTTTAAAAAGCTTTGAAAGCGAGTATAAAGTCCTTATTATGTGGATGCCGGAATATTTAGGAAAAGAAGGTAATAAACTACTGAAACTTATAGAAGAACCGCCTGCAAATACACTGTTTATTTTGGTAGGCGAAAGTGAAGAGCAAATATTGCAAACAATATTATCGAGAACACAATTAGTCAAAATTCCTTTACTTGAAAATGCAGATGTTGAAAAGGCTTTGATTGAGAGAAATCACACGCCAGAGGTACAGGCAAGACAGGTAGCTGGAATCGTGCAAGGAAATTATCATGAAGCACTGCAGTTACTGCAACATTCTGAAGAAGACTGGCTTAGCCTGCTTCGTGAATGGATGAATGTAACCTTAAAAGAAAACCAGCATGGCCAGGTAAAATGGGTAGATGAAGTATCTAAATTGGGTCGGGAAAAGCAAAAACAATTTCTTAGGTATTACAATCATCTGTTAGAGCAATGTGTACGTTTGAGAATTTTAGGTACTGAAAACCTTAGTCTGTCTCAAAACGAGTTAGACTTTGCTCACCGCTTAAATAAAATTACCAGTGTGGCTCAACAGCAGGCTATTCTTACCGAGATTGATAAAGCTTCTTATTATATAGAAAGAAATGCCAATGGAAAAATTCTTTTTCATGCCCTTACTATAAAAATACTGCATGTCATTCGTGACAAAGTAGTGGTAAGTGTGGCCTAAATAAGTATTTTGCCCCATTAATATGTGCTAATAATACTAATCTTTTTGTAGAAATAGCGTATCAAAATTATTTTTTGTTTTGATGTCAATCTTCTAATCCCACCTTTATGACTTTTTATTCTTTTTAAATCTTATTTTTGATCTTGGGATAGCCATAGTTTGCAAAAAACAAATGGTAAATCGCAGAGAGAGAAGCGTGAGCAGGCCACACAGGCGGAGAAGGTAACCACGAAGAATTTGATTTGTGCTAAGTAAATACAGCTTTTAAAATATTGTTTTCTTTTATACATAATAAAGGATAAACAAACGAAGCTTTTATAACATAATCTATAAAAGCAGATAAATCTACTTCAGTACAAGTGTGAAACGTAACGGGGGCTCATAGTATTACTACTATATCTTCACTAAATCTCTCTTTTCGGTTTTCCCGTATTATTTATTAATCTTTTTATGTCATAAAAAATGGGATGTGGAAGTTGTGGAACAGGAAAACCTAATGGTTGTAAAAGTAATGGAGGGTGCAGCACGGGTGGATGTAATCGTATGAATGTACATGATTGGCTTATGAATCTTCCTTTCAGTGATCCTGAAAGTAATTGTAAGGTTGTTGAAATTAGTTTTAACAATGGCAGCCGGAAGGATTTTTATAGAAATGCTACTTTGCAGTATTTTGAAAAGGGCGATTTTGTCACCGTTGAAGGTGTTAGTGGTTTTGATGTAGGAGAAGTTAGTCTGACCGGAGAATTGGTTAGAATGCAAATGAAGAAAAAGGGTGTGGAAGAATTCAGCGCTGAAATAAAAAAGATTTTACGGCGCAGTACAGAAACAGATATAGCGAAACGGGAAGAAAACAAAGCACGTGAAAAGGAAGCGCTTGTCAGAAGCCGGGCAATGGCGCGCCAGATGAACCTTGAAATGAAGTTGGCCGAGGTGGAAATACAAGCCGATGGTAAAAAAGCTACTTTTTATTATACAGCCGATGACAGGGTAGATTTTAGAGAACTGATACGAATGTTTGCCGGCGAGTTTAAAGTGAAGGTAGAAATGCGGCAGATCGGTGCCCGCCAGGAAGCTGGTAAAGTAGGTGGAATTGGCAGTTGTGGCCGGGAACTTTGCTGCTCTACATGGCTAACAGATTTTAAAAGCGTGAACACTACTGCAGCCCGCTATCAGAATTTATCTATCAACCAAACAAAGTTGAGTGGACAGTGCGGCCGGCTTAAATGCTGTCTTAACTACGAGTTGGATACTTATCTCGATGCGTTGCAGCATTTTCCTGATAATGCAGATGTAATTCAAATTACACGCAGCCCGGCTTATTTAGTTAAAAAAGACATTTTTAAAAATCTTATGTGGTATAGTGTGCCTGACAGCACCAAACACTATCCCCTTACAATAGTGCGGGTAAAGGAAATTCAAAAAATGAACGCACAGGGATTAAAGCCGGATGAGCTTGAACCAGTTGAAATTGTAAGTTCCAAACCTAAGGAAGTTGAACCCGAGTTTGTAGACGTAGTTGGGCAGATTAGTCTCCGCAGTCTTGAAAAAAATACCCGCAATCGCAGGGATAAAGAACAAAACAGGCATCAGAATAGTGGAGAAAGACAAGGCTTATCCAGAGAAAAGCAAGTGGAGCAACCCGGAAACGGACAGCAAAACCGTTCTCCACAACAAAACCAACAAAGAAATACGCCACCTCAAAAGAACATCCAAAAACAGGTTCAGAGTTTACCATTACAAAGAAACTCAGCCAAACCTTCTGCAGACATGCCTCAGGAGAAACAACAGAACCAGAATAAGCAAAGAGTGCCCAATCAACAGCAACCCGGAGGACAACAAAACGGTTCATCAAGACAACAAAGACCGCCACAACAGAAGCCCGGAGAGCAGCCGCAAAGGCAGGCGCAGCAAAAATCACCTCAAAAAGGATCAACACCGACTACTGATGATAAGAAACCTATTTAAAAAACCTTGGCAGGTTTTTTAAATAGGTTTCTATTGTTTTTATAAATTTTAAAAGGTATTTTTGGTCATCTTCAGATCACTCTGTTACTTTTTTCCAATCTGCAATTTTATACATCTGCTGTTTGAAATTACCTGTTCGTGAAGCTTTACCAGTATTGCCTTTCCATAACAGGTTGAGCCAGTTGTACTGTCCCTTCTCAAAATTAAAATTATTGCTGTTGTCTTCAAACAGTCTTACTGTACCCGCAGGATTTCCATAAATTCTGCAGAAGATATTAAAAACAGTAGAAGGTGTCACATACTCAACAGGTTCGGCAAGTGGCAGCAGAGTATTATCTTTTACAAACATGGGGATTTGATCGAGAGTCATAGAGATAATATAAGTTTTGCCACCTTCGTATTTTTTGTTTGTATTGTAGTCGTACCAGTTACCAACCGGTAAATAAACAGATCTTTCTGAGGAACTATCTAAAAAAGGTGCACAAAGCAAACTCTCACCCATCATGTATTCATCATCTATCTTCCAGACATTTTTATCTGTAGGATAATCCATAATTAATGCACGGAAAGGAGGAGTACCTTCAAAGTGATACCTGGCAAATGCAGCATATAAATAAGGCAGAAGACTCATACGCAACTCGATTAGTTTTTTTGCTTTTTGCTCAAGGTCCTTATAGTTCGGAAGTAATTCATTGTTATTGTTTTTGTCAATGTTGTATTGCAGCCATGGAGGCTGATTCAGGTACCAACAGTTGCCAACCATATGTGCAGACATGGCAGTAGTTTGTAACCGTCTTATCAATTCTGCATCGTTAGATGTTTCTCTTAACTCCGGGGACCAGTTAACACCCGCAAATCCTGAATTGACAATCATTCTTACAAAATCTGCATGACTATACATGTCAGAATACAGCGCTGAAGTATAGGGCGCTGCAAACAGCTGCGATGCTCTTACGTCAAACATCGTTCGTGTGTTATTTTTGTGGTATAGATTGAGCATGGTTTGCTGGTATAACAAACCAAACATTTGCCGCATCTGCTCCCCATCTACACCCGAAGGAAAAGTAGCAATGTCAGGAAAGCTCCACTCCCTGTCGGCTTTGGTATAGTCTGCTGCGTCACATTCGTCAAGTTTAAAAGCTGCAATGCCCTTTTTTACAAAATTGGTTTCATGATAATCACCAAAAACCTTACGTCCACCTAAAGAAATAAAATCAGGCACAGCGCCGCCCCAAACCGTATAATTGGCTGAATAAGGAGCAATCTTTTCAAAAATAGGAGAGGATGGATGAGTATAAGCATGTTCCCAAAGATTTAGCTTAAAACCATTTTTGTTCATTCTGTTTATGAAGGAATCCGGGGCCGGAAAATTTTTTGAATTCCAGGCAAATGAACAGGAATAAGAAGCCGTCTGCCAGCCCGGTTCGAGACCCATCATATCACATGGAATTTGATTATCCCGGAAATATTGCCCTGTTTGTTGTATTTGTTTATCGGTAAACGTTGCTTTTGCCCTGTATTCAAATCCCAGGCCCCACATAGGAGGAATGCCACCACCGCCAGAAAAAAGATTATATCGTTGCATAACCGCTAACATTTCAGGTCCGCCGAAAATGTATATTTCAACTCCTTTTGTACCTTCAACCTGTATACTTACTTCGTTAGATGGCGTTACAGCTTTACCATATAACTGCACCGTATTCAGCACAATTTTTTGTTCTTTCAGGTTGTCTTTTTTAATAAGCAGACGCTCATCAAGTTTACCTTTAGACTTAACATAAAAAGTAACGTATCGAGAGGAATTAACAAGTACGCCATAACCTTTGGAAGATATATAAAAAGGCATGGGTGCATGACCAAAACCGATATTGCCAACCGTCCAGCTATTAGACCTGATTTCACGTCGCATACCAGTCTGATCAAATGTATTGGTTTGCAGTCCAAAGCCATAAAATCTTTCTGAAGAGTCAACTTGTATCTCAGCCAAAACACCTTTAGGCATTTGCCTGAAACGAATATTTTTTATATCAACCGGAGTTTTATTTATGACCTGCATTTTGTTTAATCCACCGATAGCAGGCGGATTTTTAAATTCGGTAGGTAAATGATGTTCAGGAATACCATAGGTTATCTTCCAGATACCATTAGCAACTTTTTGAATGGTTTGAGCTTGTGTAAGCTGAAAATAAATAAGAAGAACGGCAAGAAGAAGAAAGTCTTTTCTCATAGGTATAACTTGTTGTTTTAGTAAATGGTAACTGCGCTTTAATATTGTTCGTTAAAACATCGGCGTAACACGTCAGGCAAGGTAATACGAATTTATTATTTATTACAAATTCCAGTTCTTCCTTATATTACCGCAAAAGAAACTATTCCTTTTCTACAGATTATTACTAATGATAAAGGTTAGAAAAAAAGCTTATTAAAGGATTTGTTAAACGAATGTTTTAAACAGCTTTTCTTATTTTAAGTAAATTTGGTTAATAACAGTAATATTGGATACTTATAATATCTTCTGATTATGAATGAGCGTCTTCTTCAATTTATATGGCAGTTTCAATACTTTAATAAAAATGAGCTGCTGACGCAACAAGGCGAATCACTACAAATTATTCATCCCGGAAAATACAACACTGATCAGGGACCGGATTTTCTCAATGCAAAAATTACAATTGGTAATACTACATGGGCAGGAAATATCGAAATTCACATTACATCAACAGACTGGAAAAAGCATAATCACACTGCAGATAAAAATTATGCAAATATTATCTTACACGTGGTGTGGGAAAATGATGCAGCTGTCTTTTATGAGAACGGAAGCGAGTTGCCAACTTTATCTCTTCATCATCTTGTGCCAAAACTGTTATTAGATCGTTTTCGTGATTTGATGTTGCATGAAGCATTTGTTCCGTGTGATGCATATTTGCCCGTTTTAAACGAAATGAATTGGCTTGGATGGAAAGAGCGAATGGCAGCAGAGAGATTGCAACGCAAAGCTAGCCAGGTATTGAATTTATTAACAGAAGTAAATAATCATTGGGAAGAAGCATTCTGGTGGCTGCTGGCCCGCAATTTTGGAATGAAAGTAAATGCTGACATCTTTGAGTCTGTAGCTAAAAGTTTACCACTCAACATTCTCGCAAAGCATAAAAACCAGATACACCAGTTAGAAGGATTTTTATTGGGACAATCGGGACTACTTGATTATGATTTTAATGAAGATTATCCCAAGCTGCTGCAAAGAGAATACTTATTTTATCAGAAAAAATACCAGCTTAAGCAAGTAAATATAAAACCATTTTTTCTTAGAATGCGGCCTGCAAATTTTCCTACCGTAAGGCTTGCTCAGTTGGCAATGCTTGTAAATAAGTCGTCTCATTTATTCTCTTTACTAAAAGAAACCAATTCTGTTACCGCAGCAAAAGAGTTGCTGAATGTAACGGCAAACGATTATTGGCATTATCATTATAAGCTGGATGAAACCGGTGAATATTTACCAAAACAATTAGGTAAACAAATGACAGAAAACGTTATTATAAACACCGTTGTTCCTGTCTTATTTGCTTATGGTTTATTAAATAAAGAAGAAATAATAAAAGACAAAGCAATAGAATGGTTAACGGAACTTTCTCCGGAAAAAAATACAATTACACAAAAATGGACAGCACGCAATGTTTCTAATAAAAATGCAATGGAGAGTCAGGCATTAATAGAACTTAAAAATCTATACTGCAACCAGAGACGCTGCCTGGAATGCCTGGTTGGAAATACCATTTTAAGAAACAGTCATGCAGCAAACAAAAGCTAATTTTATAGCCTTTGTTACTTTTTTTCCTGACAGCACCTTCTGACTTTTTTTTAATTCCACTTGAACTCCACGTCTTTCTTCATATCGCTGTTAAGACTTTCAAAAACAGGACACGTCATAGCTGCTCTTTCTAAAATTGTTCTTTGTTTTTCATCTGCCTGTACATTCTCAGCAAATTTTATCACAACTTTAATTTCCCCTATTCTCCTTGGGTTTGCAGCCATTATTTTAGTAATATCTATTTTTGTTCCTTCAAGATTTATGTTTAAATCTCTTGCTTTTATACCCATTATAGTCATCATACAAGAGCCAAGAGCAGTAGCTACAAGATCAGTAGGTGAAAACCTCTCACCTTTACCCTGATTATCTACAGGCGCATCTGTTTCAATTTCGGTTCCGCTTTGCAGATGTTCGGCAACTGTTCTCAGATTTCCTTCGTATTTTATCTGTGATGTCATTGATAGTAATTTTGCCTTAAATTTACAGGTAACAAATCATATTAAAGTGAAGAATATAGTTTTTGCATTTCTGTGTACCATGATAATAACAGTAAGTTATAGCCAGGGCAAAGATATACGCAACCAGAAGAAAGAAGAAAAAAAGGAGAAAGTGAGGCAGTTGATTATGCAGGAAGAGCAGGGCGCCATTATTTATCAGAAGCAATCCGTTTTTGGAATTAAGTTAAATACCGATGGTTACGGAGCATTTTATGAACTGGGGCGGCAAAAAACTCCCCGCAAATCTAATTTGTATAGTTTAGAAATTGGCGAAAGAAAGCATCCGAAAGAGGAAAAAATAACCTCGGCGTTGGGCGGGTATTTAAGCAATCCTTATGTTTTTGGGAAAATTAATAACTTTTATTACGCCAAACTGGGCTACTCGCAACAATGTCTTATAGGCAATAAAGGAAATAAAAATGGAGTGGCTGTTTCAGCAATTTACGGCGGAGGTCTCAGTGCAGGTCTTTTAAAGCCTTACTATCTAAAAGTTTCTAATTCTAATACCAACGAAGTCGAAGACGTAAAATACAATAATAATGATGATGTTTTTTTGGATGACCAGGATGTCATTTTAGGTTCGTCAGGTTTTGGAAAAGGTTTTGGCGAAATGAAAGTTACTCCCGGAGCATTTGTAAAAACTGCTATGCGTTTCGACTACGGACGATATAATGAATTGGTAAGCGCCATCGAGGTGGGACTAAATATTGAAGTATATTCAAAAAAAATGCCTGTAATGTTGCTTAATAAAGAGAAGTTATTATTTTTTAATGCTTATGCAGCGATTGCATTCGGAAAAAGAAAATAATTTTTAATCGTACTTTTCATTATTAAGATAATCATTTTACTGCACCTTTATTATCTTGTTTTTACAATAGAATAAAAGACCTTTGTTCATACTGTAAGATGTAACAAAACAAGGTATATTAATCATTAAAATAAAATTTACAGAATTCGCCATGATAGAATTACCAGTAGTAGCTAAGACAGACCAGGCAAGTTCTATAGTTAAAAAGCCTGACTGGCTGAGAGTAAAATTGCCAACCGGTGAAAGTTATAAACACGTACGCGGACTTGTAGATACACATAAACTTCATACTATTTGTGAAAGCGGAAATTGCCCGAATATGGGGGAGTGCTGGGGTGAAGGAACTGCCACTTTTATGATTTTAGGAAACACCTGCACCCGTAGTTGTGGCTTTTGTGCAGTTGCAACGGGCCGCCCTGAACCTGTTGACTGGGATGAACCACAAAGAGTAGCAGAAGCGATTTATCTGATGAAAGTAAAACATGCAGTTTTAACAAGTGTTGACCGCGACGAACTAAAAGACGGAGGATCTATAATATGGCATAACACAATTAAAGCTGTAAAAGCTTTAAATGCCGACACAACTTTAGAAACTTTAATTCCTGATTTTAAAGGATATGCAGACCAGGTACAGAGAATAATAGATGCAGCGCCTGATGTTGTAAGCCATAACATGGAAACGGTAGAAAGACTGAGCCGCCAGGTACGCATACAGGCAAAATATCGCAGAAGCCTGGAAGTGCTGCGAATGCTGAAGGAAGGCGGAATGAGAACAAAAACAGGAATAATGCTTGGCCTTGGTGAAAGAAAAGAAGAAGTTATTCAAAGTATGGAAGATCTTGTTGCAGTAGGCGTAGACGTATTAACACTGGGCCAATACCTGCAACCAACCAAAAAACATCTGCCTGTTGAAAGATTT
>Ga0210040_10004721_pt1 | contig 17605 bp, 12 predicted proteins | sample CryGeyCG12114_NA_FD_185462 | JGI IMG/M metagenome (GOLD analysis project Ga0210040, IMG submission 185462) | Groundwater microbial communities from aquifer - Crystal Geyser CG19_WC_8/21/14_NA (SPAdes) (version 2) | ecosystem: Environmental > Aquatic > Deep subsurface > Groundwater | place: USA... | reverse complement strand
GAAAATCCAGCGACTGGCAAATCATCACCGCTGAAAGTATGGCCAGCCCCGCCGGAATCTCATACGACACAATCTGCGCCACCGATCGCATGGCCCCCAGCATGGCATACTTGTTGTTAGAGCCCCAGCCCGCCATCAGCAAGCCGACCACATCTAAAGATATAATTGCCAGCAAATAAAACACACCAATGCCAATGCCCGCCGGCACCAGCGTGGGCGCAAAAGGTATAACGGCAAAGCCTGCAAAAACAGCAGCAAAAATGAGAATGGGCGCCAGCTTAAAGAGCTTTTTATCGGCAGCAGCAGGCACAATGTCTTCTTTCTGCAGCAGTTTCAGCACGTCCAGCACCGATTGCAGCGAACCATAGGGCCCTGCTTCAGTGGGGCCGAGGCGGTCCTGCATAAAAGCAGCCACCTTACGCTCCGCATACGCCAGCACAATTACTATCCCCAGCAAAAGCACAAGTGTCAGCAAAAAAGCAAGCATAGGCGGTTGTGTGTTTTAAACAAAGATAAAGGTTTAATTTGAAAATCTGGAGATGAGGAGATTGGCAGATGAGGAGATTTGGAGATCGAGAGGTTAATGTGCTGCTATTTTAGGGTGCTGTTAAAGGTTTAAATTGGATATTCAGGCGCTCAAGATACTCAAGCCCAACACGATATCCCGACAACAGGAGCGATAAAGTTAAGGGTTTAAAACCAGAGGCATCACTTCCCATTCGTAATTCATAATTCGCGCGTAGCGCGTGGCCTACTCCCACAACGGATAATGTTCCAGGCGTACCTGGCGTCTAAAGAAGATGCGGGTACTTTCCTCAAAAGATCGGGTAAAGTCGGAGACGTAGAATTGATGGTCGCCTACCAGTTTTTCGGCGGCCAAATTCTGCCGCTCCAGAAACGCTTTTACGTGTGCGGCCACTATCTGGCTGGCGTCCAGCACATCTACTTTGCCTTCGTAAAATTGCTCTATCTGCTTCTTGATGAGCGGATAATGCGTGCAGCCCAAAATAAGCCCCTCAATATCATTTAGCTCCGCGTTGGAAAGATAGGCATGAATAACACTTTCAGAAATGGAATCGTTAAAGAAACCTTCTTCAATCATATCAGCCAGCAGCGGCGTGGCCAGCGATTTGAGTGTAATAGCCGCGCCAAGCTCGTCTATCTTTTTCTTGTATACATTGGAGTTCACGGTTTGCTTGGTGCCAATCAGGCCGATAGTTTTGCCTGGGTAAGTCTGGCCAATGTAAGTAACAGTCGGGTCTATTACGTTCAGGACTTTGGCCTTGCTACCCACATATTCGCGCACCAGTTCATAAGCAGCCGCCGACGCTGAGTTGCAGGCAATCAGAATTAATTTGCACTGCTGCTTAATAAGCAGATCACAAATTTTGATGGCATAAGATTGTATGGCCGCCGTGGATTTATCACCATAGGGCAGATGTGCTGTGTCGCCAAAGTATAGCAGGCGCTCGTTGGGCAATACATTAATAATCGCCTGTGCCACCGTCAGGCCGCCGATACCGCTGTCAAAAATGCCAACAGGCTGTTGTTTCAGTTCATTTTTCATCAGGAGCTAAATTATGTAAAAAGCAGATAACCCGCTACAGGCTTACAAATTATACACCTTTACCAGTATTTTAATACAGATTGAATTTTTGTGTGCCTTTAAAAGTTTAGTTTTTAAGTGAAATTTTCATATCTCTTATTTATTACCAGATTATAGTTTAAAAACTTGCTAATTTTAAACTATATACTTATATTTAAATACATTTAAACAGAGCTTCGGCTCAGAGTTTAGATACGCCGTTGGGTACATAACTGTGCCTGCTTCCCTGAAGCCCGCTTCCGTTTATCAACAACCCTAACCGGCCTTCTTATGCAAACTGCTACACCTCCCCCTCCCAGCCTGAAGCACATGGCGCTGTACGGAAGCCTTGTTAATCGTTTTGTAGCTTTTTTGGTTGATACAACATTGCTTGTTTTTTGGTATACTATTATTCTATACGCTACGGCAAAAACATCCTCAAACCTGTATACCTGGAAGGATTTATGGCAGGAAGACAACTTCAACCTGCTAAACATGCTTTTGATGGGCAAAGCGTTATTTTTTAATTTATATTTCCCGGTATTGCACTGGTTATACTATACTTTGCTGGAGGCTTCGCCCAAACAAGCTACTATCGGCAAATTTACGCTGGGCCTGAAAGTAACGGATATACAGGGCAACCGCATTGGTTTCGGGCGGGCCAACCTGCGCTACTTTTCAAGGCTTGCCTCTTTCCTGCCGCTGGGCCTTGGTTTCCTGCTGCTCCTGAACTCGCGGCGCCGCCAGATGCTGCACGATTACATAGCAGGCACTGTGGTTATTACGAGGCAAGTATTTCTCCCGAAAAATTAGTATAAAAAATTGCACCTTTCCTTTCATATTTCCGATAATATCCCGTATAAAGTTCTAAAGAACAACTGTAAATAAGAATCATATATGAGATTTATCCCGACTCGTTTCCACGGCATGTTAGACTATATTGTGGGAATTATTTTTATAGTAGCTCCATGGGCTTTTGATTTTTCTGACAATTCTTACGCCACCTGGTCGATGGTGATAGCTGGTATTGTTGTGCTGCTTTACTCGGCTTTTACGAATTATGAACTTGGGCTTGTAAAAAAAATACCTATGACATCGCACCTGATGATAGACTTCGCGCTTGGCGTAATTCTGGCCCTGACACCCTGGATGTTTAGTTTTGCCGACGAAGTATACGTACCCCATGTAGTGGGAGGTGTCTTCTCTATACTAGCATCATTAACTACTCACCTTGTACCAAGCACATCTTACCGCACGGCACATCCGCAGCACGACAGGGTACGCCCCTAGTATAGCTGAGGAGTTGAACACGGTAAAATAAAAGAGGTTGACCAACTGGTCAACCTCTTTTATTTTACCGTGTGGCTTAAGCGCAGAAATAGTTAAATTTACGGCATGAATTATTTATCAGCAGAAAACATATCCAAAAGCTTCGGCGAGCGATGGCTCTTTAAAAACCTGAACTTCGGGATAAGCCAGGGCCAGCGCGTGGCATTGGTGGGCGTAAACGGCTCCGGCAAAACGACTTTACTTAATGTATTGTCGGGCAAAATGCCGCCCGACGAAGGCAGCGTAAGCGTCCGGAAGGGCATTACCATAGGCTACTTAGGCCAGAATCCGGAACTGGACGAGGAGCTTACCATACAACAAACTATCTTTTCGGGCCAAAGCGAGGTAGTGGAACTGGTACGTGCCTACGAGGCAGCTTTGGAAAACTTAAACACCACTGCCGAACACATGCAACAGTTGATGGAGCGCATGGAGGAATTGCAGGCCTGGGATTTTGAGGTAAAGGTAAAGCAAGTTCTTTCCAAATTAGGCATCCATCACCTCGACACGCAGATAAAACACCTCTCAGGCGGCCAGCGCAAGCGCGTAGCCATGGCGCGCGTGCTGATAGAAGAACCCAGTATGCTGATACTGGACGAGCCTACCAACCACCTGGACCTGGACACCATTGAGTGGCTGGAAGGTTTGCTGGGTACACAAAATACCACGCTGCTGATGGTAACCCACGACCGCTATTTTCTGGACAGGGTGGCCACCGAGGTAGCTGAACTCGACAACGGCGAGATTTATACTTACAAAGGCAACTACAGCTATTTTATAGAGAAAAAAGCTGAGCGTGAGGAAATGAGCGCCGCCGAAACCGAGAAGGCGCGCAACCTAATGCGTAAAGAACTGGACTGGATCCGGCGCCAACCCAAAGCCCGTGGCACCAAAGCCAAGTATAGGGTGGATGCCTTTGAGGAATTGAAAGAAAAAGCAGCAAAAAAAATAACCGGCCCGGCACTGGAATTGTCAGTAAAAACTACCCGCCAGGGTGGTAAAATCATCGAAGTAGACCACCTTACCAAATCGTTTGGCGACAAGAAAATTGTAGATGACTTTACTTACGTTTTCAAGAAGAAAGACCGCATTGGCATTGTGGGCCCGAACGGCGCCGGCAAATCTACATTCCTTAACATGCTGACTGGACAGCTGCAACCGGATTCGGGCACCATAGATGCCGGGCAAACCACTGTATTCGGCTATTATACACAGGGAGAGCTCACGTTTAAAGATGATCAGCGGGTAATTGATATTGTAAAAGAGATTGCCGAAGTAGTAGAAATGGCCAACGGCGAGGTGATTACAGCAAGCCAGTTTCTACAGCACTTCCAGTTTGCGCCGGCGCAGCAGTATACGTTTGTCAGCAAGCTGAGCGGGGGCGAAAAGCGCCGCCTGCAACTGCTGCGGGTGCTCATCAAAAATCCGAATTTCCTGATTCTGGATGAGCCGACCAACGACCTAGATATCATCACGCTTAACATTCTGGAGGATTTCCTGCTCAACTTTGGCGGCTGCCTGCTTATTGTGAGCCACGACCGTTATTTTATGGACAGGCTGGTAGAGCACCTGTTTGTATTTGAGGGCGAGGGCGAAATCCGCAACTTCCCCGGCAACTACAGTGAGTACCGCATGTGGCAGAAAGAGCAGGAACAGGAAGAAGCGATACGCATTGCCGCAGCACCCGTAGCCGAAAAAAGACCGGAACAGCCATCCGACAAACGCAAAGCTACTTATGCCGAAAAGAAGGAATATGAGGAGTTGGAGAAAGAAATTGCGCAGCTTGAAACCCGCAGAACAGCACTTATAGAAACAATGAACACCGGTGCCACCACCGACCATGGGCAACTGGCTGCCTCGGCTTCGGAGCTAAAAAGTATAAACCAGCAACTTGAAGAGAAAGAACTCCGCTGGCTGGAACTGGCGGAGCTGATGTAGAAAACCTATTGTAAAAGCAGTATAAAGGCAGCTCCAGAGCTGCCTTTATACTGCTTTTACCAACAAAGTTGATACCGGTGTAATACCCCTTGCCAGATTACAGTGCTCTTATCATACTTATATTTCTGCTTTTATTTCTGCTTTGAATCCGGCCTTAGCTATGGAACTTTCTCCAGGCCTTTTACTACCACATAGCTTTTCTGGTTCTGCTGCCCCACCCGGACAATATCATTGCGAAAAGCCTTTGGATTGTTAATCGTTTTATAAAAGTTATCCAGGTAAGACACTGTCTGCTTCAGGTACTTCTTATCTAGTTGTGTGCAGTCTGTGTATATCTTATACATATCCTGCTGGTGAGTATTGAAGAAATTGATAACCTCCCGGTAAGTTATATCCGAAAAATGGTAGCCCCGGTACAACCGCTGCCGCACGGACCTGATGCCTATCTCGGGAGGCGGGGTAGCATAAGGTGCCGCTACGATGCCGGAGTAGTCAAAATCGTAGGAAATCGAAACAGGGCTAGGTCTACTCGTACGGCACCGCCGGATTAAAGTATGGGTATGGCTGGATAGAGGTATAAGTACAAAACCTAACTTGTTGTTACAAAGCTGTTTTTATACTTATACCTTACGTACATTTTTAGCCGGGATATTTAATTCGTTAGCTCATGAACGATCTGGAAGCCGAGCTTGTGCGGTCTTGTCAGGTGTGTGTTTTCGAGTTTTTGTTTGAGGGTGATGCGCTCTATTTCACTCACATCCTGGCCCATCAGGTCGTTGTTAACGGAAGCAATCATGGCGCTTTCCACAATAATCCGGAGAGTTTTGTCAGTTATCACGTTTTCTGCAATATTGGCTGCCCGATCAAAAGGTAAATCCAGCTGCTTAACGCCTTCGATGCAAAAATGATTCTCGATGTTGACGAGCATGCGCCCTACCAGATATCCCGGATCATTTAAACGGTTATACTTGATGGTGTCGGCCATAAAGTTGTAGGCCATAACATGGCCAAAGAAGCGGCGAGGGAAATCTTCCTGCACATAAGCACTCTGCATGATTTCGTAATCATCCGGAAAAGTAATAATGTTAGAATGCATCACAAACACCAGTAAATCGCCGGAGAACTTTATATGAAATTCGTGCTCGTTCAGGTTTCTGTACTCTATCACCACATCTGCATCCTGCTTTGTTACCCGCTCCGTCAGTTCGGCTACCAGCTCCTGCGAAATTTCCTTCATTTGGTTAAAAGTCTGCTGCGTGTTGCGGTATATGGCCTGCTTGGTTTTTGACTTTTGGTGAAGCCCCGTTATGATGTCATCTAATCTATCTTCCATATTTTATATACTAAATTCTAATGTATGCCCAAATTACTTGTTTTACCCTTTTAAGGCATACTTTGTTTAGCCCCGGCACCCATTACGGAATAGCCATCTGCAAAGCTGCTATTACTTACAACATTGCGTTTTACTTTTTGCAGTTAGCTGTTGCTCCCGGGTATCTAGTTGTTGTAGCCGGGCGGCGGAACTAAGGGCACTGTCTCCTGCCCTGCCAGTCTAAAGGCCACCTGCCGCACACCCGGCTTAGCCGAAGCGCTGTGCAGCAACATACTTTGGGCCTGGGGCAGCTCAAAAACCTCGGCTACGGTATTTACAGCGCCGGCGGGCACCTGCTGCCGGTAAAGCGCCAGCAGCAAAGGCTCCCGATTTTGAAGGGCAATCAGCTGCCGCAGTTGTTGATTTATCTCCTCACGGTGCTGCACACGATTATAGTTACTGCTAAACTTTGGATTATCGGCTAGCGCCGGCGCCCCCAGCACTTCGCACAGCCGCCGGAACTGCCTGTCGTCGCCAATGGCCAGCACCAGTGGCTTCTGGTCTTTAGAAGTGTACACGCTGCCGTAAGGCACAATATTGGGATGATCTGAGCCCATGCGTTGCGGATGATGGCCTGCGACCAGGTAATTGGTTGCCTGGTTTGCCAGCGCCGACACAGCCGCCGCCAGCAATGATACCTGTACCAGTTGCCCCTTTCCGGTACGCTCCCGCTGCAGCAGCGCCACCAGCAGGCCTTCCTTTAACTGGTGCGCTGTCAGTACATCCATCAAAGCTACGGGCATTTTGGTGGGTGGCCCGTCCGCCTGCCCGTTCAGGTACATAAAGCCACTTTCTGCCTGCACCACCGCATCATACCCGGCGCGCGCATCGTCAGTCCCATACCCGGTGATGTGGCCATAAATCAGGCGTGGGTTTATACCTTGCAGCGTCGCATAATCAACTTTCAGCTTTTCAGCATCGCCGGGTTTGTAACTGGCAATAACAATGTCGGCCTGTGCAACCAGCGTATAAAGCTGCTCCAGGTCCTGTTGCTGCGTCAGGTCCAGCGCCAGCGAGGTTTTGCCCCAGTTGACAGCCGAAAAGTAGGCCGGCACGTCTGTAGTGGCATCTTCTGTTTTGAGCTTCCAGGTGCGGGTTACGTCGCCTTTGGTGGCTGCATTCTCCACTTTAATGACGCGGGCTCTCAGCTCGGCGAAAAACTGCCCTACACTTGGCCCTGCCAGCACACTGGCCAGTTCGAGCACCAGCAAATCTTTAAACACAGGTTCTGATGGCATATATTTTATTTTTGCAGTTGACAGGCATACCTGACGTTACGCAAAAAGTGAGGAGAACAATACAATCATCTACCGCCCCGAAGGCTTTCGGAGTGGCTATGCATGAGGCAAGTTTTCAACTTGCGTGAGTCATGTTTTATACTTGCATTCATACTTTCGCAAGTTGAAAACTTGCCTCATTTTTACTCCAAGTTGAAAACCTGAAGTAGAGATTACTTGTTTACAGCGGTTTCCTATTTTAGTCCTTTAGCTTTTGTCGGGCTCTTTTTATACTTTGATAGCTTTACAGATATACATCAAGCTTCCAGTTCAGCCAGCACTTCTTCGTTCAGCTCCAGGTTATGGTATACTTGCTGCACATCGTCGTCATCCTCCAGGGCGTCAATAAACTTCAGCAGTTTGCGCACGGCTTCCGGGTCGTCTACGGCAACCGTGGTTTTAGGAATTCGCTGCAGTTCGGCGCTTTCCAGGTCCAACTCCAGTTCCTCCATTTTTTTCTGCATCGCCCCAAAATCCTCCATGGCACATGTTACCGTTACCACTTCATCTTCAAACTCCACCTCTTCGGCACCGCCATCTATCATTTCCAGCATAAAAGTGTCTTCGTCGTAGGTAAAGTTTTCATCCTTCTTTATTACAAAAACACCTTTCCGGTCAAAGATAAATTCCAGAGATCCGTTGGTGCCAATGCTGCCGCCGTTTTTGTTGAAGATGGTGCGCACGTTCTGAAACGTCCTGTTGATGTTGTCGGTCATAGCTTCTACAAAAATAGCAACACCGTGGCTGGCGTAGCCTTCATAGCTAACTTCGGTATAATCGCTCTCGTTGCCCTCCCCTTTTTTGATAGCCCGCTCCATGTTGTCTTTGGGCATGTTGGCTGCTTTACTGGCTTGTATGGCCAGGCGCAGGCGCGGGTTTGCCGCCGGGTCGGGACCGCCACCTTCTTTAACTGCTACAGTAATCTCTTTAATGAGCTTGGTGAAAATTTTGGATCGTTTGGCATCTAGAGCTCCTTTTTTACGCTTGATGGTTGACCACTTACTATGTCCTGACATGGCTGTTAGAATGGTTGTGTTGATGAAGTTACGTGCGCTTACCTATAGAACAAGATAAGCTAAACTATGAATTCCTTAATATACTATAAAAAAGCAGCCCTACCAAAGGCAGGGCTGCTACTTGGTTAAAGTATAGCCAATAAAGTATAATCGCGGATAAAGCTTCCTAACGGATAAGCATAAAGATGGCATTAATAATATTAAGCGCCAACAGCAAAATGAAGTTTGGGGAATTTTGTATGAATTTTTTCATTTGATATATAAGATATGTATTATATTAAAACTTAAAATTTCTTTGTCCGATAATTTACGCTCACTTCATCCAAAAGTTGCTTTTATATATAACAGTATTTATATTATATATAAATCAAATATCATAACCCAACTTAGTGATGTGTTTTTTAAACATTCTACATATACAACCTACTTTATTTTGCTTAGCAAACTGGGCTTACACCGTACAGTAAAGGCTGGAACACAGGTTTTTATAAACAGCGGGCAGAGCGAAGTGGTTTATAAGTATAAATCGATAGCCATTAGCCGGATTTTGTACTTGCCAACTATATTTTTTGTATCTTTACATAGAATAGAAATGACCTGCTTCACCGGCTGGCGGTTCTTCATTGTTAAAAACATAACTTAATTGACTTTTGGATTTTCGTTCCTTTAACTTACACGACGACGTACTGACTGGTATCGAATCAATGGGATATCGTACGCCCACTCCTGTGCAAGAGCAGGCCATACCGCTCATACTCGATAATAAAGATATGATTGCCTGCGCCCAGACCGGCACCGGCAAAACAGCCGCTTACCTGCTGCCGCTTTTAGACCGGATTTCGCATGGCAACTACGACCATACCAGCACGCTGGTGCTGGTGCCTACCCGTGAGTTGGCCAAGCAGATTGATGAGCAGGTAGAAGGCTTCGGCTACTATGTGTCTGCCAGCTCTATTGCCATCTATGGCGGCAGCAAAGGCGATGAGTGGGATCAGCAGAAACGCGCCCTCACCGGCGGTGCCGACATTATTATTGCCACGCCGGGCCGCCTGATGTCGCATATGGCACTGGGCTATGTGAAGCTTGACAAGCTGAACTACCTGGTGCTGGATGAGGCCGACAAGATGCTGGACATGGGCTTTATGGATGATATCCTTAAAATTGTGCGCTCCCTTCCAGCCAAGCGACAGACGCTCCTCTTTTCAGCTACTATGCCTAAAAAGATCCGTGACCTGGCGCAGCAGATTCTGCAGGACCCGGCCCAGATAAACCTAGCCATCTCCAAGCCCGCCGAAGGCATCGATCAGCGCCTATACTTAGCTTATGACAACCAGAAGCTGCCTTTGCTGGAGCACCTGTTGCAGCAACAGGACGTGCAAAGTATGATTATCTTCACCTCGCGCAAGTCTAATGTGAGCCAGATTGTACGTTCGCTCCGCAAAATGGGCTTTGCCGCCGATGGCATCCAGTCGGACCTGACGCAGGAAGAACGCGAGAAGGCGTTGCAGGGCTTCAAAAACAAGCAGTACCAGATCCTGGTGGCTACTGATATTATGTCGCGCGGCATTGATATTGACAGCCTGAGCCATGTGGTAAATTTTGATATGCCGCAGGATGCCGAGGATTATGTGCACCGCGTGGGCCGTACAGCACGTGCTGCTTCCACTGGCGTGGCCATTACTTTTGTGAACGAAAAGGACATGTACCGCGTGCGCAAAGTAGAGCAACTGATAGAGCGCGAGCTGCCAAAATTACCGTTACCGGAAGGCTTTGGCGCAGCACCAGCCTACGACCCAACACGCCGCGATGATGGCCGGGGTGGTGGCCGCGGCGGACGGCAAAGCAGCGGAAACAAGTCTGGCAGCAGAGACCGCAACAATGATCGCAGAGGTCCTAAAACAGCCAGCTCAGGTACCCCACGCACTGTAGATAACAACCGTCCGATAAAGCCGGCAAATTATAAGCCGCGTCCTGAAGGCGAAAGAGCGCCGCGCCCAGAGGGGCAGCCGGCAAATGACAAAAGCAGGCGCAACAACCGAAACAGAAACAGCAATAACGCATCAGGCCCTGCGTCTGAAGCACAGCAAAACCTACAAAATCCGCCACAGGAGTAAAACATCATCTATAAACGACAGGAGCCGCCTTTGTAAAGGCGGCTCCTGTCGTTTATAGTCTATTCTCACATCTAGTCATATTATCAGGTATAACCACGTTGCTTTGTAAAGTATGCAGGTCCGCATTACATGAGAAGTACACAGCATTATGTTATAACATTTATTTTATACTTTAACTTAAATTTAACTAAACTAAATTTTTAGTTTAAAAAGGAAATTCTTACATTAGCAAGGAATATATTTAAAGTGTGCATCAGTTGCTGATGCACGTTACAGGGCAACCCGGCAAGAAAGGCGCTATTTTAGGCAGGCGGTAAAAAGAAATCAGAGGGCGTTTAGAGCAGAACAGGCTGTCAGAGATCAGGATATTATTCTTTAGTGTAGCAATAGTTTTATACTTCCTAATCTTCTTTACATGAAACAAACTTTGTTTGTAGCGCTACTGTGCTGCTTCCTCTCCTCCTTTGCCTTTGCGCAAAGCGGCACCGTTAAGGGCGTTGCCATCGATTCTGCCAGTGCCAAGCCTATAAGCTATGTAACCGTTGTGGTGCAGGGGTTGGGCAAGGAAAACGCCATCAAAAGTACTTTTACGCAGGAGAATGGCACCTTTGAGTTTACAGGCCTGCCAACAGACAAGCAGTACCAGGTGCTGCTAACTTATGTGGGCTATAAAAGCAGGGCCGTAAAACTGCCTGCCTTGTCCGCCACTAATCCGCTTATAGAACTTGGCAATATTGCCCTGGCGAGCACAACCAACAAGCTACAGGAAGTGGAAGTAACTGCCGAAAAAATGCTGGTAACGCAGGACATCGACAAGATCAGTTACAACGTAGAAGCCGATCCCGAAAGTAAAACCATGACTGCCCTGGACATGCTGCGCAAGGTGCCGCTGCTTACCGTAGATGCCGAAGATAACATTAAAATGAACGGCAGCCGCAGCTATAAAGTACTGGTCAACGGCAAAACTTCCTCGCTGTTCGCCAATAGCCCGAAGGATGTGTTTAAAAGTATGCCTGCCAGTTCCATCAAAAGCATCGAGGTAATCACCAACCCGCCATCTAAGTATGAAGCCGAAGGTATTGGCGGCATCATCAACATCATCACCCACAAAAAAACCACCGACGGCTATAATGGTTCTGTTAATGCCAGCGTCAGCAGTCCCAAAGGGGCTTATGGCAGCGGCTATCTTACAGCGGTTGTAGGCAAGTTTGGTTTTTCCGGCTATGGCGGCATCAGCAGTTATACCTCGCCCAGCAACAAAAGTAACCTGTACCGCCGGGATCAGGCAGGTAACATACTAGACCAGGACGGCACCAGCAGCAACAATGGCCACTTTCAGTACCTATCCGGTGAGCTTAGCTATGAGCTGGACACGCTAAACCTGTTTACTGCAAATTACAGCATGAACACCAGCAACGGAAATAACAGCCTGGTGCAAAACATCCGCAATTTAACCAGCGAAGGTGTATTGTTTGGCGCTTACAGCAGAACGAGCAGCGGCACCAATCACTGGGGCAGCCAAGAGTTTGGTGTTAACTACCAGCACACGTTTAAGCGTAACAAAGAACAACTGCTTACCCTGTCGTACAAGTATGACGACAGCAACAATGGCAGCTTCTCTGACTTTGTTTATAACGCTGACAGGGGCACCACCGATAACGATGGCGAGGCAAAGGAGCAAACATTGCAGGCCGATTATGTACATCCTTTCGGCAAACACACGCTGGAGGTCGGTATTAAATCTATCCTCCGGAAAAATACGAGCGACTACTACTACAAGAGCTTCGACGATGAGCAAAACGCTTATGTTATCAACCCAGCGCTCAGCAATAACTTTTCCTACGACCAGGACATCAACGCGGCCTATACTGCCGTAAGCCTGAAGAAAGATAAATGGGGGTTGAAAGTAGGCGCACGCCTGGAAGCTACAACCATAGATGCTGACTTTAAATCGTCCGGCACCATTGCTAAAAACGATTATACCAACCTGATACCAAACATTGCGCTTTCGCGCATGCTTGATGGGATGAGCACCATCCGGCTGTCTTATACCCAGCGCATTGAGCGCCCCAGCCTGTACCTGCTGGACCCATACGTGAACAGAATCGACCCGAAAAACATAAGCTACGGTAACCCAAACCTGAATGCAGCCACAAGCAATGTGTTTAACCTGTCTTACAACACCTTTATAAAAGGTACTTCTCTCAATGCCAGCCTGACGCATAACTTTACCAACAGCTCTATCCAGCGCTTAACTACCTACAATCTGGCAGACTCTGTGGCTAGCACCACTTACGGCAACATTGGCAGGAACAGCACGACCGGGCTTTCGCTTAATGGCAATACCACCCTTTTCAAGAATCTTAACCTGAACCTGAATGGCGCCATTAACTACGTGGATTTGCACAGCATGCTCTACAACAACAGTGGTATAACTGCCAATGTGTTCGGCTACATCAGCTATAAATTTGAGAAAGGATGGCGCGCCAGCACCAACATCGGCTATTATTCGCCCGACGTGCTGCTGCAAGGCTCATCCGCAGCTTACATGTATAACAGCTTCTCTGTAAACAAGCAATTCCTTAAAGATGAGAAAGCAAGTATAAGTTTGTCGATCAGTAACCCGTTTCAGAAGAACCGCCGCTGGATTAACGAGATTGCGTATGACGGCTTCTATCAGAAACAGGAATCTTACTATCTTGCCCGCCGCTTTAACCTTTCGGCCAGCTACCGCTTCGGCAAGCTGCAGGGCGGCATCAAGAAAAACAAGCGCGGCATTAAAAACGACGACCTGCAGGGCGGCGGAGGCGGCGAGCAGAAATCCGGCGGCAATTAGCAGCGGTAAAACCAAAGTATAAACCAGAAGTACCAGGCATCAAATAGTTCTCCTGGTTTATACTTTGTTCTTTTTATAGAATAAACTTATACTTGAAGTATGAGAGCTTTACTGCTAATTGATATTCAGAACGATTTTCTGCCCGGCGGTTCCCTGGCTGTGCCCGCAGGCGACCATGTTATACCTATCCTCAACAAACTACAGCCGCACTTCGATCTGGTAGTGGCTACGCAGGACTGGCATCCGCAAAATCACAAAAGCTTTGCCTCCAACCATGCCGGTAAACAGCCTTTTGAAGTAACAGAGTTGCAGGGCCTGGAACAGGTGCTATGGCCGGACCATTGTGTACAGACCTCAAAAGGCGTGGCATTTTCTGATAAATTAGACATGAGCCGGGTAGAAGCCATTTTCCGGAAAGGCACGAACCCTGAGATAGACAGCTACAGCGGCTTTTACGACAACGGCCACCTAAAATCGACCGGCCTGGCAGACTACCTGCGGGGCAGGCAGATACAGCAAGTATATGTGGCGGGCCTGGCCGGAGACTATTGCGTTTACTTTTCGGCTAAAAATGCTTTGCAGGAAGGCTTTGAAACCTTTCTGATTGAGGACGCCTCACGCCCGATTTCACAGGAAGGGTTCGAGAAAGCCAAGGAGGATATTATAAGTATGGGCGGCAAAATTATCCGGAGCAGTGAGCTACTAAATTAAGTATAAAACACCAGACCTCGCAGCGTGCGAAGCTCCTGCGAGGTCTAGCCAACTACACAGCAATGGCTTTGGCAAAGCAGCGCAAAACTTGAACAGACCTCACCAGCAACGGCCTTACTTTATCTTTTCCACCCCACCCAAATATTGTTTACTTTTGATAGCCTTAAAATAGGTTATACTTACAGCTCCACATGATTACCAAAGATAATTTTAAAGACACCCTTCTTTCCTTAGGCTTCGAGCAGAGCGGTGATATACTGTTTAAAAAGTTTGAGAACACCGATACCTTTCTTAAAGCAGATTTAAAAAAGCAGGAGCTGATATACCCGGAAATCCAGGGCCTGCTGGTGCATGAGCGGCAGACTTGCAACTTTAAGGCTAACGAGAACTTTGTGGTGTTTGAGTGCGTGCACCGGCTACTACAGAAAGGCTACAAACCCGAACACATAGAACTGGAACCCAAATGGCAACTTGGCCACGGAGCCAGCGGCGGACGCGCCGACGTGCTAATAAAGGATAATTCCGGCAAAGCGCTGCTGATTATTGAGTGCAAAACCGAAGGCAAGGAATTTAACGATGCCTGGAAAGCCACCCTGAATCGCCCAACCCAGCTGTTTACCTACGCGCAGCAGGTACAGAGTACAAAGTTTATCTGCCTTTATGCTTCTGATTTTGTGGATGGGAAAGCCACCTATAAAAACTACATCATCTCTTTGCAAGATAACAACGAGCTTTTAGAAAAACTAAAGGATAAAGAACCCCGCGCCTACCGCGATGCGCAGGAAGTGGAAGACCTGTTTAAAGCCTGGAAGTATACTTATGAGCAGGATGCAGCCACCCGCGGCATTTTCGAGAAAGGCATTCCGGCTTACTACATTGGAGAGCAGCAGTTTACCATAGCTGACCTGAATACCATCAGCAGCAAAGACATACAGGGCAAGTACCATGAGTTTGCCACCATCCTGCGGCAGCACAACGTATCGGGGCGAGAGAACGCATTTGATAAGCTGGTAAACCTGTTCCTATGCAAGATTGTAGACGAAACCCAGAACCCCGATAACCTGAAATTTTACTGGAAGGGCATCGCCATCGACAGCTATTTTGATTTGCAGGATCGTTTGCAGAAGCTTTACCAAGCAGGCATGAGCCTTTTCCTGAATGAGGAAGTTACGTACATCGAAGATAAAAAGATTGACGAGGCATTCCGCTTTTTCATAAACGATCCCGATGCAACCCGCGACACCATCAAGAAATATTTCCGGCAGCTCAAGTTTTTCACCAACAACGATTTTGCTTTTGTAGATGTACACAACGAGAAGCTGTTTTATCAGAACTCGGCTGTACTGTTGGAGGTGGTAAAAATGATGCAGGACATTCGCTTAAAAACCGAGGAGCAGAACCAGTTTCTGGGCGATATGTTTGAAGGCTTTCTGGACCAGGGCGTGAAGCAGTCGGAAGGACAGTTTTTCACGCCGATGCCCATTGTTAAATTTATACTGAACGCCCTGCCGCTGGAGCAACTGATTGCAGAAAACGAGCAGCCGCCAAAGGTAATTGACTACGCATGTGGTGCAGGGCACTTTTTAAACGAGTATGCCGCCCAGATAAAACCCTATGTAGAAAAACACAAAGCCGTTGATGTAAGCGCATATTACCCGGCGGTAGTGGGCATCGAGAAAGAATACCGCTTATCTAAAGTGGCCAAGGTGTCAGCGTTTATGTATGGCCAGGACGACATCAAAATTATACATGCCGACGCCCTGGCTGCCCACCCTGGCGTAAAAGACGGCGAATTTGCGGCGCTAGTAGCCAACCCGCCATACAGCGTAAAAGGCTTCCTGGAGACCCTGCCCGACACCGACCGCAATGCTTTTGAACTGCTGGACACGATAGACGAGAAAAGCTACAACAACAGCATCGAAACGTTTTTTATAGAGCGTGCAAAACAGCTGCTGCAACCCGGTGGCGTGGCCGGTATTGTGGTGCCTTCGTCTATACTTTCTAAGGGCAGTTCTAAAACGGCTTCTAAAAAGCAGAACGTATATGTGGCTACGCGCGAGATTTTGCTGAAGTATTTTGACATCGTGGCCATTGCCGAGTTTGGCAGCGGCACCTTCGGCAAAACAGGCACCAACACGGTTACACTGTTTATCAGAAGAAAACAAGAAAATCCCGCCCCTGCCGACCATTACCAGAACCGTGTGGAAGCCTGGTTTAAAGACGACGCCAGCAAAGACGGCGTGTTTGCCGACGAGTACCTGCTCAAAAAATACTGCCAGCACACAGAACTGAACTTTGCAGACTATAAAACCCTGCTGCACGGCACGCCAAGCGAAAACCTGCTGTCCACCGACATCTTCAAAAGCTACCGCCAGGATTTCGACAAACTGCCCGAAGTGCGCGATCTCAAAAAGAAGAAATTTTATAAAGCCTTTACCAAAGAAGAACAGCAGGCTGAAATAAATAGACGATTTACCGAATATTTACATAAAATTGAGCAGGACAAGCTCTATTATTTTATACTGGCCAGCCTGAATCCGCAGGAAGTGGTCATTGTGAAAAGCCCCGCCAATAACAACGCCAAAAAGAAGTTTCTCGGCTACGAGTGGAGCAGCGCCAAAGGCAATGAAGGCATCAAATACCTGGGCGGCAAACCCGTGGATATACCTGCGCCAGGCTCCGACGACGAAGAAAACAACGAACCTTTGGACGAGGACGACAAGCGCGTGCTCAGCAACATTTTTAACCTAAACACCATCCAAACGCCGCTCTACGACCCCAGCAACCCCGCCAACCCCGACAAAATAAACCACCACATAGCCGCCAACTTCAGGGGCGGATCTATAACGATACCCGAACACCTGCAAGAGTTAGTGAGCACCGCCAAACTAACTGATATGCTCGACTTCTCGCGCCGTGAGTTCAACAAAGCCATCAGCTTGACACCAAAGAAAAGTATAAGTATAGAAACGCAATGGGATTTGGTGAAGCTGGGGGATGTGGTTGATGTTAAAATCGGTCGTACACCGCCACGTAGCAACTCAAGCTATTTTACTGGTGATAATCTTTGGGTTTCTATTTCAGAAATGAATGGGCAGGTTATTACGAATACAAAAGAGAAATTAACCGATGATGGAGTAAAAAATTCTAATGTAAAGCTCACTCCCAAAGATACCACGCTTCTAAGCTTTAAACTATCTATAGGAAAAACAGCCATAGCTGAGCAAGATTTGTACACCAACGAGGCAATTGCTGGCTTAATTCCAAAAGGTAGTATAATTAGCAACAGCTACCTTTTTTGGTAGTGGTTAACAAAGTATGATGGGATAAAAGAGAGGCAGTGAAGTGTTTAAGATGATGGAATGTGCGAGATCCTCATCAAGATAAACTGTCCTCACTGCCAGAGCAGCAAGGTAGTAAAAAACGG
>Ga0210040_10004720_pt1 | contig 17605 bp, 1 predicted proteins | sample CryGeyCG12114_NA_FD_185462 | JGI IMG/M metagenome (GOLD analysis project Ga0210040, IMG submission 185462) | Groundwater microbial communities from aquifer - Crystal Geyser CG19_WC_8/21/14_NA (SPAdes) (version 2) | ecosystem: Environmental > Aquatic > Deep subsurface > Groundwater | place: USA... | reverse complement strand
CCGATCTTTTATATATTATATTAGCTTAGAAAGTAGAGTTATTTACCTAAAGGCTTTTTAGATATACTACTCTTATTATTATTACTTTAATTAGTAGTTTTTCTTCTAGCTTCTTTACTTTTACTAATTATTTATCTTAGAACTACTTCTATATTTATCTTATAGGTACTAATAGTATTTCTTATATAACGCCTACTATAATATCTACTAATAGCTCTTTAGCTAATTTACTAGTAAGTATATAGACTCTTTCTTTATTACTTACTATAATTATACTATTTAGGCTAGACCCTATAGTTCTAATCTCTAACTAATAGAAATATTTATTCTCTTTAGAGATAAATAATAGATCTTATAACTAAAGCTATTCTATAGCTATTCTTATTTAGAGTTTTTTATTCTCTCTTAATACACCTTAACTCTACTCTATCTAAGTAGTATTTACTTAAGAATTAGTTTTAGTTTTAGTTCTAGATATATAGTTATTAGTAGAGGCAGCTATAAGCTATAGAGTAAGTATATATATAGCCTCTTTACGTTATTATAATATATTACTATTAGTAGTCTAAGCTACCTAGGTAGGTTTTATTACTCTACTAGCTATAGTTATAAGTACTTATATCTTAACCTTAGTAGTTAAAGAGTAATCTCTTAGATTATTAAATAGTTTATATATTATAAACTTTAGTTTACTAAGAGTAAGCTTAGTATTCTAAGTAGTAACTACTACTCTACTTTTAGCTATATAGGTAGTAGTATATATAACTAAGTCTAGTATTAATAATACGTAGGTTAAGAGTATAATACTAATTATTATACTCCTCTAGCTTTTCCTACTAGTAGTCTATTATATAGTCTAAGAGTATTAATCTAATTACCTCTTATATATATAAAGTAGGTTAAGTATACTTTATCTTTACTATAGATATAATAATACGTTAAGCTATTTAATAAATACTTAATATATACCTAAGTATCTATTAAGAAAGAGTTTCTAAAGATAATAGGGTTTATATATATTTTAAGAATAAAGAAGTTAGTATAGACTTTAATACGCTTAATAATAATTAGTACTCTTTATATAATACTTATAAAGCCTTTAGTAGATCTATTTATAGATATTATCTTTACTATTTATATATTTTATAGTAGTAATGTAGTAGAGCGTTTATCACCTCTAAATGCCTATTAGGTATTAATGTGAATGTAGTTATATTATTATTAGGTGTGTTGTTAGTTATTCGCGCTCCCTGAGCGTCTAATCCCCTTTTAGATCTATTCTACCTGTCTTAACTACCTCCTCAGCCTTCTAATTGCCCTTTAGCTAACTATCTCTATATTTCTCTACTATATTCCTCTTCTACTAAAAGGAAAGAGGCTCTTTTTTTTTCTCCTCTCGCTAAGAAGTATTTAGAAGAGTACTCCTTAGTTGTTTCCTACTTAATATCGTATAAGTTACTAGCTTATACCTCTAACTGCTTATTAGGCTGCTAATATAATATTCCTAATATAAAAAAAAACTTACGCTAGTAATGTGTTCTTTACCCCTTATAGTTATCTTACCTTTCTAAAATACCTAGTCTTTAGTCTATAGTCTACTTCTAAACGTCCTTTAATAGCTATCTTATTCTTTTCTACTATTAACTAATTCTGCTCTTTATATTAGCTTATTCTTTAACCTCTTATAATATCTATAATAATTTATAGCTGTAAGGTATTATAAACTCTCCTAGATCGTAGCCTTAAAGTTTATAATTAATCCTCTATAGTTCTTAAGCTTTCTACTCCTATATTCCTCTCTTCTAATAGTATATCCTACGATTTAAATTTACGTATTACTAAACTACTTTTAGAGGGGTACTGCTAGCTCTTACTTTTATCGTTAAGTGCCTTACTTAGCCTACGCGTAGACCCTAGTAACTAGACTTTAGTAACTAATAGCGCTTTAGCTATTATATTATAATATTCTACTTTACTTTTACTAGAACTTCTCTTCCTCCTCTACTACATACCTCTTATCTCTTATTATACTATTACGCCTACTACGCTTACTTTGCTTACTACACTTTACTACCTTACTTCGCTCTACGCCTACTTTAGACTCTCTAATTACCTCTTATATGCTTCTTTTGCCTTTTTTACTACGTATACCTCCCTTACTATACCTACTTAGTTAAAGATTACTACGTAACTATTATATACAGTTCCTAGCGGCGCTAGCTTATAATACTTTAAGTTCTTTAACTATAAGCGCGACGTTATTAGCTGTAATCGCGTGAATAAGTAGCGTATATATTTATCTTTTTTACACCTTTTTTCCTAAGAGCTGCTTAGCTAATATTTTCTACTATAGTCTTTAAACGTAAGGATAATAAGATCTCGCGCTAGTTTATTAATAACCTTATTAACTTTATAGCGATTAAATACTAATAAGGTTTCTATTTTAGCCTTTACTTTATATCCCTCTTTACTTAGGAAGGTGGTAATAAAATACCTTATAACTACTACGTTCTTAAAGACCTTACTCGCTTTATTAACGAGGGCTGAAAGACAGTTAGTAGCTATTTTAATTTTAATAATAATACTAAGCGTAGATTTTTTAATAGTTGCGTAGAGACCCTTATCTTTAGTATATCTTGCAGTGCTATTATACTTAGTCTTACTATCTAGAAGAGTAAAAAGCCCTTAAAGCTTAAAGAGGATCCTATAAAGTCGTGTAGCTGCTACCTTTCTATAAATTACTCTAAGGCGTACCCTTATTACTTCTAAGTTATCTTTAATAGTAAGCTAATACTTAGTAGAGTGTATATAAACTATTTCTTTACTAGCTTACTTAATTACTACTCCTTTTACTATAAGTTTTCTAATAGCGCTTCTATTATTACTTTTTCTAGCTTTTTAATTCTTTTACTAACTTCTTAGATAGGGACTACTACTATCCCTCACACCTTCTAGGATACGCTAGGTACTAAGTATCTTTTAGGAGATAATATCTTTACTACTCTTTAAGCTTTACTATCTAAGTCTACTTATAGAACTTAGAAAGACGCTATTACTAATCTTAGGAAAGCTCTAACAGCTACCTAAGAAAAGGAAGATACTACCTCTAAGTATAGTGCTGAAGATAAGGTATCTAAAAAGGAAGATAAGCTTATTTCTACTACTAAGGATAGTTTAGGCTTAGAGTTAGAGCTTAACCTTATTATACTACCTACGTAAGTAGATCTTCTTAAGTAAGGGCAGATACAATATAAGCGTAATTGCTACTTAGGTTATATACTTCCTTATAACCTTACTATTCCTAAGGGTGTTAGCGCTGTAGATAATAATAAGATTCTTAGTAATAATATTAGTAACGTTAGCTTACTAGAAGAGCTTTCTAACGATAATAAGTATAATCTTACTACTAAGTTCTAGGCTAACCTTTATAAGGCTCTCTAAGTTCCAGCTTTACTTTATACTTCTTCTTCCTATTCTTCTACTATTAGCTCTAATAATTAGCGAGTAGGTAATTATAATCTAAGCAGCGTTACTCTTAATAAGGATTAGGTAGTTAGAAGTAGTAATTTAGCTCTAGTAGCTTTTAAGACTTCTGCGTTACCTATTTATAAGCGCTATAGAAGCTCTCTAGAATCGCCCTCTAAGCGACTTAGTCGCTCTTACGACGTTTAAGCTTACTAGCTATATTACGTTAATATTACCTATTTACTTAGTCTTCTAAGTCTTCTTTAGCTTACTATTAGCTCTATAATTATGCTAATACACCCTCTTATGTAGTCTCTTTAGATCTCGCAATCTAACACTTCCTTACTCTATTCTCCTCCTTCCTTAGCTCTTCTTTTCTAATTCTACGCTTATCTAGTACTCCTTAAGACCTTATCTAAACTTCTTTTAGCTAGCCTCTAGGCTTTATACTACCTACTATTATCTATTCTTGTCTCTTAAGTATAGCTTAATACTTCTACTATTTCCTCTCTTCTTCTTCCTATACCTTTCTTCCTTTACTTTACTACTCATAGAGCGCTTTCTTCTCTTCTTCGCTAAAGCTATTCCTAAAGGCCTTTTAGTTTATCCTTCTAATAGGCTATCTATAGGATACTCTATCTAGATTAGGATATTTCTAGTCTCTTTTACTCTAACTAAAAGGCTATTAGATATTCTTAAGCTATTTAGGCTTAGGTAATACCTTCTTTATTTAGTTATTACTTAGCTGTGTAGACACGTTAGTAATAGATACGATTATAACAGTTGTTTTAAGAAAGCGTAGTAGTCTAAGCGTATCGCAGATACTTAATTATTATAATAGTAACCTTCTCTACCTAGTAGGTTTTCTAAAGGCTTAGTTAGAGTTTAAGCTGCGATTTCCTTAATCTAGGTAGTAGTAGTAAGTAAGAAGTAGTTCTCCTAGACTTCTTTAATTAAGCGTCTTCTTCTTTATACTCTACTTTACTAAATAGCCTTTAGCTATAACTAACCTATAGCGCAGCTTAACGCGTTAATCTTCTTTACTTAGAGAATTACTAATACTATATTTCCCCTTTACGATTAGCTTAAGTATCTACTCTAGAAAACCTAACTTACTAATAAGTTATATAGGCTTATCTATACGCTTAGTCTTCTAAAATAGGCTTATAGCACTTTGTTAGCGCTACTATAGTCTCTTAAGCTTTCGCTAGCTTTAACTTCTACTTAGGGCTTCTAAGCTAGTAGCCTATAGCTTATACCTTTAATAGCTACTTATTATTTTAAATATAGGATTACTTAGTCTACGTGTGTAGTTATTTCCTATTCTATAAAGAGTAATCCGTATCTATATACAAAAGGTCTCTATATCTAGGCGCTCCTTTATAGGCGGTCTACTGCTACTAGGTTTACTATAGTACTCTTATACTATTATCTTTCTTTACTATACTAGTTCGTCTTTAGAGGTATAGTTAGGAGCTTCCTAGTAGTCCTATTCCCTTCTTAGTATTAAATCTAATCTGTAATTAGGCTTAATTTTGTAAAGTAGGGCCCTAAATACCTTTACTCTACTATATTATTATTACTTTAGAGTTGTTGTTTGTGTATTATATTCTCTTTAGTCTTATCTAAGCCTATCTTCCTCCCCTACTAAAAGGAAAGAGGTCTCTTCTCTTTTTCTAGCAGCTAAAAAGTGCTTAGAAGGCTACGCAGGAGCTCTTCTTTAGTTAATATTCTAACTATTTATAGCTATTACTATTAGAATCCCTCTAGCTCGCCTAAAGAGCATTAAAGATTAAAAAGCGCCTTTATATCTCTTATACGCTGAAATCCCTTCGCTATATTACTATATTCCTCCTCTAGTCTAAGTTCTATGAGGCGTACTCCTCTAATAGGCCTTTAGTTCTATAGCAATATTACTATCTTCTATAAATAATATTAATAACTTCTAGCTGCTAATTTTAGTAAGGCGTAGAACTAAGGTTTTATAGTCTCTACCTTCTTATCAGCCTCTTCCTCTATTATAAACTCCTTTCATTCTATAATATTGCTAGCTTCTAACCCTACATTTCTAACCTCTTTTCTAACTATCTTTTAGCTTCGCGCTTACTAACTTCTTAGACTCTAATTTCTCTTACTATCGTTATAGAGCTTATATAGGTCTATTACCTTATTTACCTAGACCCTAATAACTAATAGCTTTTTAGCTATAATAATATTACTTCTTATAATAATAAAAACTTTCTACCTCTATCTATCTTACTACTGCTATCTTACGCATTACTATTACGCCTACTACCTTTACCTCGCTTACTACGCTCTACTACCTTATTTTACTCTATACTCGCCTTAGACTCTCTAATCGCCTCTTACCTACTTCTTCATCTTTATAATAGCGCCGCCTTAGACTCCTAGAAAACCTCGCGCTACTGCCTCTAAGCCTCCTATACTATTAAAATAAGTTTTAATCTCTAGTAATTCTAGCGACTACACTACTAAGCTCTATAACTATAGCGCACCGCTATCTACTTATAAGCGCATTTAGGCGTACTATAAGTATCCCTTAAATTTATAGGTCTTCTTCTAAGAGTTTAGTAGCTAATATTTTTTACTCTAGTAGATAAGCGCGTAGATAAAAAGATTAATATTATATTTATCGTAGCCCTTTAAGACTTTATATACTATATCTACCTAGAAGGTTCTATTTTAGGATTGTAGCTCCTCTAGCTTACCTTTCTATAAAGCGCTTAGAAGACTACTAAAGACACTTCGCTTATAACTAGACTTCCCTTTAACTTTATCGTATACGTAACTATAGTCTTAGAGTTTTTCTACCTTTATAAGTCCTTAAAGCGCAAGTTCTTAGAGGCTAACGTTATTGCTCTTATTAGCTAGTATTGTAAAGGCGCTACTAAACATACTATTAACGCCTCTAAGAGTAAACTCTAAGACCCTAAAATGAAATACAGCTAATGTTATAGTAGGAGGAATAAGAAGGTCTTTAAGAATTACTAGTTAATAATCCTTAATAGTAATATTATATTCTAAGGTGCCTATATAAATTATGTATATAAGGGCGATTCCACCTACTACTTATTCTTCTATAAGTTTTCTAACAGCTTTTCTATTTAGCTTTTCTTAGCTTTCTTAATATTCTTACTAACTTCTTATCTAGAGCCTAAATTCCGTCCTATAGGCAACCTTAACGTACTTATTTTAAATATCCTAGACTATCTCAATTTGCAGTAGCATAATCTAATAAGCGCCTACTTCGTCCTTTATAACTATTATACTTAAACAGCCTTTAGTAAGGCTCTTATTCTAGGTATAGCTATATAAGTTTAGGCTCTTAAAGAGTCCTTTATTTAGATGCCTTTCTAGCAGCTTAAGGAAATTCTAGCTATTAAGGCGCAAAAGCTGTAGGAAGCTAAGGTTACTATAAAGGAAAACGCGTTTACTGCGCTAGCTACTAACAATTACCTTACTAACTATAATCTAACTACTACTCGCGCTACTTCTAAAGAGCCTTTTGATTACATAGTAGATAAAGACTTAACTCTCCTCTACTTATAAGAGGATAATAATCTCTAGCTCTAGATTACGAATAACGTAGCTGCTAGATCTAATGCTTCTAAACTAGAGGCTAATAGCAGCAGTGTTAACGCGCCTAAAGAGGGCTCTAACGCTAATAAGTTCTTTCCTATAGTTAAGTTCCTAACTTCCCTTTAACAGCCTCTTAGTCTTCTAACTCACCCTTTCTATACTTTATATACTACTTAGGATATAAGTTTAGATAAAGATAATTTAGATATGCTTAAAGCTAAGCTATTATTAGAGATACTTACTAAGCTTTACGTAAGTCTTACTGCTAAGGAATTATAAAATATAATTCCTACTAATCCTACTACAGCTCCTTTAGTCTGCCCTATTCCCTATTTTAGTCTTACTTATTACGTTAAGACTAGTAGTACTAAATCCTCCCCTTACCCTTCTTTAGGCTTTAGCTTTATACGCTATATAGCTACTAATAGCTTATAGAATACTGCTTACACTGCTTAAGTAAGTAGAATAGCTTCGTCTATATATAGCCTAAATATTATGTCTTCTTAGTAACTTCTAAACGCTCTTTATCTAGCTCTTAAGTACGTAACTTTGCCTATGTAAACTACTACTTATTCTCCTTCCCTCTAATAGGCCTTTGCTTCGCCTTCTAAGGCTCTCTTTTCTTCTCTACTTCTTCGCTCCTTTAGCTTATATCTATATTTTACTTAAAGTTTGTCTAACTCTTTTTTAGCAGTACTCTAATCCTTATTTATTATAGTATAGTCCCTTCTATTAAAGTTAGCTATTGGCGATAGCTGTACAGCTACTAGCTTTCTCCTTACTGTCTTCGTATTCTAGAGATCTGCTTCCTTACGAGCATCTACTTCTACTTACTACTAAAGGCGTTTACTATAACGCTCTACTTAGTCTTTAAGTAGGCGTTATTTAGGGATATCTTATCTATATAGTAGTGTATTATTGTTACTAACCTCTACTAGATACTCTCTAGTTTAATCTTCTCTTAGTAACTAGTTAATGAGTTCTAGTTCTATCTCTATATACTAACAGAACTTCTTTAGCCTATTACCTAGTGTTTAGCTTTAAAATAAGGTTCTATCTAGTTCTTTAAGGTTATACTACCCCTTCTCCTTAACCTTTTATACGCAGTAAGGCCCTTACTACTTTAGTATAAATTTAGTAAGTATAGATTAGTCCTTCTCCTAGTATAAGTCCTTTAGTAACACTAAATCTCCTTCTAAAAGGCGTTTAAGCTAGATATTATAAGCTTTGTTAAAGTAGTCCTTATTCTTATATCTAAGCCTTACTATATAGGTAATTACTTTCTTTAATCGTACATCCCTCTACTTGAATTATTACGCCTAGGTCGCTAATAGGCTTAGAGTGTTATTAACTTCTAACTAGGGCAGCACTTACTACGTTAGAATAGATATTTTAATTAGTAAGATATACTCTTAGCTATACACTAAGTAGGTAGGTGTCTTATTAGTTAATTATTTAACTATAACTTAGTCTGCCTAGAGGACCTTTAAAAGGTTATTAACCTAATTCCTACTTATCTTCTTAAGAGCTGCTACTAATACTATATATCCTCGCTTAATAAGTCCTTACCTTTATAAGTAATACGCGCTAGAGATAACTTAATTAATACTAAATTGCGCCTGTAGGTCTCGTACTAATCCTTTATTCTTAGGCCTACTATCTATAGATATCTTAAGAGGGAGGCCCTAGTAATAGAATACTTCCTCTTCTAAGAACTTAATAACTAAAGCTAAATTAGCTTTTATAAGAGCCTTAGCTTCTACTTAATTAGATGTATAGCAGTAGGCTACTACTAAGAACTTCTTCTTATTACGTCTAGTAGGTATATAGACTACGTCTATAGTTATCTAGCTAAAGAGAATTAAAGGTAGATTAGTAGGCTATAGCGCTTCCTTAGAGATACAAGAGGAGTAAACCTAATATTCGTAGTAAGTAGCTACGTATCGCTTAACTTATTTATACTAGCCCTTCTAATAGTACTATAACTAGACCTTTCTCTATATACCTTCTTTCCTACGGTGTCTAGATTTATTATATAGTGCCTTAATAATTTCTAACTACTCTTTAGGGCTGTTAACTACCCTCCTTAGTAGCCTCCCCTCTAATAGTAATGTAAATAAGTGTTAATCTTAGACTATTATTTATGTCGCTTTAGCTTTAAACTTTCTTAGCTCCGTTCTTAAGAGGTGCTTAGGCCGCTTCTTAAACAATATCTATCTTATAATTTCTTAAGACTTACTACTGTATATACTGTCTAAGGGGTCTTTAGTAAATAACAGATCTACTAGACACTAACTATATTACAGCCCTAGTATATAGTTAGCTGCCTCTCTAATATAAAGCTGCGCAGTGCTTAGGTATGCGTTAATAAACTCCTTAATATCTTCTTTAGATTTATCTAGTAGCTGCTATCCTTCTTCTTCTAGCTTTTGCGAAAGGGTATTAGCAACTATATTCTTTTTACCTAAGACGTATATAATATTAAAGTCCTATAGGTTAAGTAAGGCTAGCTATCGCGTTACTAGAGCTCTTAGAAGATCTATTGCGCTGCGCTAGAGCTGTGCAACTAGAGTCTTCGTATCTGTTTCTATAGTAAAGCGTACTCTATAGAGATATAATTAAAACTTCTTTAGTGTAAGTAGTAAGGCCTTATACTTATATTTACCTAAGTTCTAGTTTCGTTTAGAGTTAGACTATATACTACTCTTATACCTAATTAGGTGCTAATAGCTGTTTAGGTCTAGTTATATAAGGACAGCTCTCTATTCCTTTTTACTTTTATCTACAGCTATAATAATTAATTAAAGAGGTTCATTGTAACTAATAGAAACTAATATAGGTATTAAATATAGTAACTCTTTAAGTATTACTATAGCTTATCGCTACTCTAATTACTATTTAAATAGAGCGTTCTTTCGCAGCAGTTAGAAGAGTAGTTTAGCGATAATAGCGAAATCTAGTATCTATACGCAGTAGTATACGTATACCTCTAGAAATATCTAAGTCTCCTTCTAGTTCTAGTAATTAGACTATAATACAATCTTTATAATCTTTTTCTAATCTAGGTAACGTCCTTCTTTATTAATCTAGTAACTTACGACTACTATAGAAGGGTACCTAAAATCTAACTTATGCCCTAACATAGTTACTCTAGCTCACTTAATGTCTATAAGGACTATATTAATATTTAAGAAGTGTTTAGCTATAAACTTCCTAATACCTAGCTTAACTTCTTCTCTTTAGTAGTCTGTCTTAGACCCCTTTACGCACACGTTATTTAGGTATAGTATATACCTATATAGTATATAGTCCTAATAGATCTTCGTTATAACCTTTATAAACTCTATAACTAAATTTATTATACCTATAGGCAGTGTATATTACCTAACTAGTCTAAGAGGAGTATAGAATACTGTTACGTCTCTAGAGTCTTAGTGTAGTATAACTTAGTTATATCTAGAGAAGAAGTCTATTAGACTTATAATAACGCAGCCTATAAACTCTTCTAAGAACTTATTAGGATTAGGTAAGAAGTTTACATCTCTAACCGTAACTCTATTAATCTTTTAAGCGTTATTAATTAGGTAGTAACCCTTGTCTTTTTTTACTACTAAGAACTATAGATTATAATATTAGCTCTTACAAAGCTTAAGCGTACCTTAATTAATTCTCTCTTAAACTATAGTAATAACGACCTCTTAAAGCTTACGCAGAATAGGAAACTAATTAGATTACTATACCTTATATAGTATCGTGTTAATCTTTACTAGTAGTATTACTTCGTAGCTAACCTAACCTAATTCGCTAAATTCTTATACTAGGGCTACTTCTCTTTAGTACAGTAGTTTTTCTAGCATTTCTCTTTCTTGTAGTTAAAGAGTAGGTAAGATTTTTATCTCCTTAAGCTGCTTAAGAGTAACTCACATCCCTCTTAGAAATAATGCGTAATAGAGTTTAAAGTAGTTCTAGAATAGTACTGAAGTACTATTAGCGTTAGGCGTTTGCTTTATCTTCGCGCAGTCTTTCTAGTCTAGTCTACTTTCTATACCTCTTATAGTTTAGCTAGAATTATTAACTAGCTACACCTTCTAGGCCTTACGCTTATATATTGTGTTAGCTTAGAAGGTAGAGTTGTTTATCTAAGGACTCTTTAGATATACTACTCTTATTATTATTACTTTAATAGGTAGTCCTCTCCCTAGTTTCTTCGCCTTCGCTAATTATTTATCCTAGAACTACTTCTACGTTTATCTTATAAGTGCTAATAGTATTTCTTATATAACGCCTACTATAATATCTACTAATAGCTCTTTAGCTAACTCGCTAGTAAGTATATAGACCTCTTCCTTATTACTTACTATAATTATACTATCTAGGCTAGGCCCTATAGTTCTAATCCCTAGCTAATAGAAATATTTATCCTCTTTTAGGATAAATAATAGATCCTATAATTAAAGCTATTCTGTAGCTATTCTTATTTAGGGTTCTTCGTCCTTCTCTAATACACCTTAACTCTACTCTATCTAAGCGGCGTTTACTTAAGGATTAGTTTTAGTTTTAGTCCTAGATATATAGTTATTAGTAGAGGCGGCTATAAGCTATAGGGTAGGTATACGCGCAGCCCTTTTACATCGTTACGATGTATTACTATTAGTAGCCTAAGCTGCCTAAGTAGGTTTTATTACTCTACTAGCTATAGTCGTAGGTGCTTATATTTTAACCTTAGTAGTTAAGGAGTAATCTCTTAGATCGTTAAACGGCTCGTATATTATAAATCTTAGTCTACTAGAGGTAGGCTTAGTATTCTAGGTAGTAACTACTGCTCTACCTTTAGCTGCGTAGGTAGTAGTATGTATAACTAAGTCTAGTATTAACGATGCGTAGGTTAGGAGTGTAACGCTAGTTATTATACTCCCCTAGCTTTTCCTACTAGTAGTCTATTATATAGTCTAGGAGTATTAATCTAATTGCTTCTCGTGTATATAAAGTAGGTTAAGTACACCCTATCCTTACTATAGATGCGATAATACGTTAAGCTATTTAATAAATACTTAATACGTGCCTAAGCGTCTATTAAGAAGGGGTTTTTAAGGATAATAGGGTTTGTATATATCTTAAGAATAAAGAAGTTAGTGTAGACTTTAATGCGCCTAATAATAATTAGCACTCCCTATATAATACCTATAAAGCCTTTAGTAGATCTGTTTATAGATATTATCTTCGCTATTTGTATGTTTTATAGTAGTAAGGTAATAGGTAGTATTACTCTCTTAGCTGTCTCCCTCTAAATAGTATTTAGCTCTACTCTAGAATCTAATAAGCTTAGGAAGTTACGTTTAGTAATCTCTACTAGTACTTTTGGGTATTCGCGTCATAGGTGTTCTACTCTAGCTACGCGATCGTACTCTTATTAGACTTTAGTAGGCTCCTTAAAGTCTTAATTAGTCTTTAACTTATTAGTCTTATTAATCTTAGCTTCGCAGTACTATTTAATATAACTAACTTCTAGGTCTATCTAGTGCTTAGCTTCTATTAAGTAATAGTTAGTAATTACTCTTTCTTTAGCTTAAACTACTATAAAGTTAGGTAATAACTTAAGGGAGAGTAAATCTACTCATACTAATATGCTTAGTCTGCTATCATTTAATTTATCTTTAGACTTATTATCTTTAATAGTTATGTGCTAGGATATTATAGTAGAGAGAGAGTTAAATTCTTTTACCGTGTAGCTTACTTAGAAGAATCTCTTCTTTACCTCTAGTATATTACTTAAGGCTTCCTTTAGAGATATGCTTACAGGCGACTTAAGGAGTTATCTAATAATTTTCTAGGCGTTTAGCTCTAGTTTCTTAGACATACGTTACTTTTGCAGATGCTAGTCGCCTTCTATTGTCCTTTAGGCTTTCGGCTAGTTTTCCTTACCTCTTACGTCTTCTATCCTTACGTCTAGTCTATCCTAATCTTATATAAAGCGCACTGTGTAATCCTATACTACTTTCTTCTTACTAAAATACTCTTTATCTTTGCTCTAATAACCTTTTAGGTATAGGATCTGTTCTATACTAGGTTGCTTCTAAACGTCTCTTAGTAGCGGTTTTATAACTCTTACTTAACTGTAAACTAGTTTCGCAGTTTACTAAGGTACGTCCTTGCAACTAATTACTACTGTAGTAACTATACTATTATTCTAAAAGCCTAGTAGTAAGAGTTTATCTGCCTCTTCTACTAGACTTACTAATATATTCTAGAACTATAAGCAGTTGCCTTCTAATATCTCTTCTATATTATTAGTAACTATCTAGATAAAGATTACATTATTTTTAAGTAGCTTCTGTATACTAGGACTATTTAGAAATTTAGACTTTATTATAAGTAGGTTAACATCTCTCTTAAGCTATCTCCTCTTAATCTCTACTAAGAGCGTTTTACTCTACTTCCTATTTCCTAAGTTCTATACTTATCCTTAAGGGTATTCTAGCGTACCTTACTAAAGCATCTTCTAATTATCTAGGAAGTACTATCCTATTATAATATATCTATAAAAGAGTAAGTAGTTATTCTTCTTATAGGTTAGCTTATCGTATACCTAGTAATTATTATAGCCTTAGTATCTCTAAGTATTATTTAAATAAGGCTAGTATCCTTAATTATTCTGCAGCTGGTATCCTATTAATTAATAGCCTTACTGTAGTAGTCGTAAGTTCTAGTAGCCTTGCGACTGTGTATTATACGCTTATAGTAGGGCTAAGTTCGCTTATAGTAGGACTTACGGTATATAGAGGCGTAAGGCGTTTAACTTCTCCTTAGCTTATCGCTAGACCTTAGCATTAATAACTAGATTATTTATAAGCTCTACCTCTTAAGGTGTCTATTAAAGGCTCTAAGGCGCTTCTTTAAACGTAATTTAGTTAAGCTTAAGTTAAAGCATCTTATCTATAAGGTCGTTAACTTTATTCTATATAAGTACTGCTCTTAGTAGAGCTTACGTACAGCATTCCTTTAGGACTAATAATCTAGCTAGCATCTATATAACTCCTAGCTAGAAGTATTAATCTATTATTATCTTAGTAGGTACAGTTACTATAAACTAAGTCTAAGCTGCGGTTGAAAGTCTCTTAGCAGTATAGACTATTTTAAACTCTACTTCTAGTTCTAACTCCTTAATAGCTTCGTCTAGATTAAGTATTCTAGCCTCTTCTTTAACTTCTAACCTCTTCATAAGGTAGGCGTAGATCTTCTTATACTTAAAGGACTTCTAATTATCTGTTTAGAGAGCAAATCTCTTAAGAACCTTCGTCGTATAGTATCGTAGTAGTCCCCTTACTAAATAGAAGCCTCTTTAGCTCTCTTCTATTATATCTACCTTAATGCACCTCTTACTATACATCTAAAACTCCTATAGATATTCCTATATATCTAAATTATTCCTAACTTAGTATATATATAGCTATTTCTTAAAGTACTCTACTTACTCTTCTTATTAGTACTTATTATTGCTCCTAAAGCGTCTTTAGAGACCTTCTCTAAGTGTTTTCTAGTTACTCTCTTCTAATACTTCTTTATATTCCTCTAAGGCTATAATAATTACTTTATACCTCTACGTATAGTAGAACGTAAAACGCTTAATTACTATCTTCTCTATAAACTAATAGTACTTTACTATATCCTTATAGCGTTTAAGAAACTCTATAATATTATTTCTATTAAAGGCTATTATATTCTTAATTAGGTATAGAGAGACCTATAGTATAATAACTATAGTCTAGTTACTAAGTTTACTAATTATTTTAGCTATTATTTATAAGAGCTTTACTATTACTCCTTTAGGCTCTTAAGGGTTAAGCAATAGGTTATAAGATAGCGTAGGCATTACTACGCTATCTAAGTGCGCTTTAGGCACTAAAAATAATAAAAGTGCACTTAGTGCTTATAGGATCTTACTATTCTAGGGTTCTATAATTTTAGGGATAGTAAGTACGCGCTATCTTAGGGTTTGTAGTAGAGGTATACCTTATACACTAAAAGAGGTAATATTATTTTAACTGCTTAATACTGTTATAGTATCTCTATCTCTCTTTTATAAGCTACCTATAAAGGCGTTAGTATTTATTTACGTAAGAAATAAGAGGCTTAGTAGCTAAGAGAGAAAAATTAAAGTAATTACTCTTTATAAGATTAACTAGATAGCGTTTACTATTACTAGTACAGATTTAAACTCTACTATAGTTTCTATAATTAGGCTCTTAAGTTTACTCTTAACGTTCTTATATACTACCTCTAATTGTTCTTTAGCTATCTAATACTTTAGTTACGCTTCTTAGCTTTTTGCCTTTATACTATTCCTAGCTTCTATGTTATTACTTTTTTTACTACTTCTTCTTTAGTTCTCTACTATATTTACGTCTTCTCTATTCCTATTTTAGGCTTACGTCGCTTCCTAAGGGATTCTTAGTACAGTTCTAGACCTATAGCACGTTTTACGCACAGTTCTTCTTGCTATAAGTATAGTTATTTAGTTCTTATTATTATTTAAGAGGGTATTACGTCTTCTTATTATAAGTTTATTAAAGTAATTTACTACTGTAAGTTCTCGCTTAGAGGTCTTATCTTCGTAACTACTAGCTTATAGGTTATTCCTATATGCGTGCAGCTACTGTTTAAAGCGCCTTTAGTTAGATTAAACTATTACGTGCTCTTCTCTATCCTATTAGCTTACTATTAGTATCTATATTATACTTAGTTCTAAGTAGTCTTTAAGCTATTATATATTTATTTATATAATAGCCCTCTAGAGTCCTGCTATTAAGAAGGCTTATTAGATAAAAAGCGTAGGTGCGCAGCTACTACTAAGGTTAAGAGTAGTAAGTTTAAGTTATAAATTAGTCGCTATATATAGTAGAGCGTTTATTACCTCTAAATGCCTATTAGGTATTAATATAAATATAGTTATATTATTATTAGGTGTGTTATTAGTTATTCGCGCTCCTTAAGCGTCTGATCCCCTTTTAGATCTATTCTACCTATCTTAACCGCCTCCTTAGCCTTCTAATCGCCCTTTAGCTAACTATCCCTATATTTCTCTACTATAGTAAAGTAATAGATAGTATTACTTTCTTAGCTATCTCCCTCTAAATAGTATTTAGCTCTATTCTAGAATCTAATAAGCTTAGAAAGTTATATTTAGTAATCTCTACTAGTACTTTTAGGTATTTATATTATAGGTATTCTACTCTAGCTATATAATTATACTTTTATTAGACTCTAGTAAGTTTCTTAAAGTCTTAATTAGTTTTTAACTTATTAGTCTTATTAATCTTAGCTTTATAGTACTATTTAACGTAACTAACTTCTAGGTCTATCTAGTACTTAGCTTCTATTAAGTAATAGTTAGTAATTACTTCTTCTTTAGCTTAAACTACTATAAAGTTAAGTAATAACCTAAGAGAGAGTAAATCTACCTATACTAATATACTTAGTCTACTATTATCTAATTTATCTTTAGACTTATTATCTTTAATAGTTATATACTAAGATATTATAGTAGAGAAAGAGTTAAATTCTTCTACTATATAGCTTACTTAGAAGAATCTCTTTTTTACTTTTAGTATATTACTTAAGGCTTCCTTTAGAAATATACTTATAAGTAACTTAAAGAGTTATCTAATAATTTTCTAGGCGTTTAGCTCTAGTTTCTTAAATATACGTTACTTTTATAGATACTAGTTACTTTCTATTATCTTCTAGGCTTTTAGCTAGTTTTTTTTACCTCTTATATCTTCTATCCTTATATCTAGTCTATCTTAATTTTATATAAAGCGTACTATATAATCTTATACTACTTTCTTCTTACTAAAATACTCTTTTTCTTTACTCTAATAACTTTTTAAGTATAAGATCTATTTTATACTAAGTTACTTCTAAATAGCTCTTAGTAGTAGTTTTATAACTCTTACTTAATTATAAACTAGTTTTATAGTTTACTAAAGTATATCTTTATAACTAATTACTACTATAGTAACTATACTATTATTCTAAAAGCCTAGTAGTAAGGGTTTATCTACCTCTTCTACTAGACTTACTAATATATTCTAGAACTATAAATAGTTACTTTCTAATATCTTTCTTATATTATTAGTAACTATCTAGATAGAGATTATATTATTCTTAGGTAGCTTCTACGTACTAAGACTATTTAGAAATTTAGACTTTATTATAAGTAAGTTAATATCTCTCTTAAGCTATCTCCTTTTAATCTTTACTAAAAGTATTTTACTCTACTTCTTATTTTCTAAGTTCTATACTTATCTCTAGAGGTATTCTAGTATACTTTACTAAAGTATCTTCTAATTATCTAAGAAGTACTATTTTATTATAATATATCTATAAAAGAGTAAGTAGTTATTCTTCTTATAGGTTAGCTTATTATATACTTAGTAATTATTATAGCTTTAGTATCTCTAAGTATTATTTAAATAAGGCTAGTATCTTTAATTATTCTATAGCTAGTATCTTATTAATTAATAGCTTTACTATAGTAGTT
>Ga0210040_10004719_pt1 | contig 17613 bp, 1 predicted proteins | sample CryGeyCG12114_NA_FD_185462 | JGI IMG/M metagenome (GOLD analysis project Ga0210040, IMG submission 185462) | Groundwater microbial communities from aquifer - Crystal Geyser CG19_WC_8/21/14_NA (SPAdes) (version 2) | ecosystem: Environmental > Aquatic > Deep subsurface > Groundwater | place: USA... | reverse complement strand
TTTAACTTACTAAGAGCTTAACTCTTCTAGCTTACTATATATAATTAAAATTCTATAGCTTATATACTTTAAGTACTATCTATTTTTAATAATAACTAGATATAACTTTTTAGAGCTTATTTTATAAAGAGAGAGAGTTTATATTACTTATAAAAAGTTCTTAAAAGAAGTTAATTTCTTATATTATACTTTACTTTATTACTATTATTACTACTTTATATCTAGTCTCTTTACTTATTTTTTATCTTTATGATTACGTGCGTTTTATATAGTATAGTCTCTTTACTCCTTTTTTACCTATATAACTATATATATTTAGTACTATATAGTCTCTTTACTTTCTATTCTTAAAGTCTTTAATAGTCTTAGCTTATATAGAAGCTTTATATCTTTAGAGTAAGTAAAATATAATACTATAATAATTAAAGACGTCTTTAAGTACTTTAATAGTATTATTATTAGGCGTAAATATAAGTCTTTAGTTATAGTTTAGGAAGCTTATAATAAGCTTAGTAATTACTTTTATCTTTTTACTAAAGTAGCTAAGATTAGTCTTTTACCTATATAATTATAAAAGAATAATACTTTATAGTCCTCTTACTCCTCTTTTATATATATATTTATATATATTTAGTATAATATAGTCTTCTTACTCCTTTTTTACCTATATAATTATGTATATATAGTACTATATAGTCTCCTTATGCCTTTTTTAGATAACTATTCTTCTATAGCTATTAAAAGTTTAGTAATATCTAAAGAAGTATTATCTATAATAGTGTAGCTACCTAAACGTTATTCTAGAAAAGATAAGTTCTTAGCTTTAAAGATAATCTTTACTTAAGTCTTCTTCTATAGTATTAGTACCTTTATACTATATTTATATTTATAGTAAATAGAAAGCTTCTTAGATTTCTCTACTAAGCTAGGACTAAAATCTATTTTATTTTTTATCTCTTCTAGAGATATAGATAAGTTTATAACCTAGTGCTTAGTTAATAATAAGACTATCTTCTAATAAGAATAAGAATATTAAATAAGTTTTACTAAGAAGCGTTACGTAGTAGAAGACTAAGAAGCTAAATTTATAACCTTTCTTTTCTAGCTCCTCTTCTTTAATATTACTAAACGTAAATAACTCTTTATTACTATAATTAGTATTATAGTAGAGCTTCTTAGTAGAGTTCTTCTTTATAGGCTAAGAAGGTATTACTATTTTTTCTTCTTATCCTTATAGAGGTACTTACCTTCTAATTAGCTAGTAGTACTATACTAATATAGTAGTACGCGTAAAATATACGTTACTAATAACTCTCTATTCTATTACTTATATTACCTATATACTATTACTTATACCTTAATAAGTTAGTGTTTAATACTTACTAATATCTACACTTAATTATATATCCTTTATAACTCTACTTTCTAGAAATCTAGCTCTTAATCTTTATATATATCTCTAATTAAAGAGAAAGAAAAGCTACTATAAAGGCTCTAGTACTTATATATTACGTAACGTTAGAAATTAGTTAAGGTATATACTAAAATAATAAATAGATATGCCTTAATACTAAGATATATTATAACTAACTTAAACGTGCTTTATACTTCCCTACTTATACTATATAAATATACTTACTCTTAATTAATAGCTATATTAGTATATTAACTAGAATTATACTAAACGTTAACTATACTATATTTCTTAAAAGTATATATATAGATATATAGTACTAGATAGAGCTTCTACCCTATAAGAAGCTGCTAAAGCGTTATTAGGATACTATAGTATAGAGTGTAGTAGCTAGTCTTATAGTAGTAGAGATTATAATAATTATACTATATACCTAGAATATATAGTAGTTATATATTATAGGCTATTTACTTAGTAGGAAAGAATATAGTAGCCTTCCTACCTAGGCTATTATAGTAGATACCTTTAAAAAGCTATAGATAGTAAAAGTAAGCTATTATAACCTAGTATATATACTTCCTACTATTATAGGAGGAGGGGTATAGAGATTAAATCTATCTAGATTTAGTACTTACTAGCTATTAATTACTTTAAATCTTATAAGATTAGAACTACTTATATTTATAATCCTAGCTCTTAGGTATCTTAAATTATAGTACTTAATAAGTAGAAAGTAGTAGTTAAGTATTATAAAGTAGATTCTATTTAAAGCGCTTTATAACTAATACTAGTATTTACTTAGTATTATATTATAAGCTTTAGTAAAAATATTTAAGTAAATAACTAGAAAGTAATAGAGCTAGTATATTAACTATAGATAGAACTAACCTAAGTTACTATAGTTAAATTTATTATTACTACCCTATAGCTCTATAGAGCTATTAATAGTAGATTATACTTTATCTAGTAGCCCTAGTAGAATTAAATCCTCCTATAGTATAGTATTATAGTAGCTAATATACGCCTAGCTTATATATTTATTAAGTATACTTATTCTATCCTAAAGCGTATATAATAGTAACTAGCCTTAACTTCTATTTCCTATATTATAGAGGTAGCTATAATACCTAGCTAGTAGTATAATAATAAGTTAGTATATAACTAGTTTAGCTAGTCTATTAATATTACTATTAGTATTATAGTATACTATTATAATTTCTATAGAGATAGTATTATATAGTTCTTTCTATATATTAGAAGTACTAATAGTAAGTATTAACTTAATTTAGGTAGAGTTAAGGATATAAGAACTAACTATAGATTATTCTATAGGTATAGCGTCTATAAGAGGAGTACTATCTCTAGTAAAGCTAATAAGAAAAGTATTAATAGTAAGAGTATTTAGGGCGTTAGTATTAGTAAAGGATACGCTACTACTAGTATTACTACTAGTATTAGTACTAGCGTTAACGTTACTACTAGAGTTATTACTTCTAAAGTTAGTATACTTAACTATAGTAGGATTAGTATTAGTACTAGACTTATTACTACTATTTATTATAAAATAAAGCTTATTATTAAGTAATAACTTAGTAAATAAGTTATAGTTATTAGTAAACTAAGGCGTAGATATACTATACTCCTATATCTTATACTAGATTCTAGCTAGCTTAACTAATAAGTACTTCTCTATTTTTATAGTAATTATAGTCTTAAGAACTTCTATATATAAGTAGTTAGTAGAGATATATATATAGGTAGGTAGGTTAATATACCTTACTTATAGGCCCTTAGAGTAGAGTTATTATAAGTATATAAGTTTACTAACTAAGTAGGTATAGAGTAGAGTATAAGAGTAGTAGACTATTATAATAATATATAATACCTTAGTACTAAGAAAGGTTCTAGGGCCTAGAGGTATACCTACTATATAATCTTTTATAAGCCTACTATATAGTTAAATACATAGCTACTCTTTATAGTCTTATCTCTACCTACACTACTCTATTTATTAGTAACTTAGCTTATATAAGCTTATTCTAGAAGCTTCTATATTCTTAGCTATAGTAAAGCTACTTATATACTTATAACTATTATATAGTACTCTACTATAATTTAGTAGATTAGTATTATTATTAATAATAGATATAGAGTTAGTCTACCTATTAATAACTACCTTTAATAATACTAGAATAGTAGAGATAGATATAGGATATATACTATATAAGATAGTAGTATTAAGGCTAGTAGAGGTTATAGTATTAGTAGTAAGTTATCTATAAATAGAGGTTAGTTTACCTATCTCTTTACCTACCTATATATCTATATCTATTTTATTAGACTCTAACTTAACCTAAATAAATAGTTCTTCTAAGAGCTAAGTATAAAATAGTTTATTAATATAACTATAGCTATAGTTTACTAGCTAGGAATAGTTATCTTTATTACTATTTAAAGCTCCTACTACTAGTATAAACTTAAATATAGTGCTTTACTCTTAAGTATATAGTATTAATATTCTAGGTAACTAAGTATAGATATAACCTATAATTCTATTATTAAGAACTAGTATAAGTATTAGTATATTAATATAGTAATATAGTTACTAATACTACCTACTATTAATATACGCTATAGTAATAGTATATAGTACTCCTTAGTCCTTAAATACGTATAAATACGTATATTAAAGGTAGGTATAAGTCTAGATATTATAGGATTATCCTAAGTCTCTTATAAAAGCTCTACTAACTACTAGTCCTACTTAGTATATATATACGTAGTTTAAACTAAGGTTTTTACTTATATTATATAGCTTTCTAATTCTCTTCTACTTACTATTAGTTATACTACTTAATATATAATCTAAGGTTAAGTCTTTAGTTAATTTATTATTAAGGTTATATATACGCCTAGCTAGTTAGTAAGTAATAATTATATTAATAGGCGATACTAATATAATAGTAGGTAAGTTAGTAGATACCTATTATACTCTAGTAATATATTATAGTTAAGATATAAGTTACTAAAGTATAAAGATAAGAGAAAAGAACTAGTATTAAGAAAGATTAAAGCCTAATATATACTCTTTTTATAAACGCTAGTTTATAATATATATATCTATACTATATAATATCTATAGTAAAGTCTAACCTATATAAGCTAATAAATCTATCTATATATAACTATATAACTTATTAGCTTAATACCTAATACTAAGCGTATTCCTATAGCTTCTTAAGATATACCTAAGAGGGCCTACTTATAGAGAGTCCTATAGTATTTATATAGTTATATAGTAATCTTACTATAGTAGCTTTATTTTAGAAGCTTCTATAATATACCTACTAGGACCTACCTATAGATAGTTCTTAATAGTTAAGCTATTATAGGGCAGCTATAATATTTAGTAAATTTAGTATAATTATAATATAGTATAGTATTATAGGTTTATAGTTAAAGATCTACCTAAGATAATAGGTTATAGATATTTATAACTATATAACCCTCTTCTAAATATATATCTACTACTATATTTAAGTAAGATTAGCGTTAACTTCCTAGAGAAGTCTATACTTATAGGCTTCTTCTTTTTCTTAGTTATATATAAACTTAATTTATATAGTAAAACTAGTATCTTAAGAATACCTACTAACTTTAGCGCTTATCTTTACTAAAAACTCTATAAAGTTATATATATACTTATAACTAAGCTCTATATCTCTAAATAGACTCTCTCTAAGTAATATACGTACTATAATACTAGGATATAGTTAAGTATAACTAAGCTAGTACTCTAATACTATATAAAACTCTATTATAGTAGAGAGAAGATTAGTAGCTAGTACTATAAATTAGTTTAAGTAGCCTATTACCTAATATATATAGACTAGAGCCTATAAAAGGGGGTATTATCTCTCTAATAACTTAATAAGAATTATAGCTAGCTTAACTTATAATACTATATATATACCTAAACTATTATAGAGATTAATCCTATTAATACTAGTATCTATATATAAGATAGTCTATTTTACTTAGTATAAGTAAGTAATACTATATACCTCTTAATAGACTAGATAGTATATTTATAGTAAGGATAGGTTTAAGAGCTATATCTAGTAGTAGATTAGAAGAGTATACTAAGATATTAAGTAATACTCTAATTAAAGCGTATAGTTATATACGCGTAGGTAGATTTTAGGTAGAAGATTTAGAAAGTAAAAGGTACTTATAGTTAGTACTATAGGTTATATAGTATTAATAGTTAAAGTTATTATACTATAGACTAGAATAGGTAGAATAATTATTATAGTTAATTAGTTAATAGTTAGTGTAGTTTAATTACCTCTATAAGGTATAGTACTATATATATATATAATATATAGGTATTTAGTTAATTAGTTAAAGAAGTATAGTATTTACGTATAGTAGAGGGAGAAGTATACTACTTCTCTCTAGTAATATAAATACTAGTGCTAGTAACGTAAACTAAAACTAGATATTTACACTACCTATAGGTAGAAGAGTATAGTAGTTAAGGCTAGCTACGTTAACTCTATATAAAGTCTTAATACTCTAGTTAATTAACCTAACCTTTTATTAAACTTACTATAACCTACTCTATATCTATCCTAGTATTAATCTAGATTTATTTACTTTTACTTTTAATGCGCTTATACTATATAAAAGCTAACGTAGTAAGTATCTCTCTAGTTATATAAGATTATATATTTTATATAGACTATACTAAGTACTATACTAGTTAAATATATTATATTATATTACGCCTAGCGTGCTAGTACTATAGCTAAATACTACTATCTACGCTAGTAATATATATAGTTACTCTTAACTAGACTTCTTTATCTTCTCTCCTTAGATACTGCCTAATAGCATAATACTTAACTTATACCTCTACTTAATAAGTAATAAGTAGAAGAGTCTATATAGTGCTAGGACTCTATATACTATCTTATTCTAAAATAATATATATACTCTATAATATAGTATAGCCTCTTATAAAGTTACTCTAGTAGCTCTTTAGTTAAGCTTATATAGTTATAGACTACTACTTTACTTAGAATATATATATACCTAATCTTTAGTTAGTATATAAATACTAATATAATAGGATAATAGGCATACTATAGTAATTATAACTATTAATAAATATACTCTCTTAGCTTCTTATTTTCCTAGTAGATATCTATTTTATAATATTTAAATTAACGTTATATATATGCTAGATACTATTCCTAGCCTCTTACTTAGGTATCTTCTATATTAACTATATATAAGATATTAGTCTACTATAGAGTTATAGATAGTTATACGCTAAAAGGAGGTATATTTTATAATACCTTTAACTTACTTATATACCTTATATTATTAGATAGATATAGGAGGTCTATAATAGATATAATTAGAATTAAGACCTAGTATAGTAGGTATAATAGCTTAGTAATAGCTATTATATAGATATACTATACTAATATCTTATTAAGACCTATTTATTAGATAAAGAGGACGTAATAAGATATCTATATATATAGTTATATATATACCTTACCTATATTAAAAGATTAATCTAACGCTAGGTAAATAACGTATTACTAACTATAGTACTATTTAATTAAGTAGCTATAATATATCTCTACTACCTTTCTATACTATAGCTATAGCATGTATATACTTTATATATTTATCTAATTCTAATAATAATAGCTAATATTATAGTAGAGAAACATAGAGATAGTTAGCTAAAGGGTAATTAGAAGGCTAAGGAGGTAGTTAAGATAGGTAGAATAGATCTAAAAGGGGATTAGACGCTTAGAGAGCGTAACTAACTAATAATATATATAATAATAATATAACTATATTTATATTAATACCTAATAGGTATTTAGAAGTAATAAACGCTCTACTATATATAGCGATTAATTTATAACTTAAACCTACTACTCTTAACCTTAGTAGTAGCTGCGTATCTACGCTTTTTATCTAATAAGCCTTCTTAATAGTAGGACTTTAGAGGGCTATTATGTAAATAAATATATAATAGCTTAAAGACTACTTAGAACTAAGTATAATATAGATACTAATAGTAAGCTAATAGGATAGGAAAAGGTATATAATAGTTTAACCTAACTAAAAGCACTTTAAATAGTAGCTATATATATATAAGAATAACCTATAAGCTAGTAGTTATAAAGATAAGACTCTTAAGTAAGAACTTATAGTAGTAAATTACTTTAATAAACTTATAATAAGAAGACGTAATACCCTCTTAAATAATAATAAGAACTAAATAACTATACCTATAGTAAAAAGGACTATATATAAGATATACTATAGGTTAAGAACTATACTAAGAATCTCTTAAGAAGCGCTGTAAGCCTAAAATAAGAATAAAGAAGATATATATATAGTAGAGAACTAAAGAAGAAGTAGTAAAGAAAGTAATAATATAGAAGCTAAGAATAGTATAAAGGTAAAAAGCTAAGAAGCGTAACTAAAGTATTAGATAGCTAAAGAATAATTAGAAGTAGTATATAAGAACGTTAAAAGTAAACTTAAGAGCTTAATTATAGAAACTATAGTAGAGTTTAAATCTATACTAGTAATAGTAAACACTATCTAGTTAACTTTATAAAGAGTAATTACTTTAATCTTTCTCTCTTAGCTACTAAGCCTCTTATTCTTTATATAAATAAATACTAATACCTTTATAGGTAGCTTATAAAAGAGAGATAGAGATACTATAATAGTATTAAGTAGTTAAAATAATATTACCTCTTTTAGTATATAAGGTATACCTCTACTATAAACTCTAAGATAGCGTATACCTATTATCTCTAAAATTATAAAACTCTAGTATAATAAGATCTTATAAGTACTAAGTATACTTCTATTATTTTTAGTATCTAAAGTATACTTAGATAGCGTAGTAACGCCTATACTATCTTATAACTTATTACTTAACTCTTAAGAGCTTAAAGGAGTAATAGTAAAGCTTTTATAAATAATAGCTAAGATAATTAGTAAATTTAGTAACTAGACTATAGTTATTATACTATAGGTCTCTTTATACTTAATTAAGAATATAATAGTCTTTAATAGAAATAATATTATAAAGTTTCTTAAATACTATAAAGATATAGTAAAGTACTATTAGTTTATAGAGAAGATAGTAATTAAGCGTCTTACGTCCTACTATATATAGAGGTATAGAGTAATTATTATAGCTTTAGAGGAATATAAAGAAGTATTAGAAGAAAGTAACTAGAAAATACTTAGAAAAGGTCTCTAAAGACGCTTTAAGAGTAATAATAAGTACTAATAAGAAAAGTAAGTAGAGTACTTTAAGAAATAGCTATATATATACTAAGTTAAGAATAATTTAGATATATAGAAATACCTATAAGAGTTTTAGATACGTAGTAAGAAGTGTATTAAGGTAGATATAATAGAGGAGAGCTAAAGAAGCTTCTATCTAGTAAAAGGACTACTATAATACTATATAATAAAGGTTCTTAAGAGATTTACTCTCTAAATAGATAATTAGAAGTCTTTTAAGTATAAGAAGATCTACGCCTATCTTATAAAGAGGTTAGAAGTTAAAGAAGAGGCTAGAATACTTAATCTAGATAAAGCTATTAAGGAGTTAGAACTAAAAGTAGAGTTTAAAGTAGTCTATACTACTAAGGAGTCTTTAACTATAGCTTAGACTTAGTTTATAGTAACTATACTTACTAAGATAATAATAGATTAATACTTCTAGCTAGGAGTTATGCAGATACTAGCTAGATTATTAGTTCTAAAGGAATACTATATATAAGCCTTACTAGAAGTAGTACTTACGTAGAATAAAGTTAATAACCTTATAGATAAGATACTTTAACTTAAGCTTAACTAAATTACGTTTAAAGAAGCGCCTTAGAGCCTTTAATAGATACTTTAAGAAGTAGAGCTTATAAATAATCTAGTTATTAATACTAAGGTCTAGTAATAAGCTAAGGAGAAGTTAAACGCCTTATACTCTTATATATTATAAGTCCTACTATAAGTAAACTTAGCCTTACTATAAGTATATAATACGTAGTTATAAGGCTACTAGAACTTATAACTACTATAGTAAGGCTATTAATTAATAGGATACTAGCTATAGAATAATTAAAGATACTAGCCTTATTTAAATAATGCTTAGAGATACTAAGGCTATAATAATTACTAGGTATATAATAAGCTAACTTATAGGAAGAATAACTACTTACTCCTTTATAGATATATTATAATAAGATAGTACTTTCTAGATAATTAGAAGATACTTTAGTAAGGTATACTAGAATACTCTTAGAGATAAGTATAGAACTTAAGAAATAGGAAGTAGAGTAAAACGCTCTTAGTAGAGATTAAGAAAAGATAGCTTAAGAGAGATGTTAACTTACTTATAATAAAGTCTAAATTTCTAAATAGTCTTAGTACGTAGAAGCTACTTAAAAATAATATAATCTCTATCTAGATAGTTATAGATAATATAGGAGAGATATTAGAAGGTAACTACTTATAGTTTTAGAATATATTAGTAAGTCTAGTAGAAGAGGTAGATAAATCTTTACTACTAGGCTTTTAGAATAATAGTATAGTTACTATAGTAGTAATTAGTTATAAGGATATACTTTAGTAAACTATAAAACTAGTTTATAGTTAAGTAAAAGTTATAAAACTACTACTAAGAGATATTTAGAAGTAACCTAGTATAGAATAGATCTTATACCTAAAGAGTTATTAGAGTAAAGATAAAGAGTATTTTAGTAGAAAGAAAGTAGTATAGGATTATATAGTACGCTTTATATAAGATTAGGATAGACTAGATATAAAGATAGAAGATGTAGAAGGTAAGGAAAACTAGCTAAAAGCCTAGAGAATAATAGAAGGTAACTAGTATCTGTAAAAGTAATATATATCTAAGAAACTAGAGCTAAACGCCTAGAAAATTATTAGATAACTCTTTAAGTTGCCTATAAGTATATCTCTAAAGGAAGCCTTAAGTAATATACTAGAGGTAAAGAAAAGATTCTTCTAAGTAAGCTATATAGTAGAAGAATTTAACTCTTTCTCTACTATAATATCTTAGTATATAACTATTAAAGATAATAAGTCTAAAGATAAATTAGATAATAGTAGACTAAGTATATTAGTATAGGTAGATTTACTCTCTCTTAAGTTATTACCTAACTTTATAGTAGTTTAAGCTAAAAGAAGAGTAATTACTAACTATTACTTAATAGAAGCTAAGTACTAAATAGACCTAGAAGTTAGTTACGTTAAATAGTACTGTAAAGCTAAGATTAATAAGACTAATAAGTTAAAGACTAATTAAGACTTTAAAGAGCTTACTAGAGTCTAATAAGAGTATAATTATATAGCTAGAGTAGAATACCTATAACGTAAATACCTAAAAGTACTAGTAGAGATTACTAAATATAACTTCTTAAGCTTATTAGATTCTAGAGTAGAGCTAAATACTATTTAGAAAGAGATAGCTAAGAGAGTAATACTACTTATTACTTTACTACTATAAAATATATAAATAGTAAAGATAATATCTATAAATAGATCTACTAAAGGCTTTATAAGCATTATATAAAGAGTACTAATTATTATTAGGTATATTAAAGTTTATACTAACTTCTTTATTTTTAAGATATATATAAACTCTATTATTCTTAGAAACTTCTTCTTAATAGATACTTAGGTACGTATTAAGTATTTATTAAATAGCTTAATATATTATTATATCTATAGTAAAGATAGGGTGTACTTAACTTACTTCGTATATATAAGAAGTAATTAGATTAATACTCCTAGACTATATAATAGACTGCTAGTAAGAAAAGCTAAAGGAGTGTAATAACTAGCGTTATACTCCTAACCTACGTATTATTAATACTAGACTTAGTTATATATACTACTACCTATATAGCTAAAAGTAGAGTAGTAATTACTACTTAGAATACTAAGCCTACTCTTAGTAGACTAAAGTTTATAATATATAAGCTATTTAATAATCTAAGAGATTACTCTCTAACTACTAAAGTTAAGATATAAGTACTTATAACTATAGCTAGTAGAGTAATAAAACCTACCTAGGTAGCTTAGGCTACTAATAGTAATATATTATAATAACGTAAAGGGGCTACGTATATACCTACCTTATAGCTTATAGCTACCTCTACTAATAACTATATATCTAGGACTAAAACTAAAACTAATCCTTAAGTAAACGCTGCTTAAATAGAGTAGAGTTAAGGTGTATTAGAGAAGGATAAAAAACTCTAAATAAGAATAGCTATAAAATAGCTTTAATTATAAGATCTATTATTTATCCTAAAGAAGGATGAATATTTTTATTAGCTAGAGATTAGAACTATAGGGCCTAGCCTAGATAGTATAATTATAGTAAGTAATAAGGAAAAAGTCTATATACTCGCTAGTAAGTTAGCTAAAGGGCTATTAGTAGATATTATAGTAGGCGTTATATAAGAAATACTATTAGCACTTATAAGATAAACGTAGAAGTAGTTCTAGGATAAATAATTAGTAAAGGCGAAGAAACTAAAGAAAGGACTACTAATTAAAGTAATAATAATAAGAGTAGTATATCTAAAGAGCCTTTAGATAAATAACTCTACCTTCTAAGCTAATATAATATATAAGTATAAGGCCTAAAAGGTATAGCTAGTTAATAATTCTAGCTAAACTATAAAAGATATAGAAAGTAGACTAGACTAAAAAGACTGCGTAAAGATAAAGTAAATACCTAACGCTAATAGTGCTTTAGTACTATTCTAAGACTACTTTAAACCTTATTACGTATTATTTCTAAGAGAGATATAAGTTACTCTTAAGTAGCTTAAGGAGATAAAAATCTTACTTACTCTTTAACTATAAGAAAAGGAAATACTAGAAGAACTACTATACTAAAGAGAAGTAGCCTTAGTATAGAAATTTAGTAAATTAAGTTAAGTTAGCTATAAAGTAATACTACTAGTAAAGATTAATATAATACTATATAAGGTATAGTAATTTAATTAGTTTTCTATTCTACGTAAGCTTTAAGAGGTTATTATTACTATAGTTTAAGAGAAAATTAATTAAGGTACACTTAAGCTTTATAAGAGCTAATATTATAACCTATAGTTCTTAGTAGTAAAGAAAGATAAAAGTTACTGCCTAATTAATAACGCTTAAAAGATTAATAGAGTTATAGTTAGAGATATAAACCTCCTACCTAATCCTAATAAGTTCTTAGAAGAGTTTATAGGCTATATTATTATAAGTCTAATAGACTTTTTCTCTAAGTATAACTAAGTTATACTATACTAAGACTCTAGAGATATAATAGTATTCTATACTCTCTTTAGACTAGTTAGGTAGTATATACTACCTATAAGTATAATAAATTTAGTTATAGAGTTTATAAAAGTTATAATAAAGATTTATTAAGACTATATACTATATAAGTATATACTATACCTAGATAACGTATATATAAAAGGGCCTAAGATAGACTACTAAGAAGAAGAAGTTAAGCCTAGTATTAGGAAGTTTATAGCTAAATACTTCTTAAATATTAATATAGTCCTTATAGATATTAAGTAAGCTAGAGTAACTATATTAAGATATAAGTTAGACTTTAGGTATCTCTCTATAGTAGTTATTAGTTACTAGATTAATAAAGATAGATATTACCTAGATTAGAAGAAGATTATAAAGATTATATCTTAGCCTAATTACTAAGACTAGAAAGAGACTTAGATATTTCTAGAGGTATACGTATACTACTATATATAGATACTAGATTTTACTATTATTACTAAGCTACTTTTCTAACTACTATAAAAGAATACCTTATTTAAATAGTAATTAGAGTAGTAATAAGCTATAGTAACTCTTAAAGAGTTACTATATTTAATACCTATATTAGTTTCTATTAGTTATAATAAACCTCTCTAATTAATTATTATAGCTATAAATAGAAGTAAGAAGAGATAGAGAGCCGTCCTTATATAACTAGACCTAAATAGCTATTAGTACCTAATTAGATATAAGAGTAGCGTATAGTCTAACTCTAAGCGAAACTAGGACTTAAGTAAATATAAATATAAAGCCTTACTACTTATACTAAAGAAGTTTTAGTTATACCTCTATAAGGTACGCTTTACTATAGAAATAGATATAAAAACTTTAGTTATATAGCTCTAGCGTAGTATAATAGACCTTCTAAGAGCTCTAGTAACGTAATAGCTAGCCTTACTTAACCTATAAGACTTTAATATTATATATATTCTAGATAAAAAGAATATAGTTACTAATACTCTTTTATAAAAGCTAGAGAAAGAAGAATAATAGCTACTAGATAAACCTAAAGAAGATATTAAAGAGTTTATTAACATATACCTAAGCGCTACGTAGCTTTATATTAAAGAAGTAGCTAATTATATACTAGAGCTATAATATAGTTAGTATCCTATAGATCTATTATTTACTAAGGAACTTTTAGATAAAGTGTATAGTAGTAAGTCCTAGGAAATTATAAAGTAGATATTATTTAAGAAGCGCTCTAAGTACCTCTTAAGAATAGAGCTAAGAAAGTTTAAAGCTAAAGTAATATAAATAATAGTTTAAGATTAATACTTATTTATATTACTATTAGGAGAGAGACTACTAAAGAAAGTAGTTAATAGCCTTAAAGAGTAGTTAAAAATTATTAAGGTACTATATAATAAGTTTAGATACTATAAGAAAGAAGGTATATAGAGAAAGGTCTAGTTATAGTACTATTAGAAAGGCTAGTATAAATAAGTTAAGTAATATATAGCTACCTACTATAAATATTAAGTTTACTCCTTTTATATCTCTAAGGAAGCACTATAGCCTACTAATCTACTTTTAATCCTCTTTAGCTAGATAACTATAGACGTAGTCTATATACCTACTAGACGTAATAAGAAAAAGTTCTTAGTAGTAGCCTACTACTATATATCTAACTAAGTAGAAGCTAAAGCTCTTATAAAAGCTAATTTAGCTTTAGTTATTAAGTTCTTAGAAGAGAAAGTATTCTATTACTAGAGCCTCTCTTTTAAGATATCTATAGATAGTAGGCCTAAAAATAAAGGATTAGTATAAGACCTATAGGCGTAATTTAGTATTAATTAAGTTATCTCTAGTACGTATTACTTATAAGGGTAGAGACTAATTAAGTAAGGATATATAGTATTAGTAGCAGCTCTTAAGAAAATAAGTAGGAATTAAGTTAATAACTTTTTAAAGGTCTTTTAGGCAGACTAGGTTATAGTTAAATAATTAACTAATAAGATACCTACCTACTTAGTATATAGCTAAGAGTATATCTTACTAATTAAAATATCTATTCTAACTTAGTAAGTACTACTCTAGTTAGAAGTTAATAATACTCTAAGCCTATTAGCGACTTAGGCGTAATAATTTAAGTAGAAGGATATATAATTAAAGGAAGTAATTACTTATATAGTAAAGCTTAGATATAAGAATAAAGACTACTTTAATAAAGCTTATAATATCTAGCTTAAACGCCTTTTAGAAAGAGATCTAGTATTACTAAAAGACTTATACTAAGAGAAGGACTAATCTATACTTACTAAGTTTATACTAAAATAGTAAAGGCCTTACTATATATAAAAGGTTAGAGAGAAAAAGTAGTATAACCTTAAAGAACTAGATAGAACTTTATTTTAGAGCTAAATACTAGGTAATAGGCTAAAGAAGTTCTATTAGTGTATAGAGATAGAACTAGAACTTATTAACTAGCTACTAGGAAAAGATTAAACTAAAGAGTATCTAGTAGAAGTTAGTAATAATAATATACTACTATATAGATAAGATATCTCTAAATAACGTCTACTTAAAGACTAAGTAGAGCGTTATAGTAAACGCCTTTAGTAGTAGGTAGAAATAGATACTTATAAGGAAGTAGATTTCTAGAATATAAAGATAGTAAAGAGAAAGCTAGTAGCTATATAGCTATTACTAATAGCTAGCTTTAATAGAAAAGACTATACTATAATAAATAATAATTAGAGTACTACTAAAAAAGAGTTAGATAAACTTTAAGTAAAATATAGATATAAGCTAAAAGAGTAAGAAAGTAAAAAAGAAAAAGGAGCCTTAGAAGGTAAAGCGAAGGCCTATTAGAGAGAAGGAGAATAAGTAGTAGTTTATATAGGTAAAGTTACGTACTTAAGAGCTAGATAAAGAGTATTTAGAAGTTACTAAAAAGATATAATATTTAGGCTATATATAGATAAAGCTATTCTACTTACTTAAGTAGTATAGGTAGTATTTTAGAAGCTACTAGTAGCTATATAGCGTATAAGGCTAAAGCCTAAAGAAGAGTAAAAAGAAAATTTAGTACTACTAGTCTTAATATAATAAGTAAAGCTAAAATAAAGAATAAGGTAGACTAAAGGAGCTATAGTAGGATTAGTAAAGATTATATCTTCTACTTTCTTAGTAGTAAGATCTACGTAAAGCTTAGTAAGCATTTCTAATAATAGCTTAGCCTTAAGTATATCTAGATTATCTTTATCTAAACCTATATCCTAAGTAGTATATAAAGTATAAGAAGAGTAAGTTAGAAGACTAAGAGGCTATTAAAGAGAAGTTAGAAACTTAACTATAAAGAAGAACTTATTAGCGTTAGAGCTCTCTTTAAACGCGTTAATACTACTACTATTAGCCTCTAGTTTAGAAGTATTAGATCTAGTAGCTATATTATTTATAATCTAGAGCTAGAAATTATTATCCTCTTATAAGTAGAAGAGAGTTAAGTCTTTATCTACTATATAATTAAAAAGCTCTTTAGAAGTAGTGTAAGTAGTAGTTAGATTATAATTAGTAAGGTAATTATTAGTAGCTAGCGTAGAAAGCGCGTTTTCCTCTATAGTAACCTTAGCTTTCTATAACTTTCGCACCTTAATAGCTAGAATTTTCTTAAGCTTTTAAAAAAGTATCTAAATAAGAGACTCTTTAGTAGCCTAAACTTATATAGCTATACCTAGAGTAATAGCCTTACTAAAAGCTATTTAGGTATAATAGTTATAAGAGATAAAGTAAGCGCTTATTAGATTATACTACTATAAATTAAGATAGTTTAAGATATTTAAAGTAAGTACGTTAAGGTTACCTATAAGACAGAATTTAGGCTCTAGATAAGAAGTTAGTAAGAATAATAAAAAGACTAAGAAAAGCTAAATAGAAGAGCTATTAAAAAACTTATAGAAAAAAGAGTAATAGGTAGAATCGTTTTTATATATATAATTTATATATATACCTTAGAATATAACGTTACTATTAAAGACTATTAACTAGTAATTCTTAAAGACCTTCTTATTTTTACTATTATAATAATAGCTGTATTTTATCTTAAGGTCCTAGAGTTTACTTTTAGAGGCGTTAATAGTATATTTAGTAGCACCTTTATAATACTAGCTAATAAAAGTAATAATATTAGCTTCTAAGAACCTACGCTTAGAAGACTTATAAAAGTAGAAAAACTCTAAGACTATAGTTACGTATTAAATAAGGTTAATAAGAGGTCTAGTTATAAGTAAAGTATCTTTAGTAGTCTCCTAAGCACTTTATAGAAAAGTAAGCTAGAAGAGCTAAGATTCTAAAGTAGAACTCTCTAAGTAGATATAGTATATAAAGTCTTAAAAGTCTATAATAAATATAATATTAATCTCTTTATCTACGCGCTTATCTACTAGAGTAAAAGATATTAGCTACTAAACTTTTAAAAGAAGACCTATAAATTTAAAAGATACTTATAGTACGCCTAAATATACTTATAAATAGATAGTAGCGCGCTATAGTTATAGAGCTTAGTAGTATAGTTACTAGAATTACTAAAGATTAAAACTTATTTTAATAGTATAGGAGGTTTAGAAGTAGTAGTATAAGGTTTCTTAAGAGTCTAAGGCAGCGCTATTATAAAGATAAAGAAGTAAGTAAAAGGTAGTTAGAGAGTCTAAAGTAAACGTAGAGTAAAATAAGGTAGTAGAGTATAGTAAGTAAGGTAAGAGTAGTAAGTATAATAGTAATATATAAGATAGTAGTAGTAAGATAGATAGAGGTAGAAAGTTTTTATTATTATA
>Ga0210040_10004718_pt1 | contig 17618 bp, 1 predicted proteins | sample CryGeyCG12114_NA_FD_185462 | JGI IMG/M metagenome (GOLD analysis project Ga0210040, IMG submission 185462) | Groundwater microbial communities from aquifer - Crystal Geyser CG19_WC_8/21/14_NA (SPAdes) (version 2) | ecosystem: Environmental > Aquatic > Deep subsurface > Groundwater | place: USA... | reverse complement strand
ACTATTCTTCTTATAATAGCTCTTATTTAGAATTTTATAATAGCTCTTATACTACTTCTTACTCTTTATTTTATACTAGCTCTTATCTTAGCTCTTACTTTACTTCTAGCTCTAACTTAGATAATAATAACTTCTTTAATATAGTTACTACCTAAGAATAGAATAATATTAATACTATAATTAAGTAATCTAAGATTATTACTATATAGGAAGACTAAGACCTTTAAAAAGCTATTAAGCTATCTAAAGTTACTATACTTAATAAAGTCTAAAATAGCCTAATTTATCTTATTTACTAAAATAGTACTATTAAGAATAAAGTATTTAGTACTTACTACCCTTCTAAAGATAGTATAGCTAAGTGCCTTACTTATAATTACTTCTCTTCTTTTAATAAAGATTAGTAAGCTATATCTAACTTTACTAACTACCTTACTAATAAAGAAGCTACTAAGATTATTATAACTTAAAGTACTAATACTATCCCTTAGCTATTACATAGTTAGAAGAATAATTTAAGTACTATATTAATATCTATAAATAATAATCTTTAGGATAATACTTACTATACTCTTTAACTTACTACTAATAACTTATAGAGTATTATATATCTTAGTAAGGTAGCTACTAATAAAGATACTTCTAACTTATAAGGTATTAATAATAGTACTAAGGCTCTTATTATAACTAATAATATTAACTAGTTTACTTATACTATAACTATTAATATTAATAGTATAGATAACTTCTCTAAAGATAAAGATAAAGACGAGGATAATAAAGATAATAGTAACTTTAATACCTCTAAGTTTAAGTAAATAGTAAAGTAATAGTAAAAAGTATTATAGAAGAGTATAGATAGATAATTAGTATATAGTATATAAGAAAGATTTTCTTTTATTTTATTTATAGAAATATAGTAGCTTCTTATAAAGACGTAAGCTTTTTTAAGATAAAGTAGATATTATAGCTACTTAAGTATATAATAGAGCTAGTGCTAAGTAAGCCTAGCGTAGCTTAGTAGTAGACCTAGTTATCTTAGCGTTCTCGCTGCTTATCTATAAATTAGACTTATATATTACCTATTTTGTTCCGTTTGCTTGTGTTTAGCATTGAGCCACTGCAATCGCAGTGTAGTGGAAACTCTCGTGAACGCCGGCGCTGACGTCCAGACGTCCTTCAAGACTGGATCCATCGATGAAGGCTTCAAGATGACTTCCGCCATCGAGTTTGCTATTACTAGGAAGAACGCCGAGGTCGTGCGGGTGCTGCTTGCCGCTGGTGCACACTTGCCCGACATCTCGATATGGCCAACCCACAACGAGACCTATGAGGTGTTGAGGCAGGCGAAGATGGCCAAGGATGGGGTTCATGTTCCGGAGTTCAAGAAAGCCCGTAAGCAGAGAAAGGCTCGATGATTTGTGGATGCTGGGGCTGTGGTGAGCTTGAGTAGGAAGATGACATTGCGAATTCGAGAAACCGCAACAAAAGAAAATCACAACATAGGCATTTCATGATAAAAGGCAACTGGGTCAATCCACAAGATAGAAAGATGCATACTTTTGTTTTACACGTAGAATAAAAAATGAATTCGGCATTGCAAGCCATCCGGTCCACGAACTTGCTTTGACGCCGCAAAGGTGATACACTGATGCCTTATGTCCTGCTGAGCAAGCTCTCCAAGTTACTGACAACCGCTTGTTGCGACTTGACCTTGCTTTCAGGTGAGAGAGAGAAGCGTGCGTGATCAATCTACCTTCACCTGGTTGCTGCCAGGTCCGTGCGAGCGTCGATAAGCCACCCACATCCCAAGCTTCCTACTACTTTCAACCCGCATCACTAACCTTGACCACCTTACCGAAGACAGTCCTAACTGATCAGTACGTCAGGCCATAAGCTCTTGTGTTGACGCGCTAACTTTGCAGGCTTGTTCGTGAATATCACCGATCGTAGGTACTCCAGCAATCACGGATGCGATGGCGCTTCTTGATATGCCACCCGAGATCTTCAAACGGGTTGTCTGGGCTTTTGTGGCGCAAGCAGGCGTTGAGGAAGCCTGGCAAATGCGTCTTGTCTGCCGTGAGTTACATTGAGTTGTCTTGCTCGTTATTCTGCCATCTTTCGAGCTAATGGAACGCCTGTATAGGCACCTTCGACCAGGAAATCGCACATCACGTTCTGTCAGATCTGTCACGAGAGCGCTTTGACAATGTCGCAGCTCGTCAAATTCTCGAGGGGAACCTTGGATATTACCTCGCCTACCGAATTACTATGGGTCGTGATGTTCGCCCCGAAATCCTCAACCCTATGGACTATCGACGATCTAAAAAAGAGTAATTTCTGAAATCTAGTCTAAAAAAGCCTAATTTTAAACTATTCTTTTTAAGATAAGGTTCTTATATACTCTCTAAATATCTTTTTAATACTTTCTTTTAGTTATTTAGGCTTTTAAGATATATACTTATTATTTTAAGACTTCTAGTATACTATAGTAGTAGTATAGAGGGTATTAGGCGTATATAAAGGAGAGGAGAAGAATAAAATTTATTAAAATAGTATACTTATAGAATTATATTATTTTAATATATTCTAGTAGTAATATTACTCTTTTAAATATCTAAGTATATATTAAAGTATATATAATAAGTATATTAAGATAAGTTAAATTTAGTAGTAGAAGCTATTAGAAGGATATATAGAATATACTTATATAGTACTTTATTAAAGAAGGTATATTAAGCTTAGTTAAGTCTTATATAGTATAGTATATAATTAGCTTATTATATATATAATTATATAAGTAGCTTTTAAAGTTTTTTTTATCTATAAGTATACTAATACTTATTCTACTATAGCCTTCCTTTTAGCGCTATATACTTACTAATCTTATTATCTTAAGTATATACTTACTTTTACTTTCTTAGTATTATAGTATACTTACTTTACTTACTTACGTATATATATATCTAAATTCTATTATTATTAGAGTACTTAACTATATAGAGAGGTAATAAATAACTATATATATAGAAAATAAGTAGTATTTCTTTTATATAATAAAGTAATAGTTATATAGCTTAGTAGTAAAGCGTTAGTAGATTAATATTTATAGCCTAGTATAAAGTACTAGGCTATTAGTCTTATTTTATATTATCTATATAATACTTATACTCTAAGTAGCTAGAGGCTCTAGGTTTAAAACCTAGTATAATTATTATATATTAAACTAGGATATAAAAGTAATCTAGTTTAGTATATTTATTTTTTTACTTAATATTATATATAATATAGGTAGTAATACTCTTATAGAGTAATAGCGTACTTAAATAATAATATTTTAGAGCTTTTTTTTAATAAAGTAGTAGCTATAAGTTATTACTATTATTTACGCTTATACTAAGCTAATTTAGATAAAGCGTAGTAGAGTTATAGAAAAGTAATAGTACTAGTAATAGTATTAGTTATAGAAACTAAGAGAAGGGCGTAGGTGCTTTTACTTTAGGTACTCTTACTTTAATACTAAGTAATAGATATTATATATATATTAGATAATTAATTAGCTCTTTAACTATCTACCTATTAGACTAATACTTAGGCTTATTATCTTTAGTATTATTATTATCTATAATATTAAAGCTAGTTTACTTAGCTACTAGCTTTAATATTATAGATAATAATAATACTAAAGATAATAAGCCTAAGTATTAGTTTAATAAGTAAGTAGTTACTTTTTATAAGTTATAAGTTTAATTCTCCTATTAGACTATACATAATCCTACTTAGTTTTTTACTTCTAGCTAGTACTAGAAGGTAGTATAAGAAGGCGCGTCTTAGTTATACTTAACTACTCTTACTATATATATTAATTACTTCTTCTTATATATATATACTTTATAAAGTACTTATCTTAAAAGAGCTAGTATAGCTCTAGTAAGTATATAAACTCTCTCTAAGCCTCTTCTTCTATCTCTCCTTTATCTACTCTACTTTATACTAGATAAGTAATATTAGTAATACTAAGACTATAGTCTTAAAGTTACTAAGCTAACTTATATAAGTAGAGTAGATAAGCTTAGTTTTAATAAGGAAGTAGAGAGAGAAGCTACTAGATAGAATAGTTACTACTTTTTATATATATACTTTATAAAGTCTCTATTTTAGCGTAGTTAGTATAGCCTTAGTAAGTATATAAACTCTTTTTAGGCTTCTTCTTTTATCTCTTCTCTATCTACTCTACTATTATAAGTAGATAAAGTAATCTTAGTAATACTAAAACTATCTTATCTACTAGTAATAGTAGAAAAAGATAAGACTACTTAAGATAGAGAGATATTAGTATTAAAGGTAGTAGTACTTACTTTATATACTTAATTACTCTTACTATATATACTAATTACTTCTTCTTATATATATACTCTAAGTAGTACTTTTATCTTAGTGCTATTAGTATAATATTTAAGTATATAAATAACTTACTAGTCTCTTCTTCTATTACTTTTATATCTTATATTTACTAGGCTAGTAGTAGATATAAGTAGCTATACTTATATAGCTAGTTATATCCTTCTCTAGCTTAGTAAATATTAAAAATAAGATTTAATAGAGAAAAAGAGAGAGACTATAAGTAAGATAGTAGTACTTACTTTATATACTTAGTTACTCTTTCTTATATATTCTCTTAGGTAGTACCTCTATCTTAGCACTATTAGTATAGTATTTAGGTATATAAGCTCTCTCTAAGTCTCCTCCTTTATTACTCTTCTACTCTACTAGCTTTATTATTAGCTAGCTAAGTATTTAGACTTTACTATTATTATACTTAGCTAACTAGTAATAAAGATTAGATAAAGTAAGAGAGGTTAAAGAGGAAGTTTAATAGAGAAGAGAGATTAAGTAAACTAGTTACTCTTACTTACTAACTTATATAAGTACTATATATATATATAGCTAAATCTACTATAGAACTTATTAGAAAGATATAAAGTATATAAGATCTACTTCTAGATATACTTATTATCTATCCTTATTAGGGCTGTAAGTACTTAAGTATCTTATTATTCTTAAGACCTTAAGTAATCTAGTTATAGATATAGAATAGCTTATTACTAAGAATATAGTAAGCTTAGATCTTATATATTATTAGGTATAAAAAGTAGTAAAGCGCTTAATTAGCTTAGTATAGACTTTATAAAGAGATTAGATCTATAATACTATAGAGAAAGCTAGTATAGTATAAGATATATATCTAGGTTAGTTTATATAAGCACTATTACTATAGTATAGTAAGTAGCTAATAGTATATATTTAGAAGTAGAGGTATATTAGAGATAGGAGATAAGAGAGATACTAACTTAATAGGCTCTTATATATAGTACTAACTTCTATATAAACTTACTAAGCTTACTAGTATACTAAGCTTACTATTATAATAAGGCTAGGTATATAAACTCCTCTTAGGCCTCTTTATTTATCCTTTTTATACTCTACTCTATAGCTATTAGCTTATAAGCCTACTAAACCTATAAGTAAATAGCTATAAGATTAAAGCTAGATAAACTTATAAGTAAATAGCTATAAAATTAAGACTAGCTTTAGTTCTAGTATAGTTATTACTATTATCTATATAGGCCTCTAGGTACCTATAGCTTATTAGAGCCTAAATAGATTATATTAGTATAGCGTACTTTATCTTTAAAGACTACTTAGTAAGTAAGCTCTTATATACTACTTATAAAGAAGAAAATATATTCTAATAATAATAGCTAATAAATACTTATAGATAGTACTTTCCTATTATAAGTTACTAAGTAATATAGTAAGTAAAGCTCTTATAGATTACTAAGTTATTATAATATTTAGTTTAGGCTTTAGAAACTAATATACTTAGATATAAAGCTTAGGTTAAGAATATATAGTCTTATATATTTACTAAGACTTACTTAAAAGCTAGCTTATAGAGTAATAAAGACTTAAAGAGAAGATTTTATTCTACTAGATAGATAAAGAGAGCTATAAGAAGTTTATATACCTAGACTTAATACTACTACTACTACTACTACTACTAATATAAGATAGTAGATATATATTTAGAGTTAGGTCCTATATTAGAGGATTATTAGTAATAGTAGTAATAGTACTTAAGTTATAGTATTTTTCTTTAGAGGCGTAGACTAGTAAAGTAATAAGTATAATAGTTATACTATACTTATACTATATAGTAGAGGAGAAATAGAGAAGCTAGCTAGATAGAAGTTTATATATAAGAAGATAAGTAAGTTAAAAACTACTTACTTATATATTTAGGGTTAGAAAATACTACTACTTACTACCTCTATTAATTACCTTAGTAGTATCTCTATAAGATAAGTAAATTAAAGAATACTTAGTTAAAGGCTAGTATATTTAGAGTTAGAAGGCCTATATAGACTAGTAAAGTAATAAGTATAGTAGTTATACTATACTTATACTATATAGTAGAAGAGAAATAAAAGAGCTAGTAGAGTAGGCGTTTATATATAGCTTTAAGTACTATTACTACTAATAATATAGAGCTTTATAGTAGTAGTAGTAGTATTAAGATTATACTACTATATTCTTCTAAATCTATTTTATATAACTATTTTATAAATAAAAGAGAGTTATATATATAGAAATAAAGAAGAAAGTTATAAAGTAATATATAGAAATAAAGAAGAAAGTTATAAAGTAATATATAGAAATAAAGAAGAAAGTTATATCTAATACTAAAGTTCTTCTTATTAGTAGCCTTAGGCTTATCTTTAGCTTTATTTTTAGCTTAATATTACTACTATTACTAGTAGCTCTTAAAATCTTAAGTATAGACTTATAGAACTAGCTAACTAAGCTATTTCTTCTATAAGACTTTAGAAGTTTATAAGAAATTAAAAAGACATTAGTAATACCTATTTAAGATACTACTTACTTCTAAAGTCCTATATTAAAGGATTATTATTACTAAAGATAAAAAGTATATTACTACCTTAGTAAGCTCTAAAGAAGTTAAAGTTAATATTAACTAGCTAAGAAGCCCTATCTAGTAGCCTTATATTAAATAGTTATTATTACTAAAGATAAAAGGTATATTACTACCTTAGTAGCTTCTAATAAAGTTAAAGTTAATACTAGTTAGCTAAGAAGCTTTATTTAGTACTTACTTACTACTATAGTATAGCTAATAGCTAGTTAAAGGTAAAGTACTTACTTATATTATTATTACGCAATAGCTATATAGAGAGAAAGTAGCTCTAGCTAACTTATATATAATAGTATATTTACTATCTTTATATTCCTTATATAGTAAGTATAATACTAATAGCTTTAACTCTAAAGCTATACCTTTTATCTTATATAAAGAACTTATTAGGTACTATATACTCTTCTATCTATAGCTCTATTAAAGAGTTAATATTATTCTTAGCTATTACTTTAGTAGTAAGAGTCTTCTTCTTAGTCTTAGGCTTAGCGCTATTACTCTTATTACTATTAGCCTTACTCTTCCTCTTCTTACTAGTAGCTTTAGGCTTATACTTAGCCTTAAGTTATTAATATATCTAAAGTCTATATAAGCTTAGCTTCTACTACTACTACTAAAGTAGTATAGTATATATATTAATTATATATTCTAAGGTATATAGGTTCTTATATAATATAGGTAGTACTTAAAAGATACTAAGTATTAATATACTAAGTATTATAGAGCTTAATATATAGTATAGGAGCTATTAGAAAGATATATTTAGTATACTACTTTTAAAGCTAGAGGTACTTATATAGTAAGTTTTAGTATTATAAATATTATAGCTCTATAATTAGCTAGTAATAGTACTTCTATATATTACTAGACTACTTTATATTATAAAGAGGTTACTACTATACTTAAACTCTTCTATTTTAGGCGTAGAAGCTATTAGAAGGATATAAGAGAAACCTTAATAAATAGTTTATTAGTTAAGTTATATTTATATTTAAACTTCTCTATATTACTTAATATATCTTATCTTTAAGATAAGTTTCTATTATATTAAAACTCTCTAATTCTATATATAGAAGCTATTAGAAGGATATAAGAGGTACCTTAGTAGAAGTATTAGATCTATATAGCTATATAATAAGGCTAAAGTTAGATACTTTATAAATAGTTCTACTACTCTATAGTACTATTATAAATATCTTAAGTTATAAATACCTTAAGTTATAAATACTTTATAGTTACTTTAAGTAGGCCCCTTAAGTAATTATATATAGTAATTAATCTAATAGGCTCTAACTTAAACTAAAGTCTTACTAAGTCTATATTATATTAACTCTCTTTAGACTCTATATTTTAGATATAGAAATAGTCTTAAAGTAGTAATAGGAACTTAGTAGTATAATTAGACTTATTTAGTTTTAAACTCCTAAGTAGCTAAAGCTAATAGAGACTACTAAAACTAATATAGTAGATAGTTAATACTTTTCTATATATTACTATATATTAGTACTTAAAGTATTATATTACTATTAGAGTTAAAGACTATTAAAGAGCTAAAGACTTAAGTTATAAACTTATTTTTACTAGCTAAATAAGAACTATTTCTACTACTACTAGGCTTTTATTAATATACTAAGTAGTAAAGCCCTAAACTTTTACTTTTAAACTTAAGCTTAAAGAAGACTTAAAACTAGCTATAGTAAGTTATAGGCTTCTAAGCCTATAAGTAGTAATAAGCTCTAGTAAGACTTAAACTATTTTAATCTAAGATCTAGCTTTTAACTCTTTACTTAGTAATAGTATCTTATTAGTAAAGCTTTAAGAAGTAAGTAAGCTAGTACTACTATCTTAACTTTATAAAGTAAAGTTTTTAAAGTATAAGCTCTAATTAAAGAGAAATAGCTATATAGTAATTATTTCTTATAAGCTATAAATTAGCTAAAGCTATCTTATATAAAAAGCTAGGTAATAGTAAGTCTCTATACTATAGATAAGTTATTAAAGCTAGAGAGAAAGAGTATAATAAGTAGTAATCTAGAGTTATTATTTAAGTTAATAAACTAAAAAAAAGCTTAAGTAGTAGATAGTACTAAAAATAAAAGAAGAGCTCTTTATATACTCTCTAAGTAAAAAGATACTAGTAGCTACTACTAAGCTAGTAAAGATAAAGATAAGTATATAAAGATACTAAAAGTACTAGAAATAATACTAAAATAGCGCTAAAAGTAGTATAAATAGATTAGCTTATTAAGTATCTTACTTTAAAATATATATATAATATTAAAAGCTATAATATAAGTCTTCTTAAAGTATTACTAATAGTAAAATACTTAATAAAGCTACTTTATAAAAATTATAGCCTAGTATAAAATATTAGTAGAGCTTACTATTCTATAGCTATAGCCTAAAATAAAGTTTATTACTCTATATTATATATTAAGAGAGAAAGAGAGAAAGTTAACTAGTTAGTATAGTAGATAAAGTAGGTATCTTTATAGTACTTAAGCTATACGTTAATATAAAAGAAGAAAGTAGCTTAGTTATCTCTTACTTTAATAATATTAAAGTAGTTAATATTTTAAGCTAGTATAATAAGAGTTTTTAGTACTAGTATTAACTAAGCTATCTTTATAGCGTAGATTTATATTAAGTATCTAAATAAGTAGTATAATATAGATACTTATAAAGAGATATTTAAGATAATATATACTTTTATTATATATAAGTAATTTACTTATAAGAGGCTATATATAAAGTAGTAGAAAGTAGATATATAGTAGAAAGTAAGTAAGATTACTCTAAAAGCTAGGTTTTTTATTTTATAGTATACTTAGTAGTATATATTAAGAAGCGTAGAAAGGACTTTAATTTAAATAGGCCTATTAAAGTAAGTAAAGATAGGTAAATATAAGATATAGATATTAAGCTTAGTAAAGTAAAGCTTCTAAATATAGTTTTAAATCTCTTTAAGTAAGTAAAGTAGTAGTAATATAGATTAGTCTAGGCTATATAGATATTAGTTAGTTTATAGCGCTTTAATATAATACTTAAAATAATATTTACTCTCTAGATAGATCTAGAAAACCTAGCTAATACCTTTAGGTATTAAGAAGAAAGTTAAAAGTAGATATAATAGTATTAGAGTAGAGTATTAATAAGAAGAAAAGAGTAAGATTATAAGAAGCTATATACTTATAAGTATTAGTAAGCGTACTAGGGTCTATAAGATAAAGTAAAGATAAAGAGTTATAGTAAATAGTATAGGAGAAAGTAGGCTATAGTATCTTATTATAAATTAGACTATTTAAAAACTTAATAAGGCTTTAAAAAGTTATATAAAGAGTATAGTATACTATACTTATTTTACTAAGCTTATATTTTTACTCTTCTTCTAGATTAGTAAAAGTTATAGCTATAGCGTTAAAGTTATAGTACTATAGGAGGATTAATAATATAGCTAATTTATTAAGTTCTACTTATATATATTATAAGTTTATTACTCTAAATACTAGCTTAATAGTAAGATTTAAAAGTTTATTTTTTATTTTTTAGATACTTATTAGCTTACTCTTTAGTTATATTTTTATTATAGATAAGATATTTATAAGAGATAAAATAGTAACTTTATACTACTTAGAGTAGTATACTCTTTTAGAGATCTACTTATATCTTATAATAAGACTAAATAAGTATATTTTAAACTAAGATAAGTTCTTTAAAGTTACTACTACTTCTTAGTAAGTAGTTTAGGGGTTAGAAGAGTATTAGTAGTAAGACTTAAAGTATAGGTTTTTCTAATAATAGCTTATTATAAGCTTTACTATTAGTATTATATATAATAGAAGGTAACTAAAGTAATATTATTATTAGCTTTACTATTAATATTATAAAAGATAAAGAGGTTAGCTATTTATAGTATAGTAAGCTTATAAAACTTAATATAGATTATAAACTATAGCTTACTAAGAGGTACTATTAGTACTAGTCTTATTAGGCGTAAATATTATCCTTTTTAAAGATACTTTTAGCTTTTATAAAGGTCTACTTTCTACTCTTATTACTCTTTTCTTTTACTTTATTTTTCTTTTTAAGTAAAGTGTATTTACTATTATAATAAAGAGTAGCCTTAGATAAAATTATAGAAGTAAGTAAATAGAAGCTATAGTAAAGACTATTATAGGTAGTTATTTTAATAATGTATATACTATTATATAGTATAATCTTAGTATATAAAAGATATATTATATAAGCTAAAGACTTTAAGAGCTATAAATATATTAGAGTAATAGTATTAATACTACTTTATAGAAGTAAGAGAGCTATAAAGTTAGATATATAGGCTAACTATAAAGTTATAAGTATAAAAGAACTTTTATCTTAAAAGATTAGGCTTTATACTATACTAGAGTAAGTTACTAGAAGTACTCTTTTATCTTACTACTATATAAATAACTTTTTTATCTTATAAAGTATATACTATATATTATACTATACTAGATATAATAGTAATAAAGAATTAAAGTAAGGTATTAAAGTACGTATTTATATAATTTATAGTAATAAGTAGTAAGTATAGAAGATAAGTAGTAAGTAAGAGAGCGTTAGAGCGTTTAAGAAAAAAGAATAAGTAATAAGTATTAATAAGGTTAAAGAATACTATAGTAAAGCTTATAATTAATAAGTAATATTAAGTATTAAAGTATTTCTTTAGTAAGTTTATAGAGTACTAAAGCTAGTTATCTTATCTTACCTTAGCTATAGGACTAACTCTCTTTTACTTACTTATATATCTTTTTAATACTTTCTTTACCTTTAGAGGGAGCCTATAATACTTAAAATAGATAGATAGGACTTATATATACTTAAATAGTCTTTATATAATATAATTTACTATTATAAAGTTAATATACCTTAAAGAGTTTCTTTAATATTTATATAGAAAGTATTTATTCTAATAATATATCTCTCTTTATATCCTTCTAATAGCTTCTACTAGCTAACTAAAAAGTATAAAATATTAATAGTAACTACTTTAACTTAAAGGACTAGTATCCTTAGTACTACTTTACTACACTTCTAATAGCTAACTATAATTAATTTTTTTTAACTTATTAACTTAAATACATTACTTTTACTATACTATTATCTCCTTTAGTAGATACTTACTACTATACTTTATAGTATAGCTACTAACTTACTTACTACCTCTAAATTATTCTAAATATATCTTAAGAGTAAGAAAAAGATAAGAGCTAAGTAAAACTTTCTACTAGTTATACTAGATTAGCTTAACCTTTTTAATAATAAGCTTATTTATAAACCTAAAGCTATTCTTAAGTTAATAATATATAGTAATATAGTAGTATATCTATACTATTATACTAGTATATTTATAGTTAATAATATTATATAATTAGAGAATATATATAAGCTTAGCTAGCTTTATATACGTATCTATAATATTATATACTACTATAGTATTTAATTTTTATAGAAATATAAGAGTGTAAATAGAGAAGCTATAGTAAATTAGCTTACTTCTTAATATTCTTTTCTTATATCACGAAAAGTTTTTATAAAGAAAAATTTCGATTTTCTAGTATTAATACTATTAAACTATAATTAGTAGTAGGTACCTGCAATTTAATATTAATATATATTATTATATATTATTCCTGCAATTTTTTATATATTTTATATAATTAGTACTATTATAAGAGTACTAGTTAGAGTCCTGCAATCCCTACAACGTCTACAATGTTCGGAGCACGTTTGGAGCACGTTCGGAGCACGTTCGGACTTAGCAAAAATTACTAAAAATACTACTAATTATTCTCTAAAAAACTGCGTACTTAGAATATTTATAGCTATTTTATTTATTTAGTTATTAAAGTTTTAAAATTATTTTATTTTAAAGTTCTTAAAACTCGCTTAAGCTCTAGCTCTATAAGTAAATAATATATATATATTTTTTATTCTACAATACTAACTAAATAGCTTATTTTTACTATATAAAGTTTTATTATTATATATTATATATATATATACTAGTTAGAACGTACTTAGAAGTTTTTTTTTAAACTTTTTAAAAAAAAACTTTAAACCTTAATATCTATTTAACTAGAAGAGATAAAAATATTCTAAGTAGGCCATTTTAAAGAGAAAATTTCGCTCTATATTTTATATTATTATAGTGATTACGTAATCAGAACATTGGAGCCATTGCAGCCATTGTAGGCCCATGGAATTTGAATTCAATGTGAGGACTTACCATATCTACATTTCAAACCTACGAGTCGTTGCAGGTACATTACAGGTACCTATAATTAATATTATTATTTATATTATATTTAAAACTTTTCGCGATATAGTTAATTTATAAGTAATTAAGTAGTCTACGCGCTTATTTAGATAGTATATTAGTAATCTACTTTTAAAGAATATTAGATAGCTTAAAGTCTTTTACTATCCTCTTAGTATCTCTAAGGTTTAAACTTAAATTTACTCTAAGCTAATAAGTTAGCCTATAGAAGTAACTTACCTATAAATAATAGTAGGCTAGCTAGGAGTATAATAAAGATAAAACTCTAAAGTCTTAGTATTTAGAACTTAAAATAGTACTTACTATATAGTAAGTATTACTTATTTTAATATTAGGCTAGGTTAAGTAATAAGAGCTATAACTTATATAAATATATAGCTACTAGTAAAATTATACTCTCTTAGCTAGCGTTCTCTACTATAAGTAGAAAGAGACTTTTTTCTTCTACTATATATTATAAGCTAAACGTATAATAGTTAGCTACTACTAGCTAGAGTTAAAGAATATAGAATATAGTACTTCTTACTACCTCTTTATAACTTATACTTAATAACTTAGCTTAGTAAGTAATAAGAGTTAATAATAGTAAAGATAATAATATTTCTCTTATTACTATCTCTAAAGTAAATACTAAGATAATTACTAGTATAGTTACTAAGAAGCTTACTAAGTAGAAAAAGAAATATAAAATATAGAATAAAGAGTAGTAGCTTTAGGCTAAAGAAGAGGATTTAAATAAGTTAGTAAATATATTCTAGGCTAAAGTTACTCTTTAAAGAGAAAAGATAAAAAGAAAGAAAGTAGAGTTATAAGTAGCTAAATAATAATAATAGTATACTACTAAAGTAGAAGCTAAAGCTTTATAGTTATTCTTATAAGTTATTAATAGTAGTACTTATAGTAATAAGAATAATAATAGTATTATAAGTATTAAAGCTATTACTAAGCTACTAGATAAGATAGATAAAAAAGTAAATAATAGGCTTTTAGTATCTTAGCTATTCTTTTAGTAAGTACCTACTAGTATATAACCTAACGTTAATAACTTTAAAAGACTTAACTTACTTAATAATCGTAATAATCTTAACTTACTTAATAATCTTAAAGAGCCTAAGCTACTTAATAACCTTAATAAGCTTAATATAATTACACTATCTAGCTCTATATTTATACTATAAAAGCTAACTCTAGAGTCTAAGCTAACGTCTTTATAACTAAATAAGTAGTACTATACGTCTATTACTATTAAAGATAATAACTAAGAAAGTATACCTAAAGCTAGTATAAAAGATAAAAGTAAGGCTAGAGCTAGTATAAAAAATAAAAGTAAATCTAGAAAGATAACTAGTAGTAGAGGTAGTATAAAGTTATTAAATATATCTTAAGCTACTAACTCTAATAGTACTACTCTAAGTAATATAAGTATAGCTAGTAAAGAGCCTAGTATAAAGAGTACTATAAAGCTACTAAAGACTCCTTAACTTAGGTAGCTATCTAAAGTCTAGTAGTTAAAAAGATCTAGTAAGAAAAAGTATACGCTAGTTATAGAAGAAGTATTAGTAAAAGAATAAGATAACTAACTATTATAATATTATACTTATACCTTTATAGCGTTATAAAGAAGATAGCTTAGTAGTAGTAGATTACTATACTTACTATATATTCTTCTTAGCTTATCTTTTTACTTTATTACTATAAACCTCCTTAATAAGCTATATATAGTAACTCTATTAATAAGGCTTTTTAATACTCTTACTAACTATAACTACTTAAGATAGCTTATCTCTTAACTACTATAAATAAAAGAAATAACTTATAAGCGTAGCTAGAGGTATAAGGACTTAACTATAATAGTAAAAAATAAAATCTATATTATATACTAAAGCGTAGTTATACTAACTTAAAAGATAATAGCTACTATATTAAATAGTAGTATAGTACTTATAATAATCTTTAAGATAATTAATAACTCTTAAATAATAATACTAAGATAGCTAAGATAGCTACTAATAAATAAGATTTAGTATATAGGCCTAAGTACTTACTAAGGATTAAGAAAGAACTAGAGATAATTTATACTCTACTACTACGCCTTTTTTATTAAAAGTACTTTCTTTATAGATACTACGCCTTATAGTATATAAGACTTATAGTTAAGTTAATAATATATATATATAGTACTAGAGATAAATACTATCTTAGTAATTAGTATAGTAGTCTTATACTTTATATACTCTTAATTCTTAGCTTAGTAGTATATATACCTTATATTACCTATAATAACCTTACTAAAGTTAGTTTCTATAATAAGAATAGTATAGTTAACTATAGCTTACTTTCTATTATTACTTAGTTCTATAAACTACTCTTCTATATAAAACTACTATTTACTAGTCTATTAAGGAAGAATATAGTAAAGCTTAGCTCTAAAAGAACTAGTCTAAGACTAGTTCTATAGAAAGCGTAAAGTATCTAAGACTAAAGATTTAACTTAAGTAGTTACCTTACTAGATATAAAGTTAAAGTTATAGCTATAGCTATATATAAGAAAATAACTATAATAGATCTTTTTTAGGTTAGTATTAGGTTAGCTACTATCTACTATAAAACTAGTATTACCTCTAATTATAGAGAATTAGTTCTCTAAAGCTAGTTTAGTAATTAGATTTAAAGGAGTAGCTTACTAGTCTACTCTAATAGTAGATATAGAATTAATATCTATTTCTTCTTTATTACTACTTTTCTATAAGAGAGTAAAGAGCTTTCTTTTTACCTTTAGCTTTTTAGAGCTAGTATATACTAGTATCTATACTATCCTCTTATAGTTTAGTATATATACTAGCTTACTAGGCTCTCTTTCTTCTCTATATAAAGAGCTAGCCTTTAGCTCTCTACTAGCTCCTTATTTACTATTCTTTACTTAGTTAAATCTAGAGCTACCTTTAACCTTTACTTACTTATACGTAAAGTCTATTTTATATAATAGTAGATCTTAGCTTTTTAGCGTAATTATAAGCTTTATAGCTTTAATTAAAGTAAGTAGTTCTTACTTACTCTTAGTTATTATATAAAAGAAAACTTAAGTTATTAGCTCTTTATTAAGTCTAGTAGCTAATCTATAAGTTTCTACTAAAATTAGTTTTTACTCTTACTTATAAAGTAAGTAAGCCTTACTATTACTAGTAGTTTAATAGCTACTTAAAGAGCCTTACTACTTATATTTTAAGTTACTACTCTACTAAAAGCTTTATATACTTATAAAAAAGCTTACTATTTTACTTAGAATTACTACTTAGACTACTAGTTAATCTCTAGACTTTAATATTACTTACTAAATTATACTATTTAGTACTTATAAAAATTTTACTCTACTAAGTACTTACTTATTATAAATTTACTTTACCTCTTTAAGCTTATCTTAATACTTACTTATTACTTACTTAACTTTACTTTAAGCTTTAACCTCTCTTAAAGATTTAATAAATTACTTTCTTACTACTACTACTATAGATAGTAGTAATTAATAAGATAGTAATAAGCTAACTCCTAAAGATATAGAATTTAAAGAAAAGCGCTAGGAGTATAAAGAAGTAAAGTAGATCTGCGATTTAATAGGCTTTAAGCTTATAGCTACTCCCTCTAAGTTTATAACTACTTTCTCTAAGCTTAAAAACTAAAGCTTAGACTTTAGCTATTTTAGTAAATTCTAGACTTATTAAAGAACCTTAAGCTTCTCTATATTTCTACTACTTATAGCTTCTAAGATTTAAGATACTACGTAAATAGAATTATTTAGTATCTCTATAAGTAATATAGAAGATAAGAGTAATTAAACTATTATACTACTTAGCTCTAAGCCTATAAGAAATACTACTCTTTAGGACTTAGAAGAACTAACCCTTAACTAGCTAAAAGCCTTAATTAAAATACTCTTATAGCTATAAAATAACTTACTACTACTCTAGTAAGTTATATTAACTTTAACTTTTTATAAAAATTAAGTATATCTTAAGATTAACTTAGCTTAAATTAATATAGAAATTCTATAAAATATATAAGAAGGTAGCTACTATTAGTTAGTAAAAGCCTAAGTAACTCTATTTACTACGCTACTTTCTTCTTATCTTAGCTAAAAGACTCTTAATTAAGTAGCTATATTTAAATAGTTTATACTATAAACGCTACTAGTAGTAGAAAGTAAAGATATTTCTATAAGTATTCTTAATCTTACCTTATAGCTAGCTATTCTTTCTCTAGCTAATATACTATATACTACTATAGTACTAGCTAATAGTTTATAAGCTT